>MDTG01002198.1_pt1 | contig 14904 bp, 16 predicted proteins | sample 811421 | NCBI WGS metagenome assembly MDTG01 (sample SAMN05326645, study PRJNA326480) | marine metagenome | isolation source: seawater | place: Pacific Ocean: South East | collected 2011
AGTTCCTCAAATTCGACGCTAAACAACAAAAAATGTTAAAAAAAAAATAAATGTTAATTTTCCCTTTCAGGATTGACTGGCCCTCGAGAAACTATTAGTTTAGATACTATGGATTTACCTATCTATTTTATATCAGATATCCACTTGATGTTGAAAAAGTCTAATTCTGAGTCAGAGCGACAAAAAATTCTTTTTCAATTCCTTCATCACGTCAGTGATACTGGAGGAACTCTTGTTATTAATGGAGATCTATTTGATTTTTATTTTGAGTATAAGGATGTAATTCCTAAAATATTTGTACCATTCTACCATGAAATTTTAAAAATTCGAGAAAAGGGTATAAAAGTTCACTATATCGTTGGAAATCATGATTATTGGGTTCAGGATTTCATCACAGAAGTTTTATTCGATAAAACTTATTTTTCTGATACATCATTTAATTCAAATGGTAAAAAGTTTTATGTTACTCATGGAGATGGCTATCTATCTTGGGATAGAGGATATCGTTTATTAAGAGCAATAATTCGTTCTCGTTTGTTTATATGGTTATATAGATGGGTTCATCCAACTATTGGTTACGCATTTGGTAGGTGGGTATCAAAAAAAGGTGAGCATTATGAACATTCAGATAAATATAATAAACGTATTGCAGATGAAATGGCAACACATGCTAATAATCGTTTAAAAGAAGGCTATGATTATTTTATTACAGGTCACTATCACCAAGCAAAGGAATTATCCCTCAAAAGTGGTAAATTGGTTATACTAGGTGATTGGCTCAGCTTTTTCACCTATGCAAAGTTTGATGGTGATGATCTAAAGTTACACTATTGGAAAAAAAATGAGAAAATATAGTCAAGTTGCATTATTATTAATGATCTTCTTCTGTTTTGAAGGTTGCGCTACAATTAAAAAAATTTTTCCTGGAGATGAGAGTTCCTTAGATGATATCTCATTTGAATTGATTGAAAATCTTAGTACAGCTTTTAGCGAAGGTAAATTACAAGCACTTGAAGAAATGATAGCTATTTATAATGATTCTAACCAACCATTTGATGTAAGAATGGCTGCAGGAAAAGCTTTAGCAGCAACTCAACATCCAACAGCCTTAAATGCTCTATCAGAAGCAGTAAGTGATGCAGCTGCCCTAGATGTTAGTTTTATGATTGGCTCAATTGAACTACTGGCTCAATTCCGAGATGATCCTCGCGCTGCAGATGCAATGGTAAATGCAATGAATAACGTTGAAGAAAAAACAAACTCATTGCAGCTTGCATTAGTTCAAAACTTAAATAAGGTAAGAACTAAAGATCAAGTTATGGCACTTCTTGATCTGTATGAAGTAAGTAGAAATAATTTTAATAGAACTGAAAAATTACTTACAGAAACGCTTGGAGCTCTAGGCACCGATGAGGTAGTACCAATATTAACTAAAATTTCTAGAGATCCATTTGTAAAACTAGGTATAAGAAATAGAGCACTTGAAATTTTAGGTAAAAAAGATCCTTCTCAAGTGGCTGGTGCTTTTGCCGAGCTCCTAGGAGATCCAGAAACAAATTTAGAAGTAAGAGATTTTGCCTTGAATACCATGAAAGGAGTAAAGGAAGAAAATTTAATTTTAGCACTTCTTCAAACTTATCGAACAGGAAAGGACCAATATTATAATATATTAAATACACTTCTTGAAGCACTTGGAGAATTCGATGATCCTGAAATTAGAAGAGCTGTAGAAGAAATAGCCATGAATGATTCATATCCCCTAGAAATTCGCATCAAAGCTATTGATAAATTATCCGAGATAAGTGATGAAACAGTTATCCCTTCTCTCATGCCAATATTATCTGATTATAATCAATACAAACTTCATACTGCAGTAATCCAGACAGTAAAAAACTTGGGCGCCTACAACCAATATGAGCAAGAAATTAAACGTCGCACTTTTGAAGCTCATCAAAAAGCATCATTAGTTAATGAATAAGATTATCTTATCAATTTTCATTATTAGTGTATTGAATGGTCAAAATACCGATTCATTGAAGTTGATAGAATCAGATAGCTTAAAAATTGACGAATCTGAAGTAGTAAGCGATCAAGATTCTTTATCTGAAGAATTACTAATTCCTCCTGTAAGAAACTTATTAATTAAAAAAGATAAATTAGATTCTGATGAACCTTTCTTTGAAATAAAATCTAGTATTGAACTACTACATAAACAGGTTGATTCCTTAAAAAAAGTTATATCAACTTATGAAGAGGGTAAGGGGGCTATGCCTACTATAGATGAGGATTTACTTAATCTTATTAAAGTCCCACAATTACGTCATAGAGTAGAATTGCAAAATGGAACCGTTGTAAATGGTGAAATAATAGAAGAAGATGAATTAGGAGTTATTATTCAAACCTCAATTGGACAATTAGCTATTGAAAAAAATAGGATTGTTGATATAATGGAGGATTTGCCACCTAGTGCAAAAATTGAAATAGTTGGTGAACCATTTGTTGATATTTTCCCTGATAGAGAAGAAATCACCGGTTCAATAAAAAATATTGGTACAAAGCGAGCTGATTTTGTTAGAGTAATTGCAAATCTTTGGTCACCAACAACGACATTATTACATCAAGATTCAGTTTTTATTTCTGGCCAAAACCAAAAATATTTTACAGGAATTAAATCTGATGCGGCGCTAGAGCCAGGTTCAATTATTGAGTTTAAACTTGTTTTGCCTCTCAATGAGGGAGATGATGTTTCTTATCGTACTTATGAGGTACGCTGGGAATCTTATAAATAATAATTATAATTGAGTTTGATATATGTCATGTAACCTTAATAATCCAACACATGACTTCTCATTATCTTCAACTACTGGTAATACAGAAATCTGAGACTTCCTTTCCTCCATTAATAACAAAGCATCTCGCAGCGGAGCTTTAACATTAACAGATATTGGATTAACTGACATTATATCACTTACAATCATTTTATCAATATCGCCATTTTCTACTAAACATCTTCTTAAGTCTCCTTCAGTTATTATACCTAGAAGATTATTACTATTTAAAACCAATGCAGCGCCAAATGGTTTTTCAGTCATATCAATTACAACCTTTCGCAACTTGTCATCTTTTTTGACTACTGCGATATCTTTTATATGCATCATTATTTCTTGAACAGTTAATCTAAGACGTCTACCGATATCACCTGCTGGGTGAAGTTTAGCAAAATCTTCATGTTTAAACCCTTGATGGCTCATTATAACAGTTGCCAAAGCATCACCAATAGCTAAAGTAAGTGTAGTGCTTGAAGTGGGAACTAAACCAAGCGGATCTACTTCCTTAGATACTGAAGCATCTATCACAATATCCATACTATCTACTAATGAAGATTTCATATTCCCAATAATTCCTATTAATGGAGAATTAAACTCCTTTAGAATTGGAATAAGGCGAACTAGTTCATCCGTAGCACCACTTTTTGAAATTACAATAGTTGGGTCTCCAGGAGCATAAATACCTAAATCACCATGTGAAGCTTCTGCAGCATGTAAAAAAACGGCTTTATTACCTACGCTACATAATGTTGCTGCTATTTTTTGTGCAATTAATCCAGATTTTCCCATTCCTAAAATCACAACTTTCCCCGGATGTTTAACAATTAAATCACATGCATTAACAATACTTTCAGAATTTCGGTCTGCTGCATCTATGAGCTCTTGCCCTTCTTCTCGAAGAATTCGACTTGCAATTGATTTTAGATTAGATTGAGACATAACTCAACAAATTTACATCTTACCAGCAAGCATTACCATAATTGCATTTTGCATATGCATCCTATTTTCAGCTTGATTAAAAACAATTGAATTGGTTGACTCCATTACTTCATCTGTTACTTCTCGTCCTCTTTCAGCGGGAAGACAGTGCATAAATAAAGTTTTTTTACCTGTTGATTTAAGCATCGTTGAAGTTACCTGAAAAGGTGCAAAAGTGTTTTTACGATTTTCTAATTCATCTTTTTGCCCCATTGATGCCCAGACATCAGTATAAATTATATCTGCACCAGTAACATCATTTATTGGATCATGACTTAATTCAAAACTTGATATACTAGTATCACTAATCAAATCTATCGTTTTTTTATCAGGCTCAAAACCTTCGGGGCAAATACATGTAAAGTGGAATGGGATTCTTGATGCTAAATGAATCCATGAATGAACAATATTATTTCCATCCCCAACATAAACAATCTTTAAATCATCCAAATTATCTCTATTTTCATAAATAGTAAAAATATCGGCCATAATTTGGCAAGGATGATTATAATCTGTTAATCCATTAATTACAGGGATATTTGAATATTGTGCTAACTCAATAATATGCTGATGATCAAATAATCGGGCCATAATCATATCATTATATCCACTTAAAACTCTAGCTATATCTTTAATTTCTTCTCTTTTTCCAATTGAGATATCACTAGGACTTAAATAAACTGCATGACCTCCTAACATTTTAAATCCTGTTTCAAACGACACTCTTGTTCGAGCAGATTGCTTTGCAAATACCATAGCTAGTGAATGGTTTTTAAAAGGAGGAATGAAATCTTTATTCCTTAGCTTTATTTTCAATTCACCCGCAAAAGAAATCAAATCCAAGATTTCTTGGCTAGTAAAATCACTAATATGTAAAAAATCGCGTTTCATCAAAATAAAGTATACTTAATTTAAGTTTTATAATATGTACTTACTTAAATCTTGATCTTCTACAATATTCTTTAATTTAGAAGAGACCAATTTCTTATTAATAGTTATAGTCTTCTTTCTTCCACTTGATTCATCAAACATAAAATTATCTAGTAAAGTTGTCATTACTGTATGAAGTCTTCTGGCACCAATATTTTCCATTTTTGTATTTACATCTGCAGCAATCTTAGCAATTTCCTTGATTGCATCTACCTCAAACTTTAGGGTAACATTTTCTGTCCCCAACAATGAAATATATTGTTTGATTAACGAGGATTGAGGATGCTGTAGAATTTTTACAAAATCACTGACAGATAATTTGTCCATCTCTACTCGTATTGGAAATCTACCCTGTAGTTCAGGTATCATATCTGAAGGAGATGATACATGAAAAGCTCCAGCAGCAATGAAAAGAATATGGTCAGTTTTAATCATTCCATATTTAGTAGGAACTGTACTTCCTTCCACGATTGGAAGTAAATCTCTTTGGACCCCTTCTCTGCTTATATCAGGACCTGAACTCCGGCTACTACTATCAACTATCTTATCAATTTCATCAAGAAACACTATACCACTATTTTCTACTCTTTCTTTTGTTGAGCGTATCAAATCATCTTGATCTAATAAACTTTCAGCTTCCATTTCAAGTAAAATATTTCTTGCTTCCGATACGGAAATTTTTCTTCGTTTTTTTTGATTTGGCATTACATTAGATAACATCTCTTTAAGATTCATTCCAATATCTTCTCCGCCAAGAGGTCCAAAAAATTGCATTGATGCTGTATTAGATTCTGACATTTCTATCTCTATCTTACGATCTTCAAAGTCACCATTAATTAGTTTTTTTCTTAAGCGCTCTCTGGTTTTCTTATACCGCACTTCTTCTTCATCAGTCTTTTTATGCTTTCCATTACTTGGAAAAAGAGAATCCAAAATTCGTTCCTCTGCAAGTTCCTCAGCTAAAGCTTTTACTTCTTTTTGTTTCTCTTTTTTAACAATTGACATTCCATTATCAGTTAAATCTCTAATAACTGATTCAACATCTCTTCCTACATAACCAACTTCAGTAAACTTACTTGCCTCTACCTTAATAAATGGTGCATTTGCTAATTTAGCTAATCGTCGAGAAATTTCAGTCTTTCCAACTCCTGTAGGACCTATTAAAATAATATTATTAGGAACGATCTCATTTCGCATGGAACCATCTATTTGCTGACGTCGCCAACGATTTCGAAGTGCAATAGCGACAGATCTCTTCGCACTATTCTGGCCTATGATAAATCTATCAAGCTCAGATACTATTTTTTTAGGTGTCAAATCATTCATTTATTTTCTAAAACTGTAATTGAATCATTTGTATATATACAAAGATCTGCAGCAATTTTTAATGATTTTTCAACAACTTTCTTTGCCGGAAAAGTAGTACTATCAAGAAAAGCTATTGCTGCTGACTGTGCGAATCCTCCTCCAGACCCAATTGCTATAACGGGTCCATCAGGCTCGATTACATTTCCATCTCCAGAAATAATAAATGAGTTTTTATTGTCAATTAATGCCAATAGAGCCTCTAGATTCCTTAGAACTTTATCCATTCTCCATTCTTTAGCCAATTCAACAACTGCTCGTTTTAAGTCACCTTCATATTCATCTAATTTTGATTCAAACTTTTCAAATAAAGAAAGAGCGTCAGCTGCAGCTCCAGCAAATCCTCCTAAGATTATACCTTTTTCAGTTTCGAACTTTCTTACTTTTACCGCTTTTTGTTTGAAGGCCATATCTCCAAAGGTAACTTGGCCATCACCACCTAGTGCAATTTGACCTTTCCTACGAACACCTAAAATAGTTGTGGAACGTATTTGATATTCCATCTATTTTCCCATTAATAACTTAAAAAGTCTTGAATTAGAGGGCAGTACTAAAGTTGTTTTATCATCTATAACTTTTTTATAAGCATCTAAAGTTCTAACAAACTCATAAAATTTTGGATCTGATGAATAGGACCGTGCATATACATTAACTGCTTTTGCATCACCTTCTCCACGCAATCTTTCAGCTTCTTTATAAGAGTCAGCTAGGATAATTGTTTTATCACGATCGGTAGCAGCCCTTATTTTTTGCGCTTCCTCTTCACCTTCAGATCTGTATTTATTTGCCTGTCTTTTTCTTTCTGCTTCCATACGTGCATAAATTGATTCCTCATTTTCAGCTGGTAGATCAACTCTTCTTATACGAACATCTGCTACTGCTATACCATAATCCTGAGTGGCTTTATTGCTAGCGTTAGTTACTACTTCCATTAATTGTTCACGATTCTCAGTAATAATTTCAACCATATCATGTGTCCCTAATTCTCGACGTAGTTCAGAATAAACAATATCATCCATTCTACTTAATGCTGTAGGAATTGCTTGAACTGTTTTTAAAAATTGCAGAGGATCAATAATTTGCCATCTAATATAATTATCTACAATTAGTGTCTTTTTATCTTGGCTTAAAATCTCTTCAGGTGGAGAGTCATATTCCAATAATCTATCATCAAAAACAATTTTCTCTTGTATTGGAAAAGGAACCTTAAAATTAAATCCTGGCTCAGTGATTGTTCGAACAGGTTTACCAAATTGTAATATAACAACTTGCTCGGTCTCATCTACTATGAACACAGTAGTTAATCCAATAAATGCAATAAGGAAACCTAATATCATTAATGTTTTTTTCATGATTATTTATCTCCTTTTGCTTTTAGATTAAGTAGATTAATGAGATTTCCACCACTTTCTCCATCGGGAACTACAATCTTCTCTCGATTTTCTAATATTTCTTCAACCGTCTCAAGATACATTCGAGTTTCAGTTACGCCTTTGGCCTTTCTATATTCTTTTAGTACTGCATTAAACTTTGCAACATCTCCCTCTGCCCTTGCTATGCGCGCTTCTTTATATCCTTCAGCTTCCCTAATCATGGATTGAGCTTCACCTCGAGCTTTTGGGATTATATCATTACGGTACCCTTCAGCTTGATTAATCATGCGATTCTTATCTTCTTTAGCAGAAGCCACATCTTTAAATGCTGCAACTACTTGTTCCGGTGGACTAACATCCTGTAGCTGAACAGCGACAACTAGAATCCCAGTATTATATTTATCCAAAATAGATTGCACCAAAGCTTTTGTTTCTTCTTGGATATTAAATTTACCAGAAGTTAATGCTTGATCAATATTATTACGTCCAATAACAGTTCTAAGAGAAGCTTCAGATGCTTGCCTTACTGTTAACTCTGGTTTAATAAAATTAAAAACATAAGCAATCGGATCTTTAATCCGGTATTGAACAATCATCTCAGCGTCAACTATATTTTCATCACCTGTTAACATTAGACTTTCACGCTCAACTGTTTGATATTGATTTTTCCCTATGCTTCTAAAACCAATCTCAATCCTTTTAACTTCAGTAACTTTCGGTGTTTGAACTTTCTCAATAGGAAGAGGTAAATGATAGTTTAATCCTGATTGAGCAGTCCTCGAATATTTTCCGAACGTTTGAACTACTCCTACTTCATCAGGCCCAACTACATATATACCAGTCAGAAGCCAAAGCGCCAAGAATATTCCAAATATCGAAAATCCCCCAATTGACAAAACTGGTACTTTGATTTCTTGATCTCCAACAATAATACGTTTATATGCCATTTATTATATCCTTTCTAATGGGTTAACTGCTTTCGAAGACGCGCAACCGGAAATTGTAATTGCTCTCTGTATTTTGTAACAGTCCTTCTTGCAACAGGAAAACCCTGTATATTTAATTTATCTGCTAGATGAGAATCAGTTAATGGTTCATTTTTATCTTCATCATCTATTAATTGCTTTAAAAAGTCTTTGATAATTTTAGTACTAATTTCTTCACCGCTTTTAATAATATATCCGTCTGAAAAGAAAGATTTTAACTCAAAAATACCATAAGGTGTATCTACATATTTCCCCCTAGTTGATCTACTTATAGTAGAAATATCCATTTTTAGCTCCTCAGCTAAATCTTTAAGTTTCATGGGAACTAAAGACTTAATATCCCCCTCAAAAAACTTTGGTTGACGAATAATAATTTCTTTCATTACAAGAGATAAAGTTTCGCGTCTTTGTTGAATTGCATCAATAAACCAAGAAGCCGAATCAAATTTCTCTTTTAAGTATTTTTTTTCATCAGCTGAAATCTTTTTTTGATCCAACATTGTAACATATTTATCATTTAAAGATAATTCAGGAATCCATGAGTCATTTACAATTATCTTCCATTTCCCATCCCGTTGTAATACTAAAAGATCTGGTATTACAGTCTCACTTTCTTCACCAATTTTACTTTTTCTCGGATGAGGGTCTAATTTAGAAATTTCTCTTAAGACTTCAGATAATGATTCTTTATCAATATTCAATTTTTTTTGAATATTTTCATAACGATGATTTGAAAAATCATCAAAATGGTTAGTTATAATTTTATATGCCAATGAGTGACTTTTTTCATTTAATTGAATTTTTAAACAATCCTGAAGATCTCTGGCCGCAATACCAGGCGGATCTAATTGCTGAACTTTTTCAAGAATTTTCATTACCTCTAAATCTGTTCTTTGAAAACGGTCAGCAATTAAAATAGGATCGATTGACAAATATCCATTATTATCTAAATTCCATAAAATCTCTTCTGAAATAGCTCTTTCCCAATCTTTAAATTTATATGAATCTAATTGTTGAATTAAATTTTCAATAAAGTCAACTTTTTCTCTAATAGGAATATCATGATTATGTAAATAATTATTGTCATAAATATTTGAAGGTTCATATTCATCTGGATCTTCATCAAAGTCAACTTGCTCATCTGATTGTTTGCTATCAAGTAAAGAGATTTCTTCAGATTCAGTTTGATCTAATAAGAGGTTATTTTCTAATTCATCTAAAATTTTTTCTTCAAGATAGGAAACATTCAATTGTAGAATATTAGCTTGAATTACCTGTTGAGGAGATAAAGACTGTCTAAGTGATTGATTTTGTTTTAATTTAGACATTATAAAGTAAAACGTTCTCCTAAATACAATCGTTTTGCCTCATCATCATTTGCAAGAAATTCCGAAGTGCCAGATTTCAATATTTTCCCATCAAATAATAAATATGACCGATCTGTGATTGATAAAGTTTCCCTAACATTATGATCAGTAATTAATACACCAATATCTCGCTCTTTTAATGAATGGACTATTGCCTGTATATCTTCAACTGCAATTGGGTCTACGCCGGCAAATGGCTCATCTAATAGAATAAAATCTGGATCAATAGCAAGAGTTCGAGATATCTCAACTCTTCTTCTTTCGCCTCCTGAAAGATTTGAACCTTTGTTTTTTCGGATATGTTGAATTGATAGATCATCAAGTAATTGCTCAACTTTTCCAGCTTGTTCATCTTTTGTAAGGTTTGTCATTTCTAAAACTAAACGCAAATTATCCTCCACGCTAAGTTTGCCAAAAATTGATGGTTCCTGTGATAAATACCCTATTCCAGATCTACTCCGCTGATACATCGCTCGATCAGTAATTTTATTTTCATCTAAAAAAATCTCACCTTTTGTAGGTTTGATCATTCCTGTTATCATATAAAAAGTTGTTGTTTTCCCAGCACCGTTTGGACCAAGCAACCCTACAATCTCACCCTTATTTACTTTTAAATCTACGTCGCGAACAACCCATCGTTTCCCATAACGTTTATATAAACCTTTTGCACTAAGTTGGTTGTGACTATTTTTTTTGATCTTCATGAAAAACACCAGTAGGTTTTAAAATTTTCCAATTATCTAATTCTACATCTGACTCAAAACCAATACCATATAGTGTGTCCTGATCTTCAGTAATAAAAATTACTTTATCATCCGTAAAAACTTTTTCTCTAAGATTATCCCAAGATAAAGTATCTGTAAATAAGGTCACACCACTATCAGACAAAACAATGACTTCTCCGATCGCAATTAAAAAATCCTCGTGTTCATCAATTTCAGCTATTTGAGACTTAAGATTAGTTGTATAAACTTCCTCATCATTAAAAAAATCAGCATCAACTTTTTCATTTAAAAGTATATACTGTCGCTCGTTATATTTTTCTAAATGACCTGCTCTAATAACAGCTCTTTTAATACCCTGATTAGTGAGTGTAATAATCGCATCCCAACTTTCTGCATCAGGACGTCCTTCTCTAGATTCACCGGATCGCTTTACTTCAGATACTTCGCATCCAATGGTAAAAACAAAAAATATTAAAATTGTTCTCACTGTTGATTCTTGACTTTTTTTTGTAAAGATTTAATAACGATATCTAGTCGTCCTTGTTCATTTAAAATCCATTCAACTGCTTCTCTAAAAGCGCCATCGCCTCCATTTTTTTTGGTTATATAGGTTGCAGCTTTTTTACAACTAGCGGATGCATTATTAGTTGCAATAGGAAAAGCTACTTTTTCCATAATTGGAATATCAATTAAATCATCACCAACATAAGCTATCTCTTCATCACATAAAGCATATTTTGTTTTCAATTCTTCATAGGGAGGTATTTTATTTAGTGTTCCATTATATACATCTTTAATTTTTAATTCTGATGCTCGTGACTGAGTAGCAGAAGATTTTCTCCCTGATATAAGCGCAAGCTTCAACCCTGCTTCTCTAATTAGAGCTACTGCAGCACCATCAGAAACAGAGAATTTTTTTAATTCAATATCAGCAGTAGATGAATGACCCTTATATATGGAGCCATCTGTCCATACTCCATCAACATCAGATATAATCATTTTAATTTTATTTATGTCTTTCATCATTATTTTATTGAATCAAATATTTTTTTAATTATAGTTAGTAAATCCTCTAGTTGGTCTAAAGGCCATTGAGTAGATGAATCAGATTTTGCTAATTTGGGATTATCATGTACTTCCATAAATAAACCATCACATCCTGCAGCAACAGCTGACTTTGCTAATATAGGAATCATTTCCCTCTGACCTCCTGTGCTAGAATCTACACCTGGAACCTGAGAGGAATGTGTTGCATCAAATACCACCGGATATCCTGAAGACTGCATGACAGGTATAGATGTCATGTCTGAAACTAAATCATAACCAAAAGATGTACCTCTTTCAGTAAGTAGAATATTTTCATTTCCTGTAGAAGATACTTTTTCCGCAGCAAATATCATCTTTGCAGGAGCAAGAAATTGTCCTTTTTTTATATTTACAACTTTTCCTGTCTCCCCAGCAGCGATTAATAAATCTGTTTGTCTACATAAAAATGCTGGAATTTGGAGAATATCAACTACTTCGGCAACCAAACCGCATTGATCAGGTAAGTGAACATCAGTTAAAACCGGAACATTTATCTCTTTTTTGATATCTGACAAAATAGATAAGCCTTCATCAATGCTAGGGCCTCTAAACGAATTCGCTGCAGTTCGATTAGCTTTGTCAAACGAACTTTTATAAATAAAAGGTATTTCCAATGAATCTGTAATCGAACGAATAGCTTCTGCCATCTTTAAAGAATGATCCCGAGACTCAATTACACAGGGACCTGCAATTAAAGGTATAGAATCAGAATCATATTTAATTTTACCAATAGCTACTTTTCTTTTCATTTATTGTTTCTCTTTAAATTTTTAACCGCTGCCTTGATAAATTCTCTAAACAATGGATGTGCCTTACTGACACGACTTTTTAATTCAGGATGGAATTGTCCAGCAACATACCAAGGATGATCAGCTAATTCAATGATCTCCACCAAATTAAGTTCCTCATTTAGTCCGGAAATTATCATTCCATTTTTTTCTAATCGATCACGGTAACGGTTATTCACTTCCCAGCGATGACGATGTCTTTCAGAAACTTGTTTTTTTCTATAAGCAGCATAGGTTTTTGTTCCAGGTTTAATTTTACAATCATAAGCACCAAGACGCATTGTTCCGCCTTTTCGTTTTATTGCTTTCTGTGACTCCATTAATTCAATTACAGGATAAGGAGTATTTTTATTAAACTCAGTACTATTCGCATTTTTTAAACCACAAATATTTCTAGCAAACTCAATTACAGCACATTGCAAGCCAAGACAAATTCCTAAAAATGGAATCTCATTTTCACGAGCAAACTTACAGGAAAGTATTTTTCCCTCAGAGCCTCTAGACCCAAATCCAGGAAGAAGTAAAATTCCATCCATATTTTTAAAAGTTTTTTCAGCATCTTTATCAGATTTGATATCTTCTGTTGAAACCCAATGCACGTTGACTCTAGCATCGTTTTCTACGCCGGCATGGATAAAAGCTTCTAAAACACTTTTATAAGCATCAGGTAGCTCTGTATACTTACCGCACATAGCAATATTAACCTGATGGCTTGGCTTTTTAAATTTTGTTATAAATTTCTCAAGATAAGATACATTTAATTTTCCTGGTAGTTGAAGACGATCCATAATTATCTCTCCAACATTCTGCTTATAAAGAGTAAGGGGCACTTCATAAATACTTTGGACCTCTGTTCCTTCTATTACATGTTCAGGATTTACATTGCCAAAAAGTCCAATTTTTTGTTTTACTTCTTTTGTAAGTGGATACTCCGTTCTCGCAAGGATCATATCAGGTGATAGACCTATCTCTCTTAACTTCATCACTGAATGCTGGGTGGGCTTAGTCTTTAACTCTTCACTAGCTAGTATATAAGGGACAAGAGTGACATGGATAATTGTATGATTATGATATCCTACTTCAAGAGATAATTGACGAATCGCTTCCATAAATGGTTGACTCTCAATATCTCCAACTGTACCTCCAACTTCACAAATAACTACATCATATTTTTTAGGAGAATTAACTAATTTAATTCTTGATATAATTTCATCTGTAATATGAGGGATAACTTGTATTGTTGCGCCTAAATAATCTCCTCGTCTTTCACGATCTAAAACAGTACTGTATACTTGGCCTGAAGTTGCATTATTGGTTTTGCTCATATCTAAATCAATAAATCTTTCATAATGACCTAGGTCAAGATCAGTTTCGGAACCATCATCTAAAACAAAAACCTCACCATGCTGATACGGGTTCATTGTGCCGGGATCAACATTCAAATAAGGATCTAATTTTAAGATGGTTACCTTTAAACCTGAGCTTTTAAGTAAATAACCAATAGATGCAGCTGCAATTCCTTTACCTAGGCCTGAGATTACTCCACCTAAAACAAAAATATATTTTACTGGATTTTTAGCCACCATTTTATTTCTTTATAGTCTCTTTTAGATCATCCATTACATCTATACCTTTATTTACTTTTTCAGTTAATACTACTTTAATTGGAATTTTATTATCCAATGCACGGTACTGTTCTAGTTTAAACTTAATTTCATTTTCTGAAGGCTCCAACGAAATGAATTTATCTAATATTGCTTTTCTATAAGCATATATACCCATATGGTGATAATAGCCTCCGGCCTCAGATTCAATAGGGTTTCGTCTGAAATTTACTGCAAATCTATCCCTATCTAGTAAAACTTTTACAGTGTTGGGATCACAAAGCTTTTTGGCATCCATATCTTTACCTGCTATGGTAGCCATTTTAATATTTTCATCATCAAATTGATTGATTAGCATATCAATAAGACCAGGATCAATACTAGGTTCATCTGCCTGAATGTTAACAACTATTTCAACATCTTGTTTAGAAATAGCCTCATGAACTCTGTCTGTTCCTGAAATGTGGTCATTTGAAGTCATAACATATTTAATTTTTAATTTTTTTAAGGCCTCTGCCGTTTCTTTTGAATCTATTGCAACAATAACATCATCTAATGATTTTACTTTTTTGACTTGTTCATAAACATGAGCTACCATTGGCTTTCCTTCAATTGGGTAAAGAATCTTTTTGGGGAACCTTGTTGAATGCAAGCGAGCAGGGATTATTCCGATTGTATTCATAAATACAACTCAGTGGCTTCAATTAGAGGTAGATATTGGATGGCTATAAAAATCAAACCAATCGCTAATAAAAGAAACCCAAGATCAAACATAATTAAATTCAATAATAATATAATTCAAATTTAGTGGAACCTTCTTTCCACTACAAGAAGCTTAAGTTATATTTTATTCAAATCGTAAAGATTCAATTGG
>MDTG01427372.1_pt1 | contig 14904 bp, 16 predicted proteins | sample 811421 | NCBI WGS metagenome assembly MDTG01 (sample SAMN05326645, study PRJNA326480) | marine metagenome | isolation source: seawater | place: Pacific Ocean: South East | collected 2011
ATACCAGCGTTTAAAGTTTCTGAGTAATTACCTTTTCTTGTGTGAACTACAGTGTACTTGTCTTGGCTTGCATTAAACTTGTTTACTTGAGCGTCAAGTAATTCACCAAGTCTTCCACCAAAAGCATGCCACCATTGTATTTCTGTTTTTGCTTGAGCAGCAGTTCCCGCGAACATTGCGAAAAGTGCTATCGAGCAAATAAAAGCTTTTATTGTTTTCATTATTATTCCCCCAATTTTTATTTAAGGTAAAAAAGTTAACACAAAATATAAATAAAGAGGAGTCGGTAGTTTAAAATAAATTCTACCTGTGGTTTTATTTAACTTTTCCCATGATGTTTAAAAGTACTACGCCAAGTATTATCAATGCTAATCCAATAATGCCAAATATATTTGGTGTTTGATTATACTTAAGTGCACCAAATAAAGTTACAGCTGTTATTGTTAAAGCTCCGTATGTAGCATAAGTAAAACCAACTGGAATTATTGTCATTGCTTTTGATAGACTAAACATACAAACAATAATGCTTACTAAACAAAAAATGGTTGGATTTATTTTTGTAAATCCTTCTGTGGTCTTTAAATAACCATTTGCAGCAATTCCTGTAATAACCCCAGATAGTAAAAAAAGATAACCCGATAATAGACTTATACTTTTCATATATTTAATTTCATATTAGAATAAGTGCTTGAATTTTTAAAGGCCTAACCAAATCAAATATTATTGCTTATAGGTAATTTCTAATATAAGAGTAGTTATGTATAAATTATACCTTACTATAATTTACTTTTTGCTAATGCAAAGTACTGTTCATGCATACTTAGATCCCGGGACTGGAGGATTAATTATCCAAGCTATCTTAGGTTTTATTGCTGCAGCTGGTGCGACAATAGCTGTATACTGGAAAAAATTTAAAGAAATTTTTCAAAAGATATTTAAATCAAAAAAGAAAATTGACTAAAATAATATACGAGGCTGGTTCATTTAGAGATCCTGCGGGTAAGATTTTTTACCACGATAATCAAGTTTACAGAGAGCTGACAGAGGCTGGTAAAAAAAGATTTCAATTTTTAAATGAAAATAATCTTTTAAAAAAACTTATTGATAAAGAGTTTTTAATAAAAACAGAAATAATTGACTCAAAAAAAAGCTTCAAGTTAGAAGAAGAAAGTAATTTAGTTATTAAACATGAAAAAATAGATTTCATATCTTATCCTTATGAATGGACATTCGATCAATTAAAAGATGCTGCAATTTTTCATCTTGATCTACAAATTTTTCTTTTAGAGCATGATGCTAAATTAATTGATGCGACTGCATATAATATCCAATTTAAAAATAACAAACCATTATTTATAGACGTTTTATCAATAGATAAATATGTTGATGGAGAGTTTTGGTATGGACACAAGCAGTTTTGTGAAAATTTTCTTAATCCTCTTTTATTAAAATCTAAAAAAGGAATTGATTTTAATAATTGGTTTAAAGGGAATTTAGAGGGGATCTCTACAAGTGAAATAAATAACATACTTAGTTGGAAAGATTACTTATCTTACACAATATTTTTTCATGTATTTTTACTCAATAAAATAGATACTAAGTCAAAAATAAGTCCAAAATTACTCAGGATAAATCAAAAAATCTTAACAGATTAAGTAAAAATTCTTTTTTATCAATTTTAAAACAATTAAATAATTTTATAAAAAAATTAAATCCTAAGAAACAAGCCTCTACTTGGGATAAATATTCTAAAGACAATACATACGATGAAGAAGAAAGTCTTATTAAATTAAGAATAGCAAACGAATTTTACGATAAAAATAATATTAAATCTTTAGTAGATCTCGGATGTAACGATGGAAGGTTTTCAGAATATGCTGCCCAAAGAAAAATTAATGTAATTGGCTTTGATTTTGATCTAAATGCTCTTAATAGAGCTTACAACAAGTCAAAAAAGAAAAATTTAAATTTTTTACCGTTGTATTCAGATTTTACAAACCCAAGTAGCAATCTAGGTTGGAATGACTCAGAAAGAAAGAGTTTAAATATTAGAGGCAAGTTTGAAGCAGCTATTGCACTAGCTTTAATACATCATCTTGTAATTGCAAAAAATATTCCATTAGAACAAGCTGTTAAGTGGTTAGTTTCCTTTTCACCTATTGGTTTAATTGAATTTGTTCCTAAGGAAGATCCAACATCTCAAATAATGCTTTCTTTAAAAGGAGATATTTTTCCAGATTACAATGAAAAAAAGTTTGAAGAAATTTTGTCAACTTATAAAAAGATAAAAAAAATATCTAAAATTACAAATTCAGATAGAAAAATTTACGAGTACGAATCTAGATAAGCTTGAAAGTTTTTTACTTTCTAGAAAATTGACCACCTTCTTTATATCTCCATAGCCACTTTTTCATGGCCTCCTCTACATTAGATGGATTTATGTTCAAATCTTTTAAGGAAAGATGATTGGACGAAACAATATTATCTGCTTCAGATAAAATTTCGCATTGATCTTTTGTTAGTATTGGTGGAAAAGGCAACAAATCAGTTATTGCACTTTGTATTTTGGCAATTGGCATCGGCATTTCAACAACAAATCTTTTCTTGTTTATTGTGTTAAGTATTGACTTTACCATATTCCCAAAACTGATAATTTTTGGTCCGCCTATTTCATAAATTTTTCCTTCATTGCCTTTTGTTTCTATAGCTTGCACTATGGCATCAGCAACGTCTGTAACTAAAATTGGTTGAAAATTATAGTTTATTCCAACTATTGGTATAATAGGAAGAAAACTCATTTTAGAAAATAAATTAGTAAAATTATCTTCTGTTCCACAGACAACACTGGGTCTAATTATTATGGTATTTTTAAAGTTACTTAGTGACCTTACTTCACCTTGATGTTTAGATTTTTGATATAGCGATTTTGATGCATCATTTGCTCCTATAGCGCTGATGTTAATAAATTTTTTTACATCAGACTCAGAGCAAATCTTTGAAATTGCCGCTGGTATATCCGCATGAATGTTGTGAAATTTTTGTTTTCTTGTCTCATAAAGTATACCAATTAAATTGATCACTATATCTGAATTTTTTATAGCTTCTTTTAGTTTTGTAAAATTTTTTGGGTTCCATTCAATTAGTTCTATTGATCCTGGCGTTGATTGCGTCTTTAAATATCCTTTTTGGAAGGTTTTTCTTGTGGAGATAATGCATCTGTAGTTTTTCTTGGTCAAATTTCGAACAAGATATCTGCCTATAAAGCCCCCACCACCTAAGATTGTGCAAATTTGATTTTTCATGGTATTCAGAACACTTATATATGAAAATTATTAAGATTAAAGAGGACATAACTTCAGAGATAGCTAGCTCATTTAATAAAAGCAGTATTGCCATAGATACAGAAGCAACTGGACTTCAAATTCCTGAAAGAGACAAACTCAGCCTAATCCAAATTTGTGATGAAAGTGGAAATGTCTTTATTATTCAACCTAATAAGAATAATTTTAAAGCACCTAATTTGGTTTCTGTTTTAGAAAATGATAAAATTTTAAAAATTGGTCATTTTTTAAGATTTGATAAAAATGCTTTAGAATTTTTTCTTAAGTGCAAAATCAAAAATATTTTTGATACTAAAATTGCCTCTAAAATAGTAAGAACTTACACTGATAGCCATGGTTTAAAAAACTTAGTACAAGAATTTTGCAATAAGTCGTTAGATAAAAGACAGGGAAGCAGTGATTGGAATAAAGACATTGATAAGTTGTCGGATAAACAACTGGAATATGCTGCAAATGATGTAATTTATTTGCATAAAATAAAAATAGAATTGGAAAATATGTTAGTACGAGAAAAAAGAATGGAAGTTTATAAGAAATGTCTTACATTTTTGGATACTAGAGTTGAGTTAGACCAAAGTGGTTTCAAGTTTGATATTTTTGAACATTAATGAAAAATAAAAATTATATATCTTTAGCAAACAAAGCAGCAAATATTCAAATAAGTGAATTAAAAAAAATAAAAAAAATTTTTAATAATTCATTTGTCAAGGCTATAGACTTAATTTTAAATTGTAAGGGTAAAATAATTTTTGCAGGTATTGGAAAATCTGGATTAATAGCTAGAAAAATTTCAGCCACTTTTTCAAGCGTAGGTATTCCTAGCTTCTTTTGTGACCCAGCTCAAGCATTACATGGAGATATGGGTCAGATTGAAAAAAAAGATGTTCTCATTATTTTTTCATATTCAGGTAATACCTCTGAATTAACAAATATGCTAAAGTATGCAAATCGATATCGTATTAAAATTATTGGTGTTGCATCTAAACCGGACAGTATTTTATTAAAAGCAAGTGATGTAAAACTTATTCTACCAAAAGTAAAAGAATCAGATGTTACTGGCATGGTTCCAACCACAAGTACATCAATTACATTATTGCTGGGTGATTGTTTGGCAACAACAGTAATGCACCAAAAAAAATTTTCAAAAGAGAACTTTAAAATATTTCACCCTGGTGGGAATATTGGAAAATCTCTATTGCTGGCAAAAGATATAATGGTCACCGGAAATAAAATGCCAGTTATAGGGTATAAAAAAAGCTTTAAAGAGGCCTTGAAAATTATGAATCAAAAAAAACTTGGTATTATAGTTATCGTTAAAAACAAATTTATTAAAGGTCTGTTGACAGATGGAGATTTAAGAAGAGAACTTAAAAATTATTCTAACAAAAGTAGTTTAAATAATTTTATGACCTCAAGTCCATTAACAGTCAATGAAAATATGCCAGCCTCAAAGGCTTTAGCTATTATGAATGAAAAAAAAATTACAAGCTTGCTTGTTGTTTCGGATAAACATAGTACGCAAACCAATAAATGTTTGAAGGGTATTATTCATATTCACTTTCTGTTGCAGAATGGAGTTAATTAATGAATAGAAAAAAAAAACTTAGACTTATTCAAACAAGCCTTCTAATTTTCGGCTCTTTTGTTATTTTTTTTACGTATTTTAATAAAGACAAAATTTCTAAAGAGCTAATAGTTTCAAAAGAAGACCAAAAAAAAATAGAAAACCAACTTGCAAAACAAGAAGTGGATGGTGATATTTTTTTTAATATTGAATACTCTGGACTGGACTTAGCTGGAAATAGATACATTTTAAAATCGGAAGAAGCTTATAACAATAAATCTAACCAAAAAATTGTTAATATGAAAACTGTTAATGCAGTTTTTTATTTTAAAGATGGCACAATCTTAACTGTTTTATCTGATACTGGAGTATACAATAATGAATCTTTGGATATGATTTTTAACGGTAATGTAAAAGCTGCTTACGATGGAAGTGAGCTCTTTGCTGAAAAAGCTGAGTACAATAATTCAGAAAGTTTTCTCACTATTTCAGAAAAAGTTATCGTTAAAGACCCAAGGGGCACAATTAATGCTGATAAGCTTTTTTTCGACATAAAAAAACAAAAATTGAATATAGCTTCTTTTGATAATAAAAAAATAAATGCTAATATAAACTTAAAATGAAAAAAGGATTTAGAATTTTAAAGTTTAAAAAAGATAAGCCTATTTTTGAGGTGAAAGATGTTAGTAAATCTTTTGATGGTAGGCCTATTTTGAAAAAACTGTCATTAAAAGTATTCCCAGGTGAATGCGTTGGAGTGCTTGGACCCAATGGTTGCGGAAAAACAACTTTATTTTCAATGTGTATTGGTGAACAAAACATCGAAGGTGGTAAAATTTTTCTTAATAATAAATCAATTGAACAAATTCCAATTCATTTAAGATCTAAGGAAGGGCTAGGTTACCTTCCTCAACAAAGAAGTGTTTTCAATATGTCTGTGTATGACAATATCCTTGGTATTGCACAGATATCACTACAAGATATTTCAAAACAAAAAGCTGTCACTGAAAAACTTTTAGATGAGTTTAATTTACAACATTTGCGAACACTCAATGCATCTGTTCTGTCTGGAGGTGAAATAAGAAGATTAATGATGGCACGGGTTATGATAAATAAACCTAAAATAGTTTTATTGGATGAACCGTTAGCAGCTCTTGACCCTCTGGTAATACAAGATATTCAAAAATACATACTTAAAATTCAGTCAAGTGGTACCGCAATTTTAGTAACTGATCATAATGTTAAAAATTTATTTGACATAACTGACCGTAGCTATGTGTTGGGTGAACATTCTGTTATTGCTGAAGGTACGTCTCGTGAATTACTAAAGTCATCAAAAGCTATAGAGCATTATTTTGGTTCTCAATTTTCTTAAAAATAATGTCATTAAAAAGTTTTAATTTAATCATTGATAAAAAGGTTTCTCCTTTTAGAAAAGATATAGAGGTTGACTCAGATAAGTCTATTTCTATTAGAAGTTTTTTAATAGGAGCAATAAGCCAAAATATTTCAACAGTTAAGAATGTTCTAGAATCTGAAGATGTCTTATCAACAATTAAATGTTTAAAAAAATTAGGTGTAAAAATTAAAAAGAAAAAATCTAAATTCTACCACATATATGGCAATGGGTTGGGCTCACTGAGTATAAAAAAAAACTCAAAATTGAACTTTGGTAATTCTGGCACTTTAGCGAGGCTTTTAATTGGTATACTCTCAACTACTCCCGAAATAGATATAAATTTAACAGGCGACCACTCTTTAAATAAAAGAAGTATGAAAAAATTAATTGAACTTATGGAAAAATTTGGAGCTTTTTTTTTGCCAAAAAATAAATTTCTTTTTCCTATTAAACTCGTTTCTTCTGAAATGCCTATTGGTATAAAATATAAAGCTGGAGTGTCTGCGCAATTAAAAAGTGCCGTTATTTTTGCAGGTCTTAATTCATTTGGAAATACTGAAATAATTGAAACTAAAAAAAGCAGGGACCACACAGAAAATATGTTGTCAAGAAATACTCAAGTAATTAAAACCAAAGAAAAAAACCAAAAATCTATAAAAATTTTTGGAAAGAAACATCTTAATCCTATTAATATAAATGTATCAGGTGATCCCTCATCAGCTGCTTTTTTTACAGCTCTAACTTTGTTAAATAAAAAGTCATACATTAAAATTAAAAATGTTGGATTAAATTCGACTAGAACAGGATTTTATCAACTTCTTAAAAAACAAGGAGCAAAAATAAAGTTTATTAACAAAAAAATGGAGAATAACGAACCTAGAGGAGATATTTTAGTTCAAAGTTGCGCCTTAAAACCAATTAAAGCGTCTAAAGATTATTATGTAAATTCTACAGATGAGTATCCCATGTTGTTTGTTATTGCATCTTTGATTAAAGGTACTTCAGTTTTCAAAGGAATTGGAGATTTAGCAAACAAAGAGAGTAATCGAATAACTGAAATGCAAAAAGTTCTTAAACAAATTGGAGTTAAAAGTATTGCTTCAAATGATAAATTAAAAATTTATGGCAAAGGCATGATAAATGGTTTTCGTAAAAACATTACTGTTCCCAATTTAGGTGATCATCGTATATGTATGTCTTCGTTTGTTTTGGCGGCATTGACAGGGGCAAAAACAAAAATAAAAAATTTTGACACAGTATTTACGTCATCACCATCGTTTTTAAAAATTATGAAAGAGTTGGGAGCTAAGTTTGAAATACAAAGATAAATCTATACAGATATCTTGTGATGGTGGGGCTGCAACCGGTAAATCTACTGGTGCAAAAATGATAGCAAAAAAATATAGCTTAAAATTTTTATCATCAGGATTGTTGTACCGTTACGCTAGTTTCTTAATTCTTAAATACAAACCAAGTGATAAAATTAATTTTGTTAAAAAAAAATTTAGAAATTTAAGCTATAAGAAACTTGAAAAAATAAATTTACATACTCCAGAAATTTCTGAAAATAGTGCTATTATTGCTAAAATTAATAAAATTAGAATTATTCTAAAAAAATATCAGACAAATTTTGCAAAAAAACATAAAAATTGTTGCATAGAAGGGAGAGATATTTCGACAAAAATTCTTCCTCATTCAGATATAAAATTTTTTTTTATTTGCAGTTTAAATATTGCCGCATTAAGGAGATATAAAGAATTAAAAAAAATTAATCCAAAAATTAAACTAAAAGATGTTAAAAAAGCCCTTAGAATACGAAATAATTCTGATACTAAAAGGAAAAACTCCCCTTTACTTAGGCATAGAGATTCGGTATCTATCGACACCGGAAAATTAAATAAACAAGCAATGTTAGTAAAAATGTCAAAACATTTAGAAAAAACGATAAAAAGTAAATATGGCAACTGAACAAGAACTAAAAAATATCAACCCCCTTCATAAAGAGTTTCAAAGCCTTTTAGACCAAGATTTCAAAGACAGAAAATTAAAAGAAAACGAAATAATAAAAGCAACAGTAACTGAAATCACTAAAAATTTTATAGTAGTAGATTGTAAAGCTAAAATGGAAGGCATGATTCCAATTGAAGAATTCAAAAATGATGATGAGCTTTCAAAATTAAAAATTGGATCTCAAATTGATGTTTATCTTGAGAGAATAGAGAGTTTTAAAGGAGAAATAGTAATTTCAAGAGATAAAGCAAGAAAGATGAAAGCTTGGAAAAAACTAGAAAAAGTATTTGAAACTCAGGAGGAATTGACAGGCTACATAACTGGTAAAGTTAAAGGCGGTTTTATAGCCAATGTTGAAGGCTTGCCATGTTTTATGCCTTCATCCCAAATAGATGTTAGACCACTAAAAAGAATTGATCATTTGATGAACACGCCGGTCAAAGTAGTAGCAACAAGAATTGATAAGAACAGAGGCAATGTGTGTGTATCTAGAAGGGCAGTTCTTGAGAAAAGCAAAAATGCAGAAATAACAGAAGCTTTAAAAAATATAAAAGAAGGTGATATTGTAGAAGATGCAGTGGTTAAAGCAACAACTGATTGGGGAATTTTTTTAGATATAAATGGTATAGATGCACTTTTACATGTTTCTGACTTAAGCCATGGAAGAGTTAAAAAGCCTGCAGACTTGGTAACCATCGGACAAAAATTAAAAGTAAAAATTACAAAAATTGATGAAAAGACTAATCGTGTATCAGCCTCTATAAAAGCTTTAACTGCGGACCCTTATGATAACATTGAAAAAAATTATAAAGTAGGTGAAATTTATGAAGGTGTGGTCACTAAGATAATGGATTATGGATGTTTTGTAAAAATTGAAGATGGAATTGAAGGATTAATTCATAACTCAGAATTAGATTGGACCAATAGAAACATTAAACCAAGTAAAATTCTCTCAGTTTCTCAAAGTATTAAATTTAAAATTGTAAATATCGAAAAAACAACAAAAAGAATATCGCTTTCGTACAAAGCAACTCAAGAAAACCCTTGGGAAAAAATACAAGAACAAGTTGGTAAAGAAGTCAAAATTAAGATTAATAATATTACAGATAAAGCAATATTCGGGGAATTGATAGAATCAGGTTTAGCAGGAATGCTACATTACAAAGAAATTTCTTATGAAGAAAATGTCGATAATTTAAAAAAATTTAAAAAGAATGATGTGTTAAGTGTAAAAATCTTAGAGATCAAAGATGATAAAATAAGATTTTCAAAAAGAGCTTTGGATTACGATCCATTAAGCTGGTTTAAAGATAACAATAAAAAAGTGGGAAACATTATTACTACAAGAATAAATGAAGTTTCAAAGACGGGTGTAAGAGTATCTGTAGATAAAGATAAAAAGCTAATTGTAACAATACGAAAAGCTGATCTAGCAAAAGATGCGGCTGATGCAAGACCTGAAGTATTTGCTCCTGGAAATGCACTTGATGCGAAAATAACTGAGCTAGACTTAAAAACTAGACGTGTAAAATTAAGTGTAAAAGCTGCGCAAATCGACGAGGAGAAATCATTAATAGCTAAATTCGGTGAAGGTGCAACTAAATCAGGCGCTACGCTTAAAGGAATTTTTGAAAAAGCTATTGGAAAAAAAGATAAAAAAGAAAAATAATTGTCACGGTCAGATCTCATCAGGCAAATCAAAAAAAAAATCCAGCACTTCATCAATCAGACATAGAAACCATTATCGATACTTTCTGTGAAAATATTGAAAAAGCACTTAAAAATAAAAAAAAAATTGAGTTCAGAGGTTTTGGAACCTTTTTTGTTAAAAAAATAAAAGAAAAATACTCTGCAAGAAATCCTAAAACGGGAGAATTAATTTATGTAACACAAAAAAATAAGGTAAGATTCATGCCTAGTAAAAAAATTAAAAAACTTATTAATGAATAAAAAAAAAATTTTTATTGCTTGCGATACTAATAAGATTAGTGAGGCTCAAAAAATTATCAACAAAACTAAAACTAAACAACTAGATATAGGTTACAAATTTGGTCTAGAGTTTTTTTACTCTAAAAAAGGACGTGAATTTATATCTCAACTCAAAGGTAATAAAATATTCTTAGATATTAAAATTTCAGATATAGGCGCCACAAGCGCTGCAGCTATAAGATCGCTGAGAGATTTAAAGAATATAAATTATATAACTGTTCACGCAAATGCCGGGGAAGAAACCTTAAGAGCTGTTGTTAAAATGGCAAAAAAGACAAATAAAAAATTAAAGATTTTAGCCGTCACAATTTTAACGAGCATTTCAAACTCATCGATAAAAAAAATTGGACACACACAATCAATTAAAAAATTAGTAAAAAAACAAGTTTTACTCGCTAAGGCATGTAATTGCCATGGCATTGTATGCGCAGGGTCTGATTTAGAAGCAGTAAAAAAAATATTTAAAGGTGAAATTGTTACTCCTGGTATTAGACTGAAAGGAGACGATGCGGGCGATCAAAAAAGAGTTACCAGTCCTAAAGAGGCTTTTAACAATGGTAGCACAGCTCTTGTGATGGGAAGATCTATTATAAAAGGTGATATTAAAAAAAACATACTGAGATTAATTAAAGAATTAAAAGAATGAGAGTTAAGATATGCGGTTTAAATCCAGCCAGAGATGTACAACTTTGTATTGATCTAAAAATTAACTTCTTAGGATTTGTATTTTATGAAAAATCTCCAAGGAATATAAATCTTACAGATATTAAGATTCTTTCAGAATATAATAAACAAAAATCTTCTTTTGTTGCAGTAACAGTCGACCCAACTAATGATTTTATAGAAAAAAATCTTTTAGATAATTTTAAGTATATTCAACTTCATGGATCAGAGACGAAAGATAGAATTGATGAAATTAAGAAAAGATATAATTTAAAAATAATTAAGGCAATTAAAGTAAGAAAGAAAAAAGATATTGATAAATATAAAGAATTCACAAGTGCAGATATAATATTATTTGATACCCCCGGAATGGAAAAATCGTTTGAATTTCCAAAAGAACTTATAAATAATCTCCCAAAAGGTAATAATTTTGCCCTTGCTGGGTCAATTTCTGAAAATAACGTGGAAAATATCATAAAATTAGGGGTTAACTTTTTCGATTTATCGTCTAACTTAGAAGATCGTTTAGGTTACAAAAATCATCAAAAAATCAAAAATTTTATAAATAAAATTAATGAGCTTAAAAATTAAAAAAAAAATACCTCTAATAGATCAACATGATAAAAATTATATGTATGGAGGAAAATTTGGTGGAAATTTTATACCTGAAACTCTTAAAAAACCAATCGACGATCTAACCAGCTTGTTTTCAAAATTAAGAATTGATCAGCAATTTTTAAACAAAAGAAATCACTACTTTAAAACTTATATAGGTGTGCCTACTCCTTTTTTAAAATTAGAAAACTTAACTGATTATCTTGGTGGTGCTCAAATTTATGCAAAAGTAGTATCGGAAGCCAATGGTGGTGCACATAAAATTTATAATGCGACGGTTCATTGCCTAATAGCTAAAAAGGCAGGAAAGAAATATATTGTAGGCGACACAGGTGCTGGTTACGCAGGAAAAATGCTTTCAATGGCTGCCAAAAAATTTGGGCTAAAGTGTAAGATATTTATGGGTGCAAAGGATATTAAAAGACAAAGACCGAACGTTGAGGCTATGAAAAAGAATGGGGCTGAGATTGTGCCTGTAACAACTGGGAGTCAAACTTTAGTTGATGCAGTGAGTGAATGCATGAGGTATTGGGTCTCAAATTGTGATACGACTCACATGTGCGTTGGGTCAACAGTAGGACCTAATATTTTTATTAAAATTTGCGCTTGGAGTACAGCTCAAATTTCAAAAGAATTATTTCAACAAGTTAAAGAAGAGTTTGGAAAAATCCCAAAAAAAATGAAGTTACTAAATTGTGTGGGTGGGGGCAGTTCTGCTATGGGATTCTGGAATGAGTTTATGGATACAGATGCTGAATTTGTAGGTATAGAGGCTGGAGGTCCAAAAAATAGTAGGCTACATGCTGCTCCTTTAACAAATTGTTCAAAAATTGGAATTTTACATGGTGCAGCTCAGTATGTTATTCAAGATAAAGAAGGTCAAATTGGATCAACAAAATCTATATCAGCTGGATTGGATTACCCTGGTATATCTCCATTGCATTGTTTCCTAAAAGACACAAAGAGAGCTAAATATACCTCAGCTAGCGATGAAGAGGCTTTAAAGGCTTATCAGCTAGTCTCTAAATTAGAAAATATCTCACCCTCCTTGGAACCCTCTCATGCTTTCGCAGAAGCAATTAAGATGGCACCTAAATTAAAAAAATCAGATATTATTATTGTTAACTCTTGTGGAGATAGTTTGAAAGATAGAGATATAATTAAAAAAAAATTAGGGTCATATATCAGATGAAATCATTAATTAGTTTGGCTTTTGAAAAATGTAAGAAAGAAAAAAGACCAGCTTTGATTACATATACAGTTGCGGGAGATAACACTAAAAACAACTCTTTGAAAATATTAAATACAATATCGAAACATGCAGATATTATTGAACTTGGTTTCCCTCATAACACACCCATAGCTGATGGTGGTCAAATTCAAGAAAGTTCTCATCGAGCACTAACAAATGGAATTACACTTAAAAATGTATTTCAAATTGTTAAAAAATTCAAAAAAACTAATTCTAACAAGCCATTAATCCTCATGGGGTATTTTAATTTAATTTACCAAAATGGTGAAAATAATTTTTTAAAAAATTGTAAGACCGCTGGTGTAGATGGCTTAATTATTGTTGACTTACCTTACCCCGAAAATAAAATTTTTGCTAATAAATGTAAAAAAAAATCAATAAACTTTATTCAATTATTATCCCCAACAACATCAAAAGATAGGATGAAAAAAATTATAAAGGACTCTCATGACATGATTTATTATATTTCGATGTTATCAACTACTGGAGGCAAACTTAAAGTTTCTCCCAAAAAGATTTTAGAAAATTATTCTAAGATTAAAAGAATTAATCCTAAAAAAAATCTAGTAATAGGTTTTGGTATTACTAATAAAACTATATCATCCTTAAAATCTGCTAATGGATTAGTGGTTGGCAGTATGCTTTGTAAAACTATTACTAATTGTCTAAAAAAAAGACAAAATCCTGTCACAATGTTAGATAAAATTGTGTATAATTTAAAAAAAAAAATTATATGAATTGGATAACAAAATTTATAAAACCAAAAATAAAATCTCTTTTTAAAAAAAAATCATCTAAGATTGAGGAGAACCTATGGACACCATGTGGATGCAAAAATCTGATTTACAAAGAAGATTTAGAATCTAATCAAAAAGTTTGTCCTAAATGCGGGGCGCACCATAAATTAACTTGTGAGGAAAGATTTGAAACTTTTTTTGATAATAAAGAATTTGAATTAATTCAAACACCATTGCCAAAAGATGATCCATTAAATTTTGAGGACAAAAAAAAATATACTGATCGTTTAAAAGCAGCTAGAAAATTAACCGGCCAAGACGACGCTGTTTTAATTGCAAAAGGAAAAATTCAAAATTATAATGTTGTGGTCGGAGCTCAAGATTTTAGATTTATTGGCGGATCTTTTGGTGCTGCATCAGGGGAAGCTTTTATTGCTGGCGCTCAACATGCAATTGAAAATAATATTCCATATGTTTTTTTTAGCTGTTCTGGTGGCCAACGAATGATGGAGAGTTCAATTGCGCTTATGCAAATGTCAAGAACAGCATTAGCCGTAAATGAATTGAAGAAAAATAATGTACCTTTCATAGCTGTACTAACAAACCCAACAACAGGGGGGGTTACCGCATCTTGGGCTATGTTAGGTGATATTTTAATTGCCGAACCAAAGGCAACTATTGGATTTGCTGGACGAAGAGTAATTCAAGATACGGTACGTGAGACTTTACCTGATGAATTCCAAACTGCAGAATATGTAAAAGATCATGGGGGAATTGATTTAGTTGTAGAAAGACAATACTTAAATTCAACTATAGGCACATTATTAAAAGTTCTATTGAAAAAAGCAGAGGCTCAAGCTAAACAAGAGTCCAATGTCACAATCGATAAATCTCTACAAGCAGTTAGCTAATCATAAATTATTCCGCAAAACTATTAATTTTGATTTAAAAAGAATTAAGTTAATTTTAAAAAAATTAAACCATCCAGAAAGAAAACTAAATAATGTTATTAATTTTTTGGGCTCTAGCGGAAAATTTAGTACATTATTTTCTGTAAAAAGCTTCATTGAAGCTAACAACCAAACAGTAACTGCTTACACATCTCCATCCTTGAAAGACATAAAAGAAAGATTTTGGATTGGTAATCGTTATTTAACACATCAAGAGATAAGAAAATCAGTTAAAATAATAGAAAAATTAAAAATACCATTAACTATTTTTGAAGTTCTTACTATCATTTATATAATGAATGCTTCTAAACAAAATACTAATTATCATCTAGTTGAAGCAGGAGCTCTCTTTGCAAAAGACTCGACAAATATTTTTGATTTTCC
>MDTG01124860.1_pt1 | contig 14903 bp, 14 predicted proteins | sample 811421 | NCBI WGS metagenome assembly MDTG01 (sample SAMN05326645, study PRJNA326480) | marine metagenome | isolation source: seawater | place: Pacific Ocean: South East | collected 2011
GCATTATCATCGTTCATCTCGAAAGAGACGGAAGTAGGTAATGATACCGAAGGAACGCATCTTTTTAAAAGGAGATGTTATGAATGCTTTAAACATTCACAAAAAACAATACACACCTAAGTTAGGCAGCAATGTTATGTTGCAAATTGCAATTAATAAGCTGAACTACAACTTACGTACTCAAAATAAAACTGAGCACAAGTCTAAACCTAAAAAGGACGTATTTTTTCCTTACTATTTGTAAGGTTTTTAAATAATAAAAAAGAGAGCACTTGCTCTCTTTTTTTATGGCATTGATATTGAATTAACACTAGGAGAAAATTTGTCTGAGCAATATTTCTTTAGTTTTTTCATATATTCATCATAAGGCATTTCTTCTGATATCTCATACCCTGCATCGCTATTGATGCATGAATAGTATCCATTAATGCTTGGATCATTTTCTATGTAAATTCCATCTTTTTCTATATAACGTATTTCCCTGGAAGTATCTGTAATATCAGACAAGGCATTAGTTAATCCAATTTGCTCTCTAAAGCCTGCTATTAATGCAACAATGGCACAGATCACAATAAAAAGGATAACTGCTTTTTTACCATTTTTTGGATTATTAGGGAGATCAGCTGTTTCATTATTTTGAGATAAATAATCAGAATACATATCACAAATTGTAAGAACATAAATAGGTCTTAAAAGAATCATGATTACTGATACAGATACAGCAATAGGTACAATCATATATAAATATATTTTTGCAACAGCTAAACCTCCGGATAATGCGTAAATTTCGTCTCCCATAAAGATTAAAGTTAATATTGCTCCAACATATGCAAGAATGCCTATAACCCAACATATTAATGAATATGCAGCTCTCAACTTTGCAATTTCAATAAAATTAGCTTTAACAAATTTAATTGAATTTTTACCAGATTCTATGACACCATTTCCTAAAACTAGACTAGGTAGAACTCCTGCAATTCCAAGTTTCCAAGCATAATAAAGGGCTTCAGATGCAGCACTTCTAGCAGCTTTTTGCGCTGCAGTTTCATTTTTATCATCTGATGGGAGTCGTTCTATTATTTGCCCTACAGTTATGTATCCGTCTATAAAATGAAAATTCCATGTAGCAAATGCATTTGAAAAGGCTGCATTTAGACACTTAACGACAGTAGATTTCTCACCATTTTTATGGAGAAAATGTGTTGTGCCCATTGCAGAAGATAAAATACCAATAGGAAAGGCTGCTAAAAAGATACAAAGTACCCCCCATAGAAATAATGGTATGTCTGCAGCTAGAGTGCACCCATCACTGTCACCTGGGCCGTCAAGACACTCACCAATCCAATCCCATACCGGCTGAGGAATCCAATAAAGCATTTGAAGCCAAAGCAAATAAGCCAGAACAATAGATAGCCATTGCATTGCTCCAAAGAAAAATATTTCTTTCTCTTTTAAACCCAACAAAAGAGCATATTTAATTCGTGAGGCAAAATCTTTTAAATTACCTTTAGGAAGCTCACTAAATTCTGGGAGATCTTTTAACTCATCTCTTACAAAATCATATTTATTTTTAAATAAATTCATATTAGATATGTTTATTTTTAAATTATATATTCAAAATAACAATTCTAAATTTAGTACTTTTATTTATATATAATTTCCTTAGCTAAATATATATATTTATTAAATGATGTTGATTTGACTTTGGCTTAATAATTGTAAAAATAAAAGAACTTACATATTAAGGAGAGATATGAAAAACTTACTAACACTTTTATTATCGGTAATTTTTATTGCGAGTTGCTCCATGGAAGAAGCATCGGAACAAGTTATCGACCCGCTTGATTATGAAGTTTTTACTGAGTTCATGCCTTGTAAAGCTGGTCCAGATTTTAATGCAGAAAATATGACTGCAATGATCACAGAATGGCAAAAATTATTAACAGCAGATGATCTTCGAGGGGTCTGGGGGTACGCTCCAGCAGCTGACACAAATTCATTAGGTGATACAGGTTGGTGGGAGCTTGAATGGAATTCTAAAGAAGCTGCAGATGCTGCATGGGAGCAATGGGTTAAAAATGAACAAGCTATTGCTTGGCAAGAAAAATATGAATCAGTGCTTCAATGTGACGGAGAGGCAAGAAATTCTTTTGATACTGTTTTACCAATTATTCCAACAACCTATGGCGAAACCAATGATTCGGGATATTTTTATTCTGAAGTACACGTATGTGAATTTAATGATGGTTATTCAAAAGAAGATGCTGTTGAATTCCTCTATGGTTTCAGAGATGCGATAACAGCTGCTGATTACTCAGGTACGACTTATCATTTTCTGAATTACTTTTTTCAAGAAGACCCCTCACGATTTTTGTGGGCAAATTTTACAAATAGTAAAGAGTCAATGGCTAAAGCTAATTCTTCTTTTGAGACAAGCGTCAGAGAAAAAATGTTTCCATTATTTAGCGAATTTGCATCATGCGGCCTCCAACCTGACTTATATAATGGATTCACACTTTATTGGTCTGAGAAAAAAGATTTTATGCCAACTTTTTCATCTAATTAATTTAAAAAGGAGCACACCATGAATAAAAAAATTATTTTAAGTATTGCATTTATACTATCTATAACAACTCTTCATGCTGGAGATTATAAAAATTCAGAAGCAAATAATATAAAAGTGGTAGATACTTTTTGGGATAATATTTTAACCAACCCAGAAGTTTCAATGAATTTGCTACATGAGGATTTTCAATTTGAATTCATGGGCATATGTGAAATATGCCAAAAGTATAATAAAGAAACTTATGAGAGTGAGTGGCTTGGAAAAGTTATTCCTGATGTTCTTCCAAACGGTATTGTGATAAACATTACAAATAGAATCGCAGACAGAGATTGGGTGATATATACCGTAGAAGGTGAAGCAACAGCTATAAATGGTGATTACAATAATAATTATGTAATGGTTATGAGATTAAAGGATGAAAAAATAATCTTCTTTCAAGAATATATGAGTGATCTTTTAGCAGAAACACGGTTACATAAGAAAAAAATTGTCGATATAGAGTAAAAAAATATATCGAAGAATTATCTTCGCCTCTGTTAAAGTTAATATATAGTTAAATACTAGATAAAATTAATTGGAGAAGATTTCTTATGGAAAAAGTATTAGTTACAGGTGCTACTGGATATATAGGCTTACACTGTATACATCAACTTCTTAATCAAGGCTATGCTGTAAATGGTTCTGTTAGGTCTCCTGAAAGAAAAGATGAAATAATTAATGCACTTAAGAGTCATAATACCACTACCGATAATCTTAGTATTCATGCATTAAACCTTACTGAAGATGCTGGCTGGGATGAGGCTGTGGAAGGTTGTGATTATTTACTTCATGTTGCATCTCCAATATCTTTAGAGCGAACTGATGAAGACTATTTTGTACAACCTGCCATTGATGGAGTAAATAGGGCTCTTTCTTTTGCAAAAAAACATAATGTAAAAAAAGTTGTACTCACATCGTCTGTAGCTGCTATTTTTGATACTTTAGAAAAGAAAACTCATTTTGATGAGTCAGATTGGTCGGACCCAGAAAATCCAGCAATAAGCGCATACTCAAAAAGTAAAACTTTAGCAGAAAGAGCGGCTTGGGAATTTGTTAAAAACCAAGACCATCCTTTTGAACTTGCTGTTATAAACCCCGCTCTTGTTGTTGGGGCCTCACTTTCAGGTGATATTGGTGAATCAAATAAAGCTGTTGAAATGGTGGCTAGTGGCAGAATGCCGGTTGCAGTTCCTTTGATGTTTGGATATGTTGATGTTAGAGATGTTGCAGCAGCTCATATTCTTGCAATGCAAACACCTGCTTCTAATGGCGAAAGATTTGCTCTAGTTGAAAAAGACTTGTGGTATACAGACGTAGCTAAAATATTAAGAGAGAATGGTTTTAACAAAGCACCTACTATGGGCATTCCAGTATGGCTTGCAAAAATTTTAGCTAACTTTAATAAAGAATTAAAATTGACACTACCTTACCTTGGAAGAACAAGAAGCATTAAAAACACTAAAGCAAAAGACATTTTAGGATGGAACCCGAGGCCAGCAGAAGAGTCGATATTAGATATTGCAAATCAAATGAGAGATTTAGGAATACTTAAATAATTCCAGGAATAATTGCTTTTCTGTTTTTAGGATAGTCACTAAATTTTTCTTGATACCATCTATGGTGAGCAAGTGCGCGCGGAAATAAGTTTGCTATGGTCCAAAGTGCAAATACTAACCCTGAGATACTCCAAGTAAGAATGGCCCATCCAATCCATTCAATAATTTCACCAAAATAGTTTGGGGCTGAAATGTATCTATGCATAAATTTATTAGGTATATGATATCCAGGACCTTTATCTTTTCTTAAAGAAACAATCAAATAATCAGATCTTATATTTATAAACATTCCAATAAAAAAGATAAATATTCCAAAATAGAATAAAGGGCTACTCAACCAATTTTGCGCATAGTCAGTTATGTAAAAAATCCCAATGGCCTGAACATTAACATTAATAATATTAAAGAAAAATGCAGAAGCAGCTATGCTTATTGGCATTTTTGGATTTGTCATGTCTATAACAAATGGGTAAATAAAAGATCTATGTACGTAGTGAGTTAACCACAATATTAAAAAAACTTTATGAATTACTTCTAACTGATCTTTTACAAGCCAAGCATAAAAAATCATTAAAATCACACATGGTGACTCCATTAGAACCCAGCCAACTCGTGCTGAAATATTTTTGCCCCATCCCTTTCTTATGTGACGACCATAAGGGGCATCAACATAAAAAAGATATATAAAAGTTACAAACGCAACCACGATCCAAAAAACAATAAAATTACTAAAATAACTCATAACAATTTACATGAACATGATATGCAAATTTTTAAACATATAAAAGTTTACAGTTTCAACATGAAATCATAAACTTGAGAGGGGAGAATTAAATCATGGAAACTAAAAGTTACGATTTTATTATTTTAGGCGCCGGTTCGGCAGGATGTGTTTTAGCAAATAGGCTTAGCTCAAACTCAAATTTCAATGTTTGTCTTATCGAGGCAGGTTCAAAAGATAATGATATCAGGCTTCATGTCCCGCTTGGTTTCGCTTTTCTTGGTGATAAAAGTAAATATAGTTGGAACTATGACACTGTGCCTCAAAAAGAATTTGAAAAAGTTTCTGTTACAGAGCCTGCATCATCAGTTGTAGATTCAGCTGGTGGAGTGCATGAGGTTGAAACTGAGGTTATGGAGCATAGGAGGGGTTTTCAGCCTAGAGGAAAAACGTTGGGAGGTTCTAGTTCAATCAATGCAATGTTATATGTAAGAGGTCATGCTTGGGATTATGATCACTGGGCAGAATTAGGTAATGTAGGATGGTCTTATAAAGATGTATTACCTTACTTTAAAAAATGCGAACATAATGAAGTCTTTGATAATGAATATCATGGACAAAATGGTCCTTTAAATGTTTCAAAGATTAGGCATAAAAATAAATCTGTAGATGAGTTTGTAAAAACAGGGTCTTCTGTTTTTGGATATAACGAAGATTTTAATGGAGAAAACCAGGAAGGCATTGGTTATTATCAAACAACTCAAAAGAATGGGAAAAGATGCAGTGCTGCAAAGGCATACCTTATTCCAGCATTAGATAGAGACAACTTAACCATTTTAACTGATACTAATGTTAATAAAATTAATATTTCTGAGGAAAAGCAACAGGGGTTCAATATATAGATCAGGAGGGCAATGCCTTTACTGTAAATGCTTCAAAAGAAGTTTTATTATCATCAGGTGCCTTTGGCTCTCCACAAATCTTACTAAGGTCAGGAGTAGGACCTGAGGAGGAAATAACTAAACATGGCATCGATCATAAAATAGAGTTACCAGGAGTTGGTAAAAATCTACAAGACCATATTGATTTCATAACTGTTCATAAACATAAATCAATTAATCTCTTGGGTTTTTCATTAGGAACTTTATTATTTAAATACCCCTATGAGTTAATTAAATATATTCTAGCTAAAACAGGTATGTTTACATCCACTGTAGCTGAGGCAGGTGGATTTATTAGATCAAGAAATGATATCGATATCCCTGATATTCAATTACATTTTGCTCCAGGAATGATTGTTGATCACGGAAGAGAGCAATTATGGGGAACTGGAATAAGTTGCCATTCATGTTTATTGCGTCCCAAATCAAGGGGTGAAGTTACTTTAAATTCAGCAGATCCAGTAGAGGATCCATGCATAGATCCCAAGTTTTTATCTCATCCTGATGATGTAAGAGATATGATTGCAGGTTACAAGAAGATGATGAAAATCATGAATAAAGAACCTATTTCTAAATATACAAGTAAGCATGTTTTTAGACCAATCGATTTAGATGATGATGAGGATATTGAGAAAGCTATAAGAGAATCAGCAGATACGGTTTATCATCCTGTTGGAACATGCAAGATGGGTAGTGATGACATGTCTGTTGTTGATAGCAATCTTAAAGTTCATAAAGTAGAAGGTTTAAGAGTTGTAGACGCATCAATTATGCCTACGCTTGTGGGTAGTAACACTAATGCTCCTACAATAATGATAGGAGAAAAAGCATCAGATATTATTCTCCAAGCTTGGTCTTAGATGCTCTATAAAGTTCTAATACTTTTTATATTTTCGTTAACTGGTATGTCTATGACTGTAGTTGATGTAAGAACAGAGGCTGAATGGGATACCGGGCATTTAGAAGGAGCGCTTCATATAGAATGGCAAGATATTCTCAACATATCATCAGATATTCAGAAAGACGAAGAAATATTTCTATATTGTAGAAGCGGCAATAGATCAGGAAAAGCAACTAAAATTCTTGTTGATGCTGGTTATATTAATGCCAAAAATGCCGGTAGTATTGAAGATGCTAGTGAGTTGTTAGATATAAAAATTATAGATTAATTTTATACATTATTTGCCCTTATAAATGTATACACTGTAAACATTAAACGTTAATATATGTATCAACAGATGTTTGCAGTGTAAACATTATTATTAACCCCCCCCTATATAAGGTATTAACATGATTAAAATATCCAAATTTGCAGTTCTTGGAACTTTGCTACTTGCTTTTCCTGCTTTTTCGGCTGATATGGTTTTTGAAAAAAAAGAAAATATATTACTTAAAGGTAAAATTGCTACAGTAAAAACATCTAAGAAATTTAGAAGTCTAGAGGCTTGTCAAGCTTTGTGTGAATCGAGAAGTTCTTGTGCTGCATATACACTAGACACGTCTAAAGGTAGTTGTACTATTCTTAAAAATGTATCTAAAGAGGTATCAAACTCTAACGCTACATCTGGAGTGAAACAGTAATAGCTTAAAGCTTTTTTAACAGGGGGCTTTAGCCCCCTTTTTTTATGAACATTTTCTCATAAAGGGTACAATTAATTTATGCAAATTTTTACTAATTTCTTTAATAAAAAAAAGGATAGTCCAAAAAAAATTATATCTTTTGATGGCGGGGGAGTTAGAGTCATTGCCGGAATTGTCTTTTTAAAAAAACTAGAAGTAGAAAGTGGAAAAAAAATAACAGATATTTTTGATATGTTTGTTGGAACAAGCGCTGGTGCTTTTAACGCATCATGTTTAGCTTATGATGGTATGAGTATGTTTGATCTTAAAAACTATTGGTCAAAAGAACACCTAGACAGAATAATGGAAACTTCATTTTTTTGGGACCAGGCTTCTCTAATTCAAGCTAGACCAAGATATGAAACAAAAGGCAGATTAAAGTTATTGAATGAAATCTTTGGAAAAAAGACATTGGGTGAGTCAAAAAAACCTATTGTTACTCTCTGCTATGACATAGAAAAAAGAAAGCATGTTATTCATTCTAGCAATCTAACACCTAACATAAGTTTTGTTGATGCAGTTTGTGCTTCAAGTGCTGCACCAATGTATTTTCCAACCTACAAAATGAGCGATGATTCATGGATGATCGATGGAGGAGTTGTCACAAATAATCCAACTTTAATCGGCTTTAATCATGCTAAAAATTTTTTTGGTACCAATAACATTAAAGTGCTAAGCATAGGAGCAGGCTTAAACAAAAAGAAAATATCAGGTGAAGCTTCATCTAAATGGGGCGGAGTAGGCTGGTTAAGAAATGACATCATGGGAATGATGCTCGACTCTGAGATTCATAACGATATTGCAAAAGATATTTTTGATGACAATTACCTTCGAATAAATTCACCTATAGGAAAAATTAATAAAATGTTAGATGATGATTCAGAAGAAAATATAGAAAAAATTCACCTAATGGGTCTTGATTGGTGGTCAGAATTTGGAGAAAGTGCACTTAATTTCATAGAAGACTAATTTTTTTTACTATTGGCTATTTTTTTACTGTAAGATACACCTTTTTTAATAATAGGATATACATGAATATTTACGTAGGAAACATTTCTTGGGGAATGAATGATCAAGACCTTGAGAACCTTTTCGCCGAACATGGCACAGTAACTTCAGCAAAAATTATAACTGATAGAATGACAAATCGTTCTAGAGGTTTTGGTTTTGTTGAAATGAGCGATGGAGCAGAAGCTGCAATCGAAGCTTTAAATGAAGCTGAAGTTGATGGAAGAAAGCTTGTTGTAAACGAATCTAGACCAAAAGAATCTAGATAGTCATAAAGGCAATCCTTAAATAAAAAATATTAAAAAAACCTTCTAAATTTATATTAAAATTTGAAAGTTTTTATTGTTTAAAAATGTAAATTATTTACATTTTTAACACTATTTACATAATTCTTGACATTTAACTTACAAGAGGGTTAAATGCGCATAATTTCGTTAAAACTTTACGGGGAAATCTAAATGTATAAATATTTATTATCATTAATGGTGTTGTTACCACTATCGACTTTTGTTGCTGCACAAGATGCAGAAGACGAAGCAGAAGTTGAAGAAATTGTTACAACAGGTATTAAGTCAAGTCTTAAAGATGCTATCGACATCAAACGTAAAAACGTTGGTGTTGTTGATGCTATTTCAGCTGAAGATATCGGTAAGTTTCCTGATGGAAACCTTGCTGAATCTTTATCAAGACTTGTAGGTGTCACTACTGAAAGAAGTAATGATGAAGGTACGAAAATCTCAGTTAGAGGTTTGGGACCAGAATTCAACCTAGTTACCTTGAATGGTAGATCAATGCCAACTGTTCCAGGTAGATATGTTGGTGGAAGATCTTTTAACTTTGGTGATATATCATCTCATGGTATATCAGCAGTTGAAGTCTATAAATCAGCAAATGCTACATTGCCAACAGGTGGACTTGGTTCAACAGTTAACATGGTAACTACTAAACCATTAGATATCGACAGAGATGTTATTGGTTCATTTTCAGCAAAAGCATACGACCATACTAAAGGAGAAAGCATTACTCCTGAGGTCGATTTTGTCTATGCAACAAAAAATGTAAACGATGAACTTTCATGGGGTTTCTCAATTTCTGGATCTCATCAGGATAGAGAAAACAGAGAAGATGGTACAAATGAAATACCATGGGTGCCAATGGTAGACGAAGGAATCAGCTGGAGAATACCTGGAAACTCTGTAATTACAAATAATAATACTAGAGCTGATGGTGAATTCTTCTACCCAGAATATTTAAACTACAGATATAAAGATAACACTAGAGAAAGAAATAATGCTCAAACAGCTCTTCAACTTGAAGTTGGAAAAGTAAGAGCTACTTTAGACTATACATGGTCTGATGTTGAGTTTGGATCAGAAGGTGTGCAGTTTGGTACATATCTTGGTGGCTGGAATAACAGAGAAATGGTTATCAATGCTAATGGTGCTGTTGTTAGTGGCATGGAAACGCATCAAGACGGCGGTCGACCATGGTATGGCGAAAGCTTCACAAACATGATCACATGGGCAGAAAATAAAAGCTCAAACAAGTCTGTTGGTCTTAATATTGAGATTGCTGCTACTGATGCTTTAACATTAGAAATTGATTACCATAATTCATCAGCTGCTAAAAAGGGTAATCCTGACGGATCATGGGCTGATAACTTTGTAACATTTACTGGTGCTACATGGCCTGGATTTGGAGATGGTGGTATCTATGAGCAAGCTGGCTCAATGTTTAACAGAAGTTTTGATTTTAATAACCCAGTTGGTGGACTGAGTTGGTTAAATAAAAGATATTACTGTTGTGATGCAAATGGTGTTGCTCATATAGCGGATGTAACTGAATTTGAAGCACAAGATATGACTGCAAGAGAAGGCTCTATTGTTTATGAAGACAAAAGAAGCGATAACTCTCAAATTCAATTCAATGGTACTTGGGATAACGAAGCTGGTTTATTAATGGAATCACTTATATCTGTTGACTTCGGTGTTTCAAGACTTAAGCAAAACTTTAACGCGCAAAAATATCGTAATGATATGAGAGGTAGCGGACATTTAGGTCCTGGTAATCCAATCATGTTGACTTATGGACTATGGGATGATTCAGCATTTACAAAAGTAAATCTTGTTGATTTCTTAGGTTCAGGCACAAATACTCATTATTTAGGTATTTCTCCTCAACAAGCTCAATACTTATTCGAAAGAACTGGTTTCTTAAATAACTCAGTTGGGTGGTGGACTCCTAATGGTCATGATACTTGGGAATGTACAGCTAACGACGCTGTTGATTCAGCTGGAAATCCAAATGGCTTAGTTAATGGTGCGACTGGCGAAGTAACTACTCAAAGAGGAGTTATGTGTAAAGGTGGAGTTGATAGTAACGAGTCTGTCTCAGAAACTATTGAATCAATTTATGCTAACTTTAATTTTGAATACACAACAGCCAGTGGTGGAGAAGTCAGAGCTCAAGTTGGTTTAAGGTATGAAGACGTCACTAGAACCTCTGTTGGTCAAGCTGCACTTCCTATGGAAACAATTTGGGGATTTGGAGATTATGGTTATAAGGGTGTTCAGTACAACCAAAGAATCAATATGGTTGATGGTCCAGTTCAAACATTCGTAGATACTGGAGCAAGTGACTCATTCTTACCAAACGTTAACGTATCATATGAGTTTGCTGAAAATCAGTTAGTAAGATTTAGTGCAAGTAAAACTTTATCAAGACCTGCTTTAGAAACTCTAAGCAGTTCATTTACTATGTCTCAATTCTTACCTTTTGTTCCAAGACAAGTATTTTCAGGTAATCCTAATTTACAACCTTATACTGCAGAAAACTTTGATGTTTCATATGAGCATTACTACAAAGAAGGTAGTTATTTTGCTGTGAATTACTTCAGAAAAGATATTTCTGATTACCATGGTTCTGGACAAGGAACTGCACCATTTAATAATGTTGTCGATGTAACTGGCGGCGGTTTGCAGGCTGGAATTGATAGCACAGTAAGTGATGCATTCTGTCAATGGACAGCATCACAAGGTTATTGGGGTTGTGCTCCATGGGTGAATCAGGTCCAAGATTATGGATGGATAGTTGGAACTGGTTTTTCATTTGGTTGCGCAGCATCAGGAAGATCAGAAGCTGGATGTGTAGCTAGTGACTTTGGCAATCCAAATGCTGTATTTGTTGGAAGTGCAGCAGATGGAGATCCTTTATATCAATTTGAGCTATTCAGACCTGTCAATAAATATGAAGGTACATTGGATGGTTTTGAAGTAGCTATCCAGCATTTATTTGATAATAACTTTGGTGTATTAGCTAACGCTACATTTGTTGGCGGTGACACTGATGTTGATGAAGCTTATGTTGGTGAGCAATTTGCTTTACCTGGATTCGGTGATGCAGCAAACTTCTCAGTCTTCTATGAAGATGACTTCTATTCAGCAAGGCTATCATATAACTTAAAAGCTGAAACATATGCAGGAATGGATTCATATAACCCATTATTTGTAGAAGAAAGAGGTCAAGTTGATTTCAGTGCTTCATATAATATCAATGATAACTCTGTAGTTTTCTTTGAAGCTCAAAATATTACAGATGAAGATGTAAGATTATTTGCTAGATATGAAGAAATGTTATTCTTGTATCAAGATCACGGACCTATCTATAAATTAGGTTTCAGATACAAACTGTAATTTAAAATTACACACATTAAAAAGAGGGCTTTTAGCCCTCTTTTTTTTATCTTTGATATAATTTTTTATTCATGAAAAAGTTATATTTTTTATCCATAATATTCATTATTACTTCTTGTGGTGGAGGAGGTGGTGGTGGAAGTTCTCCAAGTCCAATTGCTGTGCCTTTTAGTATCACTCTTGGTCTTTTATCTTTTTCAGTAGATGAGGATCAATCCTATACTGGTTCAATAGCTGCGACAGCTAATGAAACAGTAACATTACAATATGCAATTACTGAGCAACCATCAAACGGCTCAATAACCTTATCATCAGATGGAAATATATTTTATAACCCTAATTCTAACTACTTTGGCTCCGATCAATTTAAATACTCTGTAACGGCTGCTGAGAAAAATGTTACTAAAGAGGCAACTGTAACTGTTACTGTAAATGCAGTTGATGATCCTCCGTCTGTGTTATTTTTAGATCAAATTAGCTATTCAGAAGATACTTTATTATTTGAAGATGATATTGAATTTAGAGTTCAAGTCTCAGATATAGATACTAATATTTCAAATTTAAATTTTGATATTTTAGTTGGAAGCCAACAAATTTCAGGCTTATTTGCTGAGGATACTGGTGAAAATGCTAATGGCCGTGGAACTTTATCTTTTAATTTGGCTTCACTCAACCAGGCAGGATTATTTGAGGCAAGTATTCGAGTGTCTGACAGTAGTTCTTCAGCCTCATTAAATTTCACATCATGGTTTATTTCAAATAAAACAACCGTAACAATAGAGCAAGATGATACTCCTGAAGATGGTTTTGATGGAGATGATAAAACATCAAAAGAGTATTTAGTGTATCAGCTTTCAGGTTCTCCGACTTCTAAAGGAAGAACTAAATACTTGTTTGTTGGAGATTCACTTGAAGGTCAGTCAGATATTGATCTGTATAGAAAAGCATTAATAGCTTCAGTTAATAAACTTAATAATTCAGATGCTGCAGAATTTTTTACTGACAATTATTTTACTATCTTCTCTGCTGAACCAGTTAACCCTGATGGCACATCTCCTGTAGGTGTAAGGACTGGTTGTTATGATTGGGACGAGGATGTTTATTGTATTGGTGAAATTGATGACCTTATTTTTGATGTTCTGCTTCCAAATAATACATTGGTATCAACCTTGACTAGAGTTGATGGAAGAGGTGTGAACTCTGGTTATAAAAATATTCAAAAAATAAGAGATACTAACCCTGAAAGCACAAGTACAACTCTAATGCATGAGCTAGGACATGCTCACGGCTATATGGGTGATGAATATAGAACGGATGACGATCGTGATGTTTCTGAATATGCTGATCTTAATGTAAATACTTCAACTCAGAATGATCTATCATTACTTAAATGGCATCATCACATTGATGATCTGACAAATGTTTTAGGTAAAGATATTCAAGTTTGCTATAACTATAGCGATGGAACAATTGGTGACTGGGATGATCTTGGTATTACGCTTGACGATTGTGATTGTCTTGTTAATGAATGGGATTCCAATGGTAACTTCATCAGAAAAAATCCTGCGTGTAGTGGTGTGGGCAGGTTTGAAGGTAATTATTATGGACTATATGATAATTTTAGGCCGACATTTTGTTCAATTATGGATTCTTGCTCAAGTGGTGGTTATGGTAAGGTTAATGTTGAAGGTTTTGCAGTAGGTTCGATTCAAAATCAAGGTTTTTATGATAGTGCTGATATTGGTTTTACAAGAAACTCATCAAATGAAAATGCTGGATGGCAAATGACTCTTGATGTAGATTTTGATACATCCAAGGTTGTATTAAAGTGGTATGTCAACGGGGTAGAAGATACTACTAAGCAAAATCAAACAGACGTAACTTTTAATAGACCATCTGATAATAGTGTTCAAATATATACTGCTAAAGCTGTAGATCTTACAGGAACAATAACTGCTGAAGATGATGTCATGAACCATGATGACTTTTATAAAGGGTTATTTCAGTCTAGTTTTTATTGGTGTGCAGATTATACAGATGGTGAGTGTTTGGATTGGAGATATGATCCTGAACCTTCTGAATACTCACAGTTTGATTATGGTTTTATGAGAGGTCCACTTGGAGAGACTTGGGGGATAAATTGGGCAAAATGGTAAAAGGAATAGTTTTAACAACATTACTATCATTTAGTTTTATAGTTACAGCAAATGAGATCGCAGATATAAAAACAGTCGATGTTTTTGATAAAGAATTTTCAATTAAAAAAGATGCCCAAATATATACCCTAGTTGGAAATAGAGACAATATTGAGCTAATAGCAAAAAAAATTGCAAAACCATCAAAAAAATCATTACAACTTTTAAAAGCGGTAACACCTAGAGATAAATTTGCTATTAGAGTTCTCGACGAAAATGAAAGAGAAATTATGCTTGTCGGCATAGGTAATCCATTTTATATTCATGCAGATCATATTGGTTATGAAGACAGTGTTGTTTTTGGCGGGTACGTAGAAACCGAAATCAATTTGCCTATATCTTTAAATAAAACTGCTTCACAAATTATTCTTTTATCTCAAAGTGAATTTGGCTTCAAAGAGATCAAAAGATTGGATATAAATTAGGTTAAATAATAGTATTCTTGAGCCTTGAAAGCATACTGCTTAAAGGTTATATTACCCATCCAATGCGGTACTAGCTCAGTTGGTAGAGCGTCTGCTTGCCAAGCAGAAGGCCGCCGGTTCGAGACCGGCGTACCGCACCA
>MDTG01030749.1_pt1 | contig 14902 bp, 7 predicted proteins | sample 811421 | NCBI WGS metagenome assembly MDTG01 (sample SAMN05326645, study PRJNA326480) | marine metagenome | isolation source: seawater | place: Pacific Ocean: South East | collected 2011
ACGGACCCCCTCTATGGACTATTATAAGAAAGTACACAACACAGGACACAGCATGAACGGTTGGGCAAACTACGAAACCTGGAACGCTTCCCTCTGGATCGGCAACGATGAGACGATCTACCGCCACGCCAAAGCAAACAAGAATCTAGGTTATCGCAAGTGGGCGAAGCGATTCATCGATGAGTTCGGTGAGTACATCACAGGCGACGGCGTGGCATGGTTACACGACGACATCGACACCGACGAGATGGATGAGATGCTCGCTGAACTGTAAGGGGTCGCCCCCCTTCCATGGTACAATATACAAGACAACAACCCACAGCATGATCACACCCAAACGAGTCAAGATTGCCAAGGCAACCGCTCGCCTGATCAATCGTTTCCTCCCTGCTCACAAGATCGTCGTCTTCACCAAATGAATTTCCAAACAGCAACCAAAGCAGAACTCCTAGCAGCAGGGTTCACCATGAAGACCGTTCGCCCTCGCCGCCCACGTAAGGGAGAATTGACCTGCCAGCGAGTCGGATTTAAAACTAAGAGAGGATCACAGCAATGGGTGAACAGAGAAGCGATCTCATCCCCTAGTGCTTACGCAGTCGTGATGGGCAACGGGTGACAGCATAGCACACCGAGGGGCAGGGGGACTGTATGCCCCCTTAGCCCCTAAAGCGCCCTAGCCCCTTAGCGAAAAACCCAACACTACCCTAACCTACAAAGTGTTACCCAAGCGAGATAAATATTACGAAGGGAAAACGAGATCTTAGAATACCTCGAAAATAAAAAATTTCCCAGGTAAAAAACCGCCCACAAAGTCGAGTCATGAAACACAAAGTAACGTACAGGACGCCTAACGGCGTATTACAGGAAACAATGTTTGATCAATTTGATGAATTTTGTGATAATATGGATCAAGTAGCAAATCAGTATTACCAGGGACTACAAGATCCTGGAAATATCAATGTAGAGAGTGTATTAGATAATGGAGAACTCCGAGGCGAAAAAGTTTCATTCGATGGAAGATCTAAATTCCTATCTGAGCAAGATGAAGTTGATGTATAAGCCTCCTGGTGGGGAATATATGTTAGTGACAGATTATCTGAACACTGTAGAAGAACGTTTAAGGAGATTAGAGGATGCCTCTATTACTAGGACCGAGTAGTATGGACACTGTTTCTGTGAACGGTCCATGTACATATGAAGCAGCAGTACTAACAGCTATTACGACATCACCGAATGTTTTCATTGGTGGTCAAGCGTTACAGTATATCCCAGTAGGTGCTACAGACACAGTATCTGGGGTTCCGAGTCAACCGCTTGTGCCATGTCCAGTACCAGAGACTGTTAGAACCCTCTCAGCGACGGTCAACAAGACTGTATTCATTAATAAGGTACTACCAGGGGTACAAGGTGAGACAACAGACTTAGCGGCGATTTCAGGGACTCCTAGGGTAATCGTCGGACCATTTCAACATCCTACAGTGGTTTTCAATACGAAGAACGTGTGATATAATATGGAGGTACTCAAAGGTTAATCATGGCAAGATCAAAAGTCGGACTGAACGGGCAGCAAACTATCGAGCCTATCCCCAAGAAATCCCGTCAGGGAAATGGGAAGCACACGAAGTATGCTGCTACGAGCAGAAACAATAAAAAGAAAATGTATCGTGGACAAGGTAAGTGAAGTAAGGCAATGGATTGAGCATGTCTCTAAGAAGCGTGAGGAACTGGGCGGTCATGCCATATGTCCTTACGCTTTTTCCGCATCTGTCAAGGTTGTGGAGACTGCTCTGAGCGAGGTGACTCTGATAGAAGGCGCGACTGAAGACATTATTATCTTTATTGTAGGAGATGATGTAACGTTAGCTTCTATGTTAAACAAAGTTGCCGAACTCAATATGAAATATCCAGAACATGTGTTTTTGGATGATCATGTAGACGAACCAACTCATATCATGGGTATTCAAAGTAATTTTGGTAAATATAACATGATCATGTGTCAACGTAATGATAAATTACTAGAGGCACGTGAGAAGTTACACAAAACCGATTACTATACCTATTGGCACCAAGAAATGTATCAAAGGATTATTAATGGCAAATTCACCAACCGACAAGAGCAAACAGTTCGTAGAATCTGGAATGACACTCATAACTCAGCAATCGAGTGACAAATATCTTAATAAAGTTAAAAGAGTTAAGGAAGAGTTTGATAACCAAGCAGAATGGGCAGATGGTTTTGTAGGTAAGTAAGATAAATAATCAATAAAGCTATCTTTATGCCCGAATTAAAAAAATTCAAAGACTTTAATATTGGGTTCAAACCACATCCTGTTACAGCAGATTTGATGGTAGTAAAAGATAGTGCGGATATTAAGCAGTCAATTAAGAACCTTTTATTAACTAGAAAAGGCGAAAGACTGTTTAATTATAATATTGGTACGTCATTAACTGATTTACTATTTGAACCCGCTGATTATGGAACGGCAGATACTATTCGTGATGAAATTAAAGTTATACTTAACAATTATGAAAAGAGAATTTCGATTCTTGAATTAAGCGTAGATATTAACTTTGATGATAATGGATATGATATTAGTTTAATTTATGAGATTATTGGTCGTAGTGAGTTACCTGTAAACTTAGAATTCTTCCTAGAGAGCACTAGATAACCATGGCGTCATACGTACAAGTCTCTAATTTAGACTTTCAACAAATCAAAGCGTCTCTCAAAGAATACTTGAGGTCACAGACAGACTTCACGTCATACGACTTTGAAGGATCGTCAATGAATGTCCTATTGGATGTTCTATCTTATAATACGTACTACACGGCATTCAATGCCAATATGGTAGTTAATGAGTTGTTTTTAGACTCGGCTACTATTCGTGATAACGTTGTAGCATTAGCAAAACAACTTGGATACAAACCCAAGTCTAAAACCGCTCCAGAAGCGAAGATTTCCTTTTCGGTAGCATTCCCCCAAAATGCTCCTGTAACCGCTCTCCTGAGGAAGGGAACGGGGTTTACGACATCATATGATGACAACCTCTATAGTTATGTTGCTGTAGAAGATCAAACAGCACCTGTAGAGAATGGAGTTGCTTATTTTGATAGTATTCCTGTATATGAAGGAACATTAATCACTAGTAGCTTTGTTGTTAACGAAAATACTTCACAAAGGTTTATTTTACAAAACGCAAATATTGATATTGATTCAATTCGAGTAAAAGTCTTCGACAGTCAGCAAGCGACTGCTTTTTCATTTTACGAATATTCCGATAACATTTTAAATGTAAACCCAGACTCAAAAGTCTTTTTCTTGGAAGAAATTGCTGATGAGCGTTATGAGATGTTCTTTGGTGACGATGTTCTTGGTAGAAAATTAAAGAACAACGAGTTTATTGAAATTTCGTATCTTTCTACGAATGGTCCAGATACTAATGGTGCCAAAACATTTACTTTTGCTGGTATCTTAACAGACATTTTTGGAGGAGGTGGATATACTACTACTGTTACTATTGGTAATATTCAACAATCAGTAGGTGGATCCAATATCGAGAGTATCTCGAAAATCAAATTTAATGCTCCAAAGTACTTTGCTACTCAAGATAGAGCAGTTACTGCTCAAGACTATGCTGCTATTATAAGAAGTCTTTATCCTGCTGTATCTGACATCATTACGTATGGTGGAGAAGAAGATTTACCGCCAGAGTATGGTAAAGTCAAAATTGTCATCAAACCTGAGCAGGCAGCAACTCTTTCTTCTACTACGAAGAAGGATCTTGAGTCTAAACTAAAAAAATACATGGTAGCTTCAGTAACACCTGAAATTATCGATCCATCAATCTTGTATGTCGAAGTTGCTAGTAATATCTTCTATAATAGTAGTAAAACGACCCAAAAACCAGAACAAATCATATCAAAAGTAGTTTCTGGTCTAACTTCATATCTGGCAGAATCTGGAACAGAAAAATTCAATGGAAAGTTCCGATATAGTAAATTCGTGTCTACAATTGACAATTCTGATGTTAGTATCAACTCAAACTCTACTAGTGTTACATTAAGAAAAGATTTTTATCCACAGATCAACTCTTCATCATTTTATGAGATTTGTTATCAAAATGTTTTTGATAAAGATTGTAACGGTTCTACAGTACAATCATCTGGATTCAAAGTCACTGAATTCCCTGCCTACACAGTGTATTTTGAAGATAGGGATGGCGTAATCGTCCTATATAGATTAGACAATTTAACTGGTGAAAAAATTACACTCAACGATTCGTTGGGTACAGTTGATTATGCTGAAGGCGAGATCAAACTTTACAATTTAACAATTGTAAAGGGTACTCTAAATGACAATAGAGTACAAATTCGGGTACAACCGAAGAATCTTGATGTTGTCGCTTTGAGAGAAGTATATCTTGATGTTGATTTGACTACCAGCAAATTTACGGCTTACCCAGAGTAATTTAGATGGCTCCCAAAAAGAGAAAATTATCATCCCTGATCGAGTCTCAACTCCCAGGGTTTATTATCAACGAATACGACAATTTCTCTAAGTTCATAGAAAAATACTATGAACAACAGGAGTCTGTTGGTCAGCCTGTAGATATTATTACCAATTTAAATAAGTATACTGATATTGATACTTACGAGAAGAATCTATTACAGCAAGAAACTTCTCTAGTTGCTAACATCAATGCTGATGCTTCAACATTAACTGTATTAGATGCGGATTCTTTTCCTAAAGAGAACGGTTATATTAAAATTGGCGAAGAAATCCTATTTTATCAAAGTAGAAGCGGAAATACCCTACAACAGGTCTCTAGAGGTGTAAGTGGTAATACCACCCTAGGAGATCTTTACAACGAATCTAGGTTCGTTACAACATCTGCTGCGCCTCATTACACTGGGGATGTAGTATACAATATTAGTAACTTATTTTTATATGCTCTTGTAAAAGAATTTGAAAAGACCTATTTGTCTTCTTTCCCAGAAGCATACCTAAAACAGGAAGTTGATAAGCGTCTTTTAATTAAGAACATCACCAAGTTCTATAAAGCAAAAGGAACTGATTGTTCTATTAAATTCATCTTTAATTCGGTAGTTTCTTCGGAATCGTCAGATATTCCCGAGGTAATGAGTCCAAAGGACTATACCTTAAAAGCATCTACTTCTGGGTGGGTAAAGGATACTTTTCTTAAAGTTAGAATTAGTTCTGGCAATCCTAATGACTTGATTGGTAAAATTATCACTCAAAATAGAGATCCTTATGATGAAAGGATTCAATTTGCTTCTGCTGTTGTAGATACTGTAATTTTTGAAGGTACTGATGGGTATGACAATTTATACAAATTAATTGTAGAACCAGCATCTATTAATGGAAATTTCTTTATTGCTGGCAGAACTACAAGTACGGTAGCTTTAAATGCTTCTGCTGTGGCAGGAGATAGAATTACAGTAAAATCTACATTAGGATTTCCCAAATCAGGTAGACTTTTAATTGGAGACGAGTTAATCATCTACAATGATAAAACTGTAAATCAATTTATCATTAGTGAAAGAGTTGGTCCTATTCGTAACCACACTGATAACAAAACCGTTTATTCGTATCTAGACATTTCTTCCGACACTAATGTCAGAATGATTTCTCTTGGTATGGTTTATGGGATGAATCCTGGAGTATATACTAAACCATATTCTATCACAGGAGAATCTCTAGAAGTTTCCGATCCTGGATTTGAAACTTTAGATCCAATTATTTGGGATTCTTTACTGAAAAGAAATAGATGGTTTGTCAATACTAATAATACTGTAGCTACAGTAAAAGGAGTTGGTCAAAAATTCTTATCTGATGTTGGTGCCGTTTTCCAAGATGACCAGTATTATTACGTATCTTCATCCTCATTCCCGAGTCAAGATACTTTAGTTAATACTTCATATTCGGAGACTGTATCCGACCAAAAAAATCTGAAACTTATTAGAAAAGTTCCATCAAATACAACAGAAGTGTATTCTACATCAGATAGAGATGTAGGCGTCTTTTTTGATGGTGTACCTGCTCTAAGTTATAAAGACACTTCTTTTATTAAAAAAGGATCTATCGAGACAGTTTCTATTACTAATAAAGGTACTTCTTATGTTGCTTCTCCATTTGTTTTAATAAATGAGACAACAAATCTAGCTAGATGTACCCTCTCGGGATCAACTATCGATAATATTGAAATTCTAACTAACCAAAGTTTTGATGAGGATCCTGTTATCAGGATTACATCTGGAGAAGGTGCTGTATTATCGCCTGTTGTGACTAATGGTGCCATTACTAGTATGGATATCATTAATCCAGGTCGTTATTATTCTAGTCCGCCGATTATCAGAATTGCTGATACTTTGGGTAAAGGAGGATTTGCTGAATTTGAATCTGTTGTTGGATTGGATGGAAGTATTATAGAAGCACGTAAAATTAGTGCTGGTAGATTCTATACTAATGGAAATGTTACTGTACAAGTAGAATCTGTCGGAAAAAATGCTTCTGCCGTATGTGAAATTAAAAAATGGGTATACAATAGATATGAAAAATTTAAAAATAATTTAGATACAAACAACGGAACAGTATTTCCAAGTTTTGAAGATAATCGTGGATTTGGATATGGTTATGTTGCCAACCCAGATAAACTTAGAGAAAGATGTTATCTGAACTCTGGCAACTACACAACAAATAAAACTGCCGAAAATGTCCATTCCCCTATTATCGGATATGCTTTTGATGGCAACCCAATTTATGGTCCATATGGATATTCAAATCCAACTAATCCAGCTTCATCAGTTTTAAGATTGAGCAGTGGGTATTCATTAAAAAATGTCAGACTAAATGGTCCTGATAGCGGAAAATATCCTTTGGGATCATTTATTGATGACTACGAGTGGATTCCTAGTATTAATTCAGGAAAAACAGAATTAGATGCTAATAATGGACGATTTTGTATAACACCAGAGTATCCAGAAGGCACCTATGCTTATTTTATTACTATTTCTGATAGTAGTGGAACTCCTGCTTTCCCATATATTCTTGGAAACAATTTCTATTCTTTACCAGTAGATTCAAATTATAATTCTAAAATTTCACAAGATGATATTCCACTGAATGTTAAGGTCCTTAAAAATTCTTCTTTGGAAAAAAATGGCACAGCTTTTATAGGAACTATCAAAGATGTTAAGAGTGGCAATGTCAATTCTACGTATGTCGAGCAAACTGGAGATTATTTTTCTCCAGGGAAACAAGTTTTCCTAGATGAATCAGGAACATCGGGATTTGGTGCTGTAATTAATGTAGAAAGTGTTCACGGAAGATCCGTTGATAATATTGAATCGGTAGAATCTAAAGCAGTAAAAGTTAGTACAATCCAATCTGCTTATTTCTTTGAGGGAGATAAAATTTTCCAGATAGGTGCTGATGGTATTAGTCAGGTCCAAGGTAATGTTATTCGTGATGTTATTAATGAAAATACTTTTGTTATGAGAGATGTAACTGGATCTGGTAAATTTAATGTGGAAGAAAATGTAACTATAGAATCAGAAAGATTAGTACAAAGATTAATTATTGATACTGACGCATCTTTTACTGCTGGATCATCTATTAGACTTACAAATGACGATGACGAAGATGTGGCATCAGGAATTATACTTGAATCCACTAGCAGGCAGAATTCATTAATTATTAAAGTTGATGATAAAACCAAACCATTTTATATCACGTCAGATTATTACTTGAGAAGTTCTACCTTAAGTGATACTAACAGAGCAAAAGTAGTTGGGGAAAATTCACTAAGTTCAGGTCTTACAGCATTTGAAGTTGATGATAATATTGCTATCGTAGAGACAGATGATAATCATTTACTGGGTGTTGGTGATAAAGTAAATGTTAATATTCTTCCACTTGATTCTTCAACTACAACAACATTCTATGTAAGAAAACGTCGTTATCAGGTAGCAGAAGCATTAGCTCCTGTAAATAATTCTACTCTCAATGAAAACGGTGTTGGTAGTTTCTCTATCATGAATAGTGGTTCTGCTTATGTTGATGGCAGTTATCCTAATGTAGAACTAATTTTCCAAGATTCTGGAGCGGCAAGACAAAATATAGGAAAAACTGGAGATCCAAATAACGCCAAAGCAACTATTGAAGTTTCTGCTGCTGGTGGTGGATCTGTAGTTACCGTGATTATTACCGATCGAGGAAAAGGATATAGGTCTGGTGATTTTTTGACAGTTAAAGATTCTGATTTAAACAGAAGTGTTTTGGCAACAGTTAGTGCTAGATTTGTACTTGAAGTGGATCACGTTGGTCTTGCTGCTTCTAATACAACACTTACTTTATCTAATGTAAATAACATTTCCCGTGAAGATTTTATTCAAATTGGTCCAGAAATTCTTAAAGTTACTAATGTAGATGTTACAACCAAAGAAGTAACTGTGGAAAGAGGTAGAGAAGGAACTACTCCAACTAATCACTTTCTTGATGCTAAAGTAACCTCATACAATTCGTTCTTTAGATTTGATGATGGATTTAGACCTTTTGGGGAAGGTTTGTTAAAACCATTCCTTCTTTCGTATGATAAAGAGACTCAGAAAATAAATGTTGCTTTCGATTACTCTACTTCAAACCCACAGGTTCTTTCTCAAAGCTCTAGTTTCTTTGACAATAGTGTTCCTAGAAAATTAGTGAAAATGAAAACTGTCCAATCAGCAGTTTTTAACCTAGAGTTTTCCACAGACAATACTAATTTCGATGTAAACCCAATTATTAATATCCAAAAGTATTATAGGTATACATTTGATGTGTCTCATATCTCAATGGTAGACACATTTTTAGATTTTTCTGCTAGTGCTAATTACAACCTTTTTACCGAAGAAAAAGAAACCAGTGGTATTTCTCCAGGTAATGCTGGGGCTTTCCTTTCTATTAAGTTAGGATTTGGTGCTGCTACTTATAATAATTCTTATGATACAGAGAAAAGTATCAATTTTCAGAATTATTTCTATTTTATTAGAGTATCTCCAGATGTGGATACTAGTGGATCATTTTTGAGAATAATTGAAGACCCCTTATCAGGAACAAAAAATATTAACTATGTAACACCTACCAAGTTTGTATATTCTTTGGACAATGTTCCTGCTTATGATGGTAGTGGTAATATGACTTATACCACAACATCAAATCTTGCCGTAGGTAGAGTTAGTTCTCTTAGAGTTGTAAATACTGGACAAAATTATAACCTAATTCCAACAGTCAAGGGTATTCTACCAGCTTCTGCTAACGAAGCACAAATTGATCCTATTTACGATCCTATCGGAAAAGTTGTAACAGGTTTTAATATTATTTCTGGAGGATCTAATTATTCCAAACCAGTCGCTGTTGTTACTGATGGTGACGGTGTTGATTATGAATATGAATGTTCAGTAAGCGACGGCAATCTAACTCAAATTCGTGTCATTAGTTTTGGATCTGATTTTACTTTCAAACCAATTGTAAGAATTATTGAAAGTGATGTTAAAATTTACCTAGAATCTAATACTATTGGTATTCCAAAAAATGTTAAGATCAATGATCCAGGTAAAGGATTTAATGCCGACACATCTACACAAAGTTACTTTAAATCACCAACTACATTTGTTCTGAGAAATATTTCGAGCAAATTTTTTGGTGGAGAAAAAATCCAACAACTTTCCACAGGGGCATATGCCTATGTTATCAATAATGGATGGAGAGAAGGAAGTAACCTGCTAAAAGTCGTTGGTATCACTGGGGTTTTTACTAATAATGATCAAATTATAAGTTCACTTGGTGGAAGAACAGCAACTCTACATGCTCAACTATGTACAGAGTTTGATCCCGATATTAAACCAGTAATTGATAATTTTGGAGCATTTATTTCTGATAGAGGAAAACTTAGTAGTAATAACCAAAGACTACAAGACTCATATTATTTCCAAGATTATTCTTATGTTCTGAGATCAAAAACTAGCATCGAAGTATGGCGAGATCTGATTAAAGAAACCACCCATCCAGCAGGATTCCAATTATTTGGAGAGATGGTTATCGAGTCAGAAGCAGCTGCTGATATGCCAGAGACTGCTTCTACTATCTCTCATTACTCAGTTATAGAATTGGCACCTATTGAGGTCAAAGTTCTTGACGAACCAGATAATTATAAGAGAACAACGATTACAGTTGCTTCTACCAGAGTTAAAAACTTACTTATTGAAGATGGTGTAGGATCTGTTTCTGTAGATACATTCGACACGTCAGAAACCAATACTTATCGGGTATCATTAACTCCTGCATTTGATGGTAAATTTGATCCAAATACAGGTCAAATAATCGGTACAAAATCATTTACTCTAGTTGATGATGCTACTGGTAATGCTTTACAGTTAGATAATAATCAACAATTAGTTGTAACTTTAGATGGTATATTCCAAGAACCAGGAATTTCGTATAATATTAATGGATCTAGTATTACATTCCCCACTGCTCCTTTTGGCGATAGAATTATTGAGGGACAGGAAGTTGATTCAATCAAGTTCTATGGAAGTGCTATTAAGTTCAAGAATAATACTCTTAATACAAGATACTTTAAAAAATTAAAGTCTATTGGTAATCAATTTGATGGAGTACAATTTGAATTTGATTTGTATTATGAAGATGATAGTATCGTAAAAACTGACGTAAATGAAAATTTAATCGTAGCTCTTAATGGTGTTGTACAAAAAGCGAAGCAAACACCAGAAACTCCATTTGGCAATTCTTACGTTATTATTAGAGATGAAGACAGTAGTGTTACTGATAAAATTAGATTTTCTAAAGCACCTATTGATAATGAAGATCTTTATGGTCCTCCAGAAGAGATTCCAGAAGAATTAAAGACATATGAAAAGTGTTTCATTTATAGCCTTGGTAATTATGAGAGATTAAGTGTTAATTCTGATTTGTATGAATATAGGTTTGCTGGACCATATTTAATTGAGAATGAAGTAACTAGACAAGTAAGAAAGGTTGATGATTCTTCTTATGCTTTAGTTTTTATTGATGGTGTCTTGCAACGAGAAGGTTATTCTTACACAATTGTGGGACCAAATATTACATTTACGGAACCACTAAGATCTTATGTTGATTCTTCGGGGAAAAGATTTACACAAGATGTAAATATTATTTTGATGTATGGTAGGGATGTACCAAGAACACTAACATTCTACGACTTTGAACCAAATACATTTAATAATAGTCTTTTGGTTACTTTAGAGGGAACCGACATATGTAATAATTTTGAGGAAGTATACGATCCCAAGTCTTCTAGTTCTAGAGTTTATTTTGAGCAAGGAAGTACAATTGTTGGAAAACTCCTTAGTTATTCAAAATTATCTTCGGATAAAATACTCATTACTTTTGCTAATCCAAAAAACGTTGTATTAACATCAGATGACAAAATTTCTATTTGTGATCTTAATAGTGTTGATCAGTATGGTGTTTCTTATAAAGAAGATATTCCAGGATCTTATACAGTATCGTATGTTTATAAAACAGATGATGATGGTGACAGAGTTTTAGAAAGAAATGTACCATCTTGGTTGTATGGTTTAGCACGTGGAAATGAAACATGGAATAATAGGTATTCTATGTTTGCTAATTTGATTCCAGGTGATAAAATTTTAATTGACGGAGAATCAAAGTATAGAACTGTCACTGAAACTCCAGATTCGGCAAAAACAACAACATATTTAGACAATGATTATGCCCAATCAAATTTCTATGCTAAAGCAGAAGTAACAGATTACAATGGGGATACTGAGGGTGTTGGTCTTAGTATTACTGCTAATTTAAAATCAGGAATTGTACAAACTCTAAATGTATCGGATGTTGAATGGAATCAAAGAGATCTCAAATTATATTTTGAAGAGGGTATTCTTTTACAACCAACTGCTTACGAATATTATACAACTCGAGAAATTCACTTTATTCCTGTAGATGGGAAAGGAGGCGGAGCTTCAGCAGAAGTTATTGCTTATGGTGGTCAAATCCTTGATGTTATTTTAACAAGTGGTGGTAGCGGTTATACTCAACCACCAAAAGTTGTTGTAGCAAGAAGATATAAGAGAATTAAAGAAGGTTCTCGTAAAGTTGATACTTTAATTGAATTAGGATTCAATAACATTATTTCTATTGGATCACCAATTACTTCTATCTCCGAAATTGTTATTAGTGGTGATGGTGATACTAACGCCATCTTTAGTCTTGTTACTTTTGGTGTTACTCGATCTGTTGAAGATACAGGTAGAGTTATTACGACTACCGTCAATACTTTAGCAGGAGAAGAAAATCAAGTCTTGATGACTGATGAGAAGTTCCCGACAGAAGCTAGGGTACAATCACCAACAGTTATTGTTGAGTACGAGCAACCGCCTGTAGAACCACAAATCACTCAAATTATTGGTGGTGTAGCTGGATTCCAAGTCATTAATACAGTTCAATCCATCAAAGCGGAAGAACTTGTTAAGATTATTGAAATTCCAGCAATCAAGGCATTCCGCTATCAAGAAAAAACAGCATCTATTAATGGTGTTGGTACATTCCTCGATGCTCCTCTTAGTGAGTCTGATACTATTGTATATGTACCAAATACAGATAGATTCCCAGACACTCCAAGTAGAATTCGTATTGGTAGAGAAGTTTTATTCTACAGGCAAAAAGAAGAAGATAGATTTCTTAATGTCATTAGAGGACATCAAAATACTATAGTAAGCAGTCATTCACCAGGAGATCTTGTTCTACATGATCCAGAATTTGTCACCATGCTCACTGGTGGTGTTAGCGAGGTTCAGACAATTGTAAGCACTGCTCAATCTTCGGTTACTACAATCGAGAAGAAAGTAGAAATTCAGTCTATCACTAATGTTTTAGTGGAAGATGTTGAATTTAATGTTGTCAATCAATTCCAAGTAGAAGCACCTTCGGATATCAATTATGATGTAATTGAACAAATTATTATTATTCCTCCAACATCATACAATGTAGTAACTTCAGTACATTCCACTACATCTAGAATAAGTACAGCAACAGTTACTCCACCACAAATTGATGGATTTGTTTCTAGTAAAATAGTAACAGTACAAGATACTGATATTCAATTAACACAAGAAGATCAAATTCAAATTGTTCCTAGTGGAACAATCACAAGTGTCAGTATTGGTTCTATAGCAGCTACTGCTGCTTCTACTTCACAAGTAGTGACAACTGCTTATGAAGCAACAGTACATACACACGAATGTTCTATTGATGTTAAAAATACTATTACTAATGTTAATGTAGAAGTTCTTGAAAATGTACAATCGACGGTTCGTAGTCTCACTTCTGTTATTGGATCAATAGTAGAAATTGATGTTAACGCAGAATCGATTGTTACTATTGATTCTGAGGGTTCCCATGGAGCAATAACCACTAGATCTTTTGTTAAGTCATTGATTCAAGATATAGATACAGTTACTACAACCTTCAGTATGTTGGTTGGCAGTGGTCTTGGTGAAGGTGGAAGTTCTATTGAAATTCCATACAAGTTTGCTATTACTGACTTTATTATTGAGGAATATGTACTAGAGACGAATGTCCTACAAAGAAATGGAAATCGTGTAATTCTTGCCGATCCATATAATGAAGTGATTATGAGAAACGGATCTCTATTCTTGGTAGAAAACCGTAATCAAAATGTTCCTCCTGGATTTGAAGATTATAATCTTGGTAATGCTGGATTATCTTTGGGATCTTTTGAAAAGAATGCTTTAGTTGATACAGGGCTTAATTCTGGTTTAACTATTGCTGATCTAGATACAATTTACCCAACTTTATCAATTCGTGATTTTGAATTTAGAAAGGAATCAGCATTGATTGCTAATGGGGATAGATTTAATCTTGCTATCCCAACACTACAACTTCCAGTAACTATTAGTGGTGCTACTGGAAGTATTGGTGGACCACTTATCGTACAGAATACAACTAATTTTGATGATGAGGGTTATTTATTCACTAGTAGTGGATCCGTAATCCAATACACCAGTAAAACTGGTGTTACATTTGAAGGATGTACGCTTGTCCGCGGACCTAGTACAATCACCTTAGGTGATGATCTAATTCCGTTCACACTCGTATAAATATAAATAAATCAGACAAATCGTTCACACCCCGAGAGAGTTTCAATGGCTGCTATCATTTCAGACAAGTTTAGAATTTTTAATGCCACCCAGTTCCTTGAGTCGCTGTCTGAAGGCAGCAGTGACACTGGCGCGGAGCGTACAAGAATGTACTTCTTCGTTGGTCGTCCTCAACGCTGGGATGCCTATCTAGAAATTTATAACGCTAACAATACCGCTTTTGTTGTCGGCAACGAAGTATATGTCGGTGCTAACTATGCTGGCGCTACATTTAAAGGACAAGTTAGAGCTGTATACGAAAATTCACTTCTTCTTTTCCAAGTTGGACCTCAAACAAACTCTGTTCCTGGAGTAGGTTCTACACTAAAAGGTTATAACGGCACTTCCGATACTGGTGCTCAAGCAGTAACAGGCGTATATCGTTACGCTACAGAGGACGTTCCTCCTGTTCCTCTTGACAACCAAACAGAAAAATATGATATCTATGATGATATCATTGCTGCCAAGCGTATCACCACAGATTTTGCTCGTAACGTAATCCGTCGTTTTAACTGGGATCAAGCCGCCAATCCTAAATTTGACATGTGGAAGCCCGACTATTCCACAACTCCTGGTTCGGGTGGTCAAGTTGGTAAAGCAGGCGCTACTGGTGCTACTAGCATCGCTGATGCTAAGTATTATCTAATTAATTCCCAATACG
>MDTG01033120.1_pt1 | contig 14902 bp, 11 predicted proteins | sample 811421 | NCBI WGS metagenome assembly MDTG01 (sample SAMN05326645, study PRJNA326480) | marine metagenome | isolation source: seawater | place: Pacific Ocean: South East | collected 2011
CTCTCCAAGACATAACTGAATAAGTTCTACAAACTTAGATTTACCATTACCTCCAGAACCAGTCCAGATATTAAACGATTCTTCTCTGTTATCACCGTGTAAACATGTTGCACAGAACCTTATAGCATAATCTCTTAATTCTTCATCGGGAATAATTTGAGCTAAGAATGATCTCATATCATCCATTAGAGCCTGATAATTTTGCATTTCTTGGACTCTTGGATTTAAATCCTTTAATGGAATACTACAATCAGGAATAGATCGTCTACGATATTTTTCTGAATCTTCTCCCGGCCTCGAGGGGCCATTAACGGGTAGTGTAATCTTAGTTGATAAGGTAATATAATCTTCTGGTCTACCTTCCCTAAATAGATTATTCTTAAGATCATAAACACCATTCTCAAAACCTATAAGTGAATTATCTGTATCAAACTCTTCCATAATATTTTCTTTGTAAAAGATGTGTTTTAACGCACCAATAATTGTGTTGACATAATTCTCCTGATAAAGTTTCTTCTGAAAAGATAAACATTTTTCGAATTTTTCACGATATTTTTTGACTTCATCTGGATCACCATCATCATTTGCCAAGTTCCTAGCTATATTATCATATTTATCACCATATTCCCTATAGATTTTATGAATATCATCGTGAATTGCTCTTTTAAGCTTATTTGCTTTCATTGTTTTTTTCCAACGGACACCATTAAAATAATACCAATCGTCATTAATATCAACACAGATATATTGATTTTCTAAAAACTTAGAAATTACAAGAGCAATTAAATGGTGAGCATCTGGTCCATGAGAAATACTTCTCTCTATCTTTTCAGCAAGATATTCTTTCATTAATTCATAAAATTTGATACCACTATCATGTTTTGCCCAATAACGAAGAGATCCTATACCAATCTTTTCACCTCCATGATTATTAAAAGATTTCCATTTTTTTTCACAAATATTTCTACTATAAGATTTATCTTGTTTACTAAATTTACACCAAAGATCTAAATTATCTGGACTAATATTATGCAAACACATTCCAACAGAAAGCCACTTAGTATATTCATTTGCTCGTTCCAATGATAAGCATTTAACAAGTCCTTTAATGAGTTCTTTTTCATATTTGTCAACTAGTTCATATGGATTAATAATATCATTATGATCTACATAGTATACATTTGCACCTGAATAGATGTCATTTGTATTTGTCATATTACCAGTACTACTGTTACTACTTGTTGTGTTTTTAAGTTTATTTTCTAGCTGTCTATTAAGTTCATCTGTATATTTAATATTTTCTTTTGTATGTCCACACATAGATAATAGTTTCATAATTTTGAGTGGATTTGTATATGATTCTTGGAATAATTCTACATCAATTGGATTCATATCATTATTCGAGTCAAGTTTAAATACTTGTGTTAGGGTATAGTGAGATTCATTTACTTTTGAGCAACCATATATCTGCCATCCTGTAAAACATCCGTCTAATAGAGTTTCTTCAGTATTAGAGGGTGAAATTTCACAAGTTTCACTAAATATTTGTTCTATAACTCTTTGTTCTTTAAGAATATCAATTATTTTCTTATAAGTAGATTTTTTAATAATTATATGGGGTAAAACAATATGTATTCCATCCTTCATTTTATATTTTTTTGATGAACAAGGATATGGTTTATCTTTTTCCATTATCCAAATTTCAGAAAATTTACTATTTTCTTCTAAATGTAATAGATCTGATAAATTTAACCAGAGAAAATTTATAATTTTTAAAATTGTATCTTGAGTATACTGACGTTTATTTATTTTATCAGTATATTTTACATCAATATCAATTATAAGAGGATGAAAATCATTTATTCTCTCTACAATATGGCACGGTTTACCTGACTCAAAAATATGTTTATGCATTTTTTTATAAAGCTTTATTACTTTATCATCGGGTATACACCATTTACCATTTGACATAGAGTAGTGAGTAGATTTTTCATTTTCATTAGAACAAATAAATTGATCCAAAAAACCTCCTAATTTCATAATGAATATACTATATTTTTTTCTTTAATTAAGTTTCTATCAAATTTAAACTTTGCTAAAATTACCCAATCCACTACCTGAACCGTCTTAAACTAAGACTAAAGTTTTCAATCAAATTTTTTAAAAAATGGTTTTTTTAATTCATAATTATTAAATTTATTTAAGGATTGAAGAATAGATAATCAATAAAATGACCGCAGCAGTTAAACGTATTATGAATAAAGATATGAAAATGATTCATAAAATGAATTTAGAATCACTTGGAATCTATATACAATTTGATGAAGAGAATGTTTTAAAAGCTCGTGCAATGATAATTGGACCCCCCGGGACACCTTTTGAAAACGGGATCCTATTTTTTCTAATCGATTTTCCGAACAATTATCCCTATTCTCCACCTAAAGTAAGTTATTTTTCTTATAGTCGATATCGCATTCATCCAAATCTTTATGTTGGTAAATCAAGAGATAATTATTTGGGTAAAGTTTGTTTATCAATTATTAATACTTGGTCTGGTCCTCAATGGACGACTGTAATGCATATTGGAAGTGTTTTATTATCAATTCAGTCATTACTATGTGAGAATCCATTGCACAATGAACCCGGTTTTGAAAATGAAATTGGTGAAAGAAATGACAATTATAATAAAGTAGTTATGTACGATACATTTCAAAATTTAATATCGGTCAATGCACTCAATCCTCCTCAAGAATTCAGTATTTTTAAAGAAGAGATTGCAAAGCATTTGCAAAATAAAAAGGAAGATATTCGAAAAAAAATAGAACAATTCACGAAAGAAGAACCTAAAAGAATCAAAATAGTCCTCAATATTTATAATATATCAATAATTCTGGATTATAAAAAACTATCAAATGCAATCAATTCTCAATTAAATTTGATTTAAAATTAAAATTATAATACTACTAAATAAATATGGACAAAGAAAGTATTCATTTTTGCCGCCAATGTCATAATATGACATTTATTCATTTGAATGAAGATGATAAATTAATTCATGCTTGTAAAATTTGCGGAGAAACAGAAGAATTTCAAGAAGGAAATCATTGCATTTATTCATCTGATTTTAAAGATTATGATGTTAGTCTTATTATCAATCAAAATAAATATATAACTCACGATAAAACCCTTCCATCAATCCAAGATAATACAAATATGAAATGCCCGAATAGTGATTGTCTGACAAATACAGAAAAATTATCTACTTCATTTAAGTATATTAAATATAATGATGATGATATGAAATATATCTACATTTGTGAAAGTTGTGGTCAAAAATGGAATAATTAAATTTGATTAATTACTTAAAAAATTTAAATTATAAAGTATAAATAATGAACGATATCATTGTTCCTAATGAAGATATAAATAGTTTAATGAAAGATTATCAAAAAAAGAAGGGAAAATATAAAACAAATCAATCATTAAGTAAATATGAAAAAACAAGAGTTCTTTCAGAAAGAGCGAATCAAATCAATACAGGTTCTCCGATTTTTATTTCAAATCCGGAGAGATTTCAAAATTCTTATCAAATCGCAATAGAAGAATTGAATCAAAAGAAGATCCCTTTTATTATCAAAAGACCTTTTGGAAACACCTTTGAATATTGGAAATTAATTGATTTACAATAAAAAAAAATATAATGAATTGTATAAAATAATGGTTTTGGATTCATTTATGGGCGAGATTAAAGGATTTTGTAAAAATGACGATACTTGTCTATTTATTATTTTAGTTCTATTAGGTTTTTTGTTATGCATGTTTTTGAATCGCAATGAGGGATTTCTAGACTTTGGTGATTTAAACGGAGATGAGAAACCTCATAATTTTGGAAATCCCGAAGAAGATTCAGGGAGAATCGGGAAAGAACCAACACCATTAGGGATTCAAGTAAAAAAACAGGATCCTAAGAATGGTTTTGGTCCTGTAATTGGACCGAAATATGCTCAGGCTCAGAAAGGAAAACAATATCAAATGAGAGGTTTTGATCAACCGGGTGGAATCAATCGTATAAACTCAAGTTTCCCCATGGGATATGATTTTGGAGCAAGAGGGGGATATTATTTTATTGATGGGCAACCATCTGAATTTGGAAGAGATAGACCCCTTTCAAGTCAACCTCAGAGACAGGTAGAACCTTCTGTTCAGGCACAGGTTACAGTTGAACCATCACAGGATGTTGGAGGCGTGACACAGGGTAAAGGACAACAAATGAAGCTAGTTTTATTTTATGCTCCTTGGTGTGGTCATTCAAAAACGATGTTAGATGATTATGATTCAGTTATTAATAGTCATCACGGGACAACATTGAATAATTATGATTTAGAAATTATTAAAATAGATATGGATAGTAATCCCGAAGCAGCAAAAGAATATGGTGTAGAAGTGAAAGGATTCCCCACATTGTATACATTTACAGATGTTGGTGGAAAACTAATGGGTCAAATCTTTAATTTTAGAAAGAAAGATCAAATCATCCAAGAATTAGAAAAACGTACTTCGCAAATGTCTTAATATTTTTTATTGATAATATAATTATTTTTCTTATATTCAGTTTGTTCGGGGGGTCCCTCTTGACTTAATTTTTGTTCTGAAAATTCCCAATATTCTCTCGAACCCAATTTAACATCATCATGGGGTTCTGCTTTATACCAAAACACTTGATCTGTTAATTTATTACTTTTTGCATTGTTATTGATAACTAAGCATTCATAGTTTTCGGTGCATTGATCCATGACTTGACAGAACATTTCAAAATTGGGAAACATTCCAGCATAATGTTCATACAATCTTTTCCGATTAGATACATAATTTTCACGAAGAATAAATACATAATCAATATTTGTTCTTAAATTTGGTGGAATACCCAAAGCATATTGCATTGTTATCATAAATAATATCTTAAAATGACGACCATTCATAAATAAACTCCTTACATTTTTATCTTTAGTCCAAGTATTATCATACAAGCAATCATCTAAAACTAAAAATGCTCGTGGATCAGTACTTTGATTCGCTTTCCATTTTTCTAACATCATCTTTTGTCTTTTAAGAATATTTTCAATGATTTGAGGCGAATATTCTTCATGAATAAATAACTTGGGGACCATTTTGGAGTAAAATTCATTTGCAGCCTCTGTCCCCGAAATAACTTGTCCCACTGGAATATTTGAATGATGATACAGTATATCTTTACACAAAAAAGATTTCCCGGTATCTCTTTTGCCGATTAAAACAACAACTTTATCATCTTTAATATCATTAATATTGAATCTGGATAATTCGATTTCCATTATATTATAGTACTTAAATTTAATTTTTTTATTAAACATAAATTAAACATAAATTAAGTTTAATATATGAAAATATTGTAAACTAAAGAAAATATAATGATAGACAATCAGCAATACATTGAATTTCATAAATGGGATAAACGCAAAATGAAACATTTAATGAAATCAATTCGTGATGTATTATCAATGAATTCATTACAATTTTATATGCCACTATTTTCCCTGTATTTTTATATTCATAATACACCTTTATCCCATAAAATAATAGATCTAAAAAGGAAATTCTATGTCAGTGAAATTACGAAAATTGACAAAGAAAAATATTACAATTCAAACTTAATTTTACAAGGGAAAGTTTACGATTCAGGGAAAAATATAAATCTAGAAAAAGATATTTTTTGTAAAGTGATACCAATCTTAGATCCAATTCATTGCATTAATAATAATTATAATCTCCTGTATAAGAATAATTATCATTTACCCTCTTGTTATAATTACAACACATTCAACAAAATAAATAACATTAATAATAGTTCATATATTGATGTTTTTTGTTCGTATTTATTCAGTCAATTAGTTATCGATAAAAAATTACCTTCTTTTGCTCTATTTTATGGATCAATCAATGGTATCGGAGATTATAAATATGATATAACCGAAGAATATGAAGATTTAAGAATGGATAAATGTTTCAATCAAAATGTGGGGAAAACATTTCAATTGGATATGTATATTTCCAGTTCCGAAGATGAAGAAGATACAGATTCTGATAGTTCACTTGGACCCGATGATGATTATATTACAAGATTAAATAATATCCCACTTCAATTATTAATGATTGAAAAATTGGAGGGAACATTGGAAGATTATCTATTGGATGAAAATTTTAAAGAAGAAGTCTTGATCAGTTGCTTATTTCAGATAGCATTTGCTTTAACATATCTTCAAAAATATTATGAATTTACCCATAACGATCTTCATATCAATAATATAATGTATTCTAATACAGAGACAAAATATATTTATTACAAGATAAATCAAAAATATTATAGGGTTCCTACCTACGGGAAATTATTCAAAATAATTGATTTCGGTAGATCAATCTTTACTTTTAAGAACAAAGTATTTATGAATGATGTTTTTTCTAAGAATTCAGAAGCATGGGGTCAATATTCATATCCGCCCCAAGTTGATTTCATTAAAAAAGATGAAACCAAAATAAAAATAAAACCAAATTATAATTTTGATTTGTGTCGATTATCAATGACAATCTTAGATGAAATAGAAAATATAACTATAAATGAAGAATTACATAATTTATTAATCAAAATGTCAACCGATCGTCATGGAGATAGTTTTTGTCAAATGGATGATGACTTTAGTTTATATATTAAAATATCAAAAAATGCAATTCATTCGTTGCCAAAAGAAATTTTAAACAATCAACTATTTAAAAATTACAAAGTGACTAAAAAACAATTTCCTCATAAATCATATTACAAAATTTAAAATGGTGGACTATTATTCACGGTTGCGTTTTTGATAGGATTCGATACAGGGACCATCCCCTGACTCCCCCCTGTGAGATATAAAATTAAAACAGATACAATTAATATTATTACAAACATTGTACCGCAATCTTTTTTATAATTTTTATTTTGATTGATATAGATTTCATTATCGTAATTTAAGATATAATACAATCCAGTGCTTAAAGCACCAATGCCAATTCCATAAAATAAATTTGAACTCAACATTTATAATAGTGAAATACTTTATATCTTTTACTTAAACTTATCCTATTTCTTTAGCATCTTCAAATAGAGTCATATTTTTATCAATAGTAATTCCTTTGTCTTCAACAATCTGTTTCATATCATCAAAAAAATTTGCCAATGATGATGTTTCATCGATATCATTCGGTTGAATATCGATAATCTTGTTTTCTTCTTTATTTTCTTCTTTTTTGGTAACCTTGATTTCATCTGAATTGGGTTCTGGTGCGAATACAATGTCTTCAGGTTTGGGTTCTGGTTTAAGTTCCGGTTCTGGTGCGAATACAATGTCTTCCGTTTTGGATTCTGTTTCAGGTTTAATTTCTGGTTCTGGTGCGAATACAATGTCTTCCGGTTTGGATTCTGGTTTAAGTTCCGGTTTAAGTTCCGGTTTAAGTTCCGGTTCTGGCGCGAATACAATTTCTTCAGGTTTAGGTTCGGGTTTAGTTTCTAGTTTAGGTTCTGGTTCCGGTTCTGGTTCCGGCAGGTTATCTTTCTTTTTAACTTCGATGTTTTCTGAATTTGAGAAAATATCTTGTAGCATAAATGATGGATTTTCTTTATCATCAAGAGTAACCGATTTAAGTTGCGGTTCGGGAGTTTGATTTTCTTCAATTGTATCAGATTTCATATTATCAAGGAGTTGATTCATTTTATTTTCGGGATCTTGAGGGATTTCATTATTAATAATATCCATATTATCATAAATAATTTCTTTGGGTTCTTCAACAGGTATTGTTATATCATTTACGACTATATCCTGAGTATTTTTTTGAATGTCTTCTTCAGTGGGTTCATTGAATGGATTATCTTCATCTATTATAGAATTCGTAAAATTCATAGAATCCATTTCATTTTCAAATGTTTGAATATTTTCCTCTACCGTGGGTTCTTCTTCTTTCATTTCTTCTTTCAATTCTTCTTTCAATTCTTCTTTTAATTCCTCGATACTTTGTTTCCTTTCTGATACAGAATCTGTATCTTGTGTATCTTGTGTATCCTCTATTTCTTTTTCTTCTTTTTGATGAATCATTTGTTCTTTTAATTCTTTTAATTCTTCTTTAAGCATTGTTTTCAGATCGTCTTTATTGATTGTATCTGAATCATAGGTATCTAAATGTTCTTTCAATATTTCTTTAATGGGTAATAATTTACGAATCGTAATTTCAATGCATTGCTTAATAATGATTTCAATTTCTTTTGAATTCCTTTGATATTCATGCCCGGGTACATTTTCATTAAATAAATAAGGATTTTTCCATAATTCCCTTGCGATATTAATATAAGTTTTGTGTATGAAATTAATTGTTTTTGGAATAGTCACATTTATCTTATTGAAAGAATGATTTGGACCAATCGATGTCAATATTTTTGTATGACTAATGAAAACTGCCGTGATTAAATCATCGAGCCAATCACAACTTGAATTACTTACAATTCTGTTGTATTCACTCTCAACAATTTCTCCATTCCATATTGGTACTTTCTCCAATAATTCACGAAACAATACAAAAATTGGTAAATTATTCTTTTTCTTATAAATAATTTTGGACTCATCATAAATAGATTTAATTCCATCAAACATATGAGGATATAAGATATCAACTAACTGATTTGTGTATTCTATTTTAGCTTGAGCAAAAATAGGAACATTGAGTTCTTCCATAATAAAGTTGAATTGTTTTTATTTTTTAAACTTAAACTAATTCAAAAAAAGAAAGGATATCCGAAAAGCAGTTTTTTCTTTATTAAAAATTTCATAAAAGAAGTCCTCTAATTGAGTTTCACTAGTAATATGTTTTTGATTTTTAAAATAATCGGGAAATTTAAATTGATATTCATTTATTGTGGGAAAAACTTCTAAATTAACTTTGTAATTCATAGATAAGAAATATTCATTGACTTTTTCGATATTTTCTTGACTTAATTCTGTAATATCAACTTTTCCTCGACTATTTCCATAAAAATATTTGAGTCCTCCAACAAATATCATCAATAATTGTTCAAAGATATGTAAACCAATATTTTTGGATGGATCTTCTAGAGGACTTTCTAATGTAATCGTTCCTTTTGGTTTTGGTTCGGATGAATAAAGAAAATGTAAGAATTCTTCATGATCTCCTTCTTCATAATGAGTTGTCATTTTATTCTACTATTATTTTATTATTTTGTTTTAACCACCCCAATCATCATCGTTAATGGTTGGGGCTTCTGTATCCGTATTGAAACATTTGGCAATTGGTACGTCGTTGTCGCTCCCCAGCCCCCTTCTAACTTTATCATTCGAAAAAGTATTCTGACCCACGTAGTCGACGAGGCGGTTATTCACCCACCTCTGACTAAAATTATCGGCACATTTATCATATCCTATTGACCCATGGGGATTGAGCGCATGACAATATTTACCATATCCGTAAGACGTATAATTTCTTTCATCTCCGCCCCGATTAGTTTTGTCGTTTCCCAAGTGATATTTACTATCGCAGTCGTTGTGATTCGTTTGCCCGCACGATGCGCTGGTGGGTTGCCGTTGAGTCATTGTTTTACAATCGGGGATTGAGGAGCAATTGTTCGTGTTCATCGACGGTGACCTCGGTTCCGCATTGTCCCAATCTTCGCCACTGCTCCCAGTGACACTGATGTACTCTTGGCGAGTGAAGATGTGTGGGTCGTTGGCGGCGTTGGCGCCACCAAGGAAAATCCGCTTTTTCCCCAGAGTCTGGGCTCGGTCATCAGGTCCTTGCTGAAGAAATAATTTATTCACCCCCCTTTTTGAAATACCATCGCTATCAATATATGGGTCGCAGTCTTCCAGCGCGCAATTGAGCGCATTAACATAATTACTCACATCTCCCGGATCATCGTTTGTACTCGCCCCCGCGTGACAAGGTTGGAACGTATCCTCCCCATTCCCGATACCCCACGCCAGGCATTTTCTTGATGTGCAAGATAGATAATCATCTGGAATAGTGCATTGCTGTTGTGGATCTAAATCATTTTGATTATTCTCAAAAACATATATTTTACCACACCCCCAATTCCCTGCGCGATTGCCTTCGGCATCTGAGAGATTTGCGCAATTAGTCCATTTTCCACTACAATCTTCGGGGTTTAATAATATTCTGCCGGGCGCATCGGCGGGAATCTCGTCCGTGATGACGCCGTCCTTAGGTTTTCCAAGTTTAGATATATCACCGGCGACAACATCTCTATGATTCAAATTTTGATATTGAAATCTCTTTTGCATCGCTTTTCTCCTTGAACATTGCGAGTCGCCCTCATCTCCATCGCATAATTTATAAGTTGGGATACTATCATAAATACAGACGTCGCCTTCCTCGCGCAGCGCCAGTGCATTTGTGTTCGGATTCCATTTTTTCAGGCAATTATCGCCGCAAGGATCCCAGTTATCAGGATTATCAATGCGCCCGCATCCAGAGGTATCCCCTTCCGCTTCATATGGAGATAAACCGAAAAACTGACAATTACTACCATGATATCCGGATTCACACTCACAAGTTGCTCTTTGCCCAGCAACTACGCTCTCAGCGCATCGCCCATGACCGTTACAACCGTCCACACCGTGCTGATTCGTGATGGATTCGGGGAACGGACATTTCGATAGATCTGTTATTGTACAAGAATTTACGTCTTGACTAGTCTTAGGACAAGATATTTGATATTCAATAGTCATCTTCCTTTCACCACCTTCGATCGTGTAATATTTATTTACATAGGTAAAATTATCATCGTGCAGGTGATCCACTTGGTTGGTGTCGCTGTCTTCCATTGTGTGAATCCGACTCAATAACCAATCTTTTAATTGAGTTTCCTTTACATCCTCATCTTCCCTCTCCTCCCCCTCTCCCCAAATTGTTCTCGTCAAATCAGAATCGATATTAACGGTTATAGAACCATCTATACAATTATGGTCCTCCGGACATTTCGGATAACATCCAGTTATAGTATAATAATTCTCATATGCCCGGGGATCAATATCCGGATTGAACAAAGGATTTTCTGTACAAGATATGTAATTAACTTGTTCTTCATCCCCTTCATATGCTGCCACTCCTGGATGTTGCCCATCATCGTCCGATCGACAGGTTTTGCCCGCGATGGTCGTATCCTCATTGGGAGCCCAAGGAGGCATTTCTTCCCATAAGGTCCAACCTGATTCAGGTTGCGGCATCGGTGTGCCGCCGGGTACCGGCAATGGATCTGTGAAATATCGGAATGCTTGGGGCAGCTCGTCATCGACTGCTCCATGGGGACTCCCTGTTTGGGTACCGGACATCTTTATTTCTGGACTTTTACAATTTGAAACACACACATTTTGTGGTAATTCAAATGTACCATCAGTATTGCAGGACGCGTTCGCGTATGCCTTCAGGTCGTAGTCAGTCATTTTTGTATATCCTTCCGCGCAATTTAAATTGATATTCAGCTCCCTCTTATCAAATGAAGTATCCTCGCCAAAAGAAAATTGCGGGTGATTTTGAACAAAAAAATCACTCACCTGAGAGAGGGTGGTGACCCTGCGATCCTCTCCCTCCCCGGTGATACTAGCTTGATTATCCCTTAAATTATCCTCCAGCCCAGGCACATTTGGAAGACATAAAGGTTGACATTTTGTATCAAAATATGATGGAGAACCGGGTCCACTGGTCCCTGCCTCAACATTTCCGCCAGCGGGGCACACATCGTCCCCGGTAGCAGGTTGTTCAGGATTTGTATATGCCCCCGACGCAACGTCTTCCGTAGGATAATGAGTAATACCATTACATTGAAAATTGACTGAAGAATTGGCGTAGGAATAATCCGGACTCGGACTATCCAAAATAGTCCAGTTACCCGAAGGAGATGTCGGAGGACTGCAATCTGGCGTACAACCAGATATCGTCCACGCGGCGTGTCCTGTGCCACTCTCATTTACCGTACAGGTTTCCGAATGAATTCCATCCCGAGATGAATAACCAGGCGCACACCCACAACTGGGGCCATCGGAATCAGTACAGGGAGTCCCATCGGCGTCGGCTGCCATGATGATGCGGAAGTCGGCACCCGGATTCTTAATTGATGTATCGGAAATAAAATAGGTGGCATTTTCGCCACCAACCGACGGCGGATCTTGACAATTATCACCTACCTCCCAATCATGTAGACCGACAAGTGAACATTCTTCGACATGGAGCTTTTCCTTACAACTATCCCCCTGAAAATCTGCAATATCTAATGTAAAACCTTCAATATTACCGAAAGGTTCTGTATTAGAGAAAGGTTCGGTTACTGTATCTTCCTGATTAAGTTTTATTTTACAGCAAGTTCGAACATCCCCTTCAGAGTCTACTGGACCTATTTTACAAGAGGTTTGATTCTCGTCTGTTAGATCTCTAAGAGATATCTGGTGATCGTTTGTCTCATATTGACTCAATTTACATTTTATGAAATCTATTTCCTCACTCTCAGAGCAGTTCTCCAATTGAGATGCTGAAAACTTCACCATCGGGCAAAAGAATTCATTCAAATCGGCACAATCATCTGCCCAATCTGGGTCGTCGCATGCCCCTCCTACTTTGTTGATAATCAGATTACTAATATTATCGGGGATAGGCGAAGGACATGTGGAATTACAGGTTTGCCCCGCTCCTACTGTCGGATCCGTAGAGGTTTGATCTTCCGTAGAGGTTTGATCTTCCGTAGAGGTTTGATCTTCCGGAGACCATTTCAATACGATGAAAACTAAAATCGTAATCATCACCGCCCCAACCCAAAATTTCTTTGACTTCAAAAATTCGGGGATTTTTTCTTTGATTTTTTCTAATTCTACCATTATACTAATAAGAAACAAAAAAATACTATATTTATCTGGACATAATTTGTAAGTTTATGTACAAAGATCAAAAAAAGAAGTAAAATATAATAACACAACTTAAGCAAAAGAAGCCAGTGATTGAGTATAAGGATTATTCCTGAATGGATCCAACATATTCGGGTCTAAACGATCTGAAATTTTAATATTATCCAATGTATCTTTATCTTGGGTAAATTCGCAAACATAATCTTGAGGTATTTCTTGATAGATTTTGTCTTGATTATTAATTCTTGGATTCACGTAATCACTTTCAATCTTTTGAATGTCAACATTGAGCATATCCATTCCGACAGCCAGTTTCGTTTTTTCTGTTGTTGGTGCTCTCCCTCTCGCAATATCTTCTTTATTCGGATTAAGATCCGCTCTTAAATATTGATCAGTCGCCATATCACCTCGTACAGCACTTGTACCCGCATTACCGGAGTATTCAAACAATGTAGTATCTTTCTTAGTTGGACGAACATTATCTTGTAATCTATCTTCAGGTAGATGGGCAACAGTAGGACCAACGAATCCATTTCGACTATCATCCATAGTTGTTTCTTTAATTGTTGGTCTGACATTATCTTGTAATTGTTGAGTATTTGCATTGTAAACAGATTTAAGATTACCTTCGTATGTTCTTTCAGATGTAACTTCTCTTTCATTGGGATAAGAGAAATAACTAGATTTATTATGATCATTATCATTCTTCTTTCCAACCAATGAAACATTTCTGTTTGTATCTGTAACTAAGTGTTGATTGGTTGATTTCTTTACCATTGGTCTTTCTTCATTTGCCTTAAATAAAGTAGGTTGAGCGGCAGGTGTGGGAACATCGTTCAAATATTGACGATTTGTATCTTGAATATCTTCTTCTGGGCGAATTCTCGGTGCTTCAACTGCTCCCATTGTTACTAACCATCTATCCGCATCATTTACATAATCTTGATCAGGTAGGTGTTTAAAAACTTCACCTTGTTCTTGTCTTTTATTGATCCCTTTCCCCGCGAGAACTTTCCCTTTGAATGTTGTTTTTTGATTGTTTAATGTTCTAGTATTATCAACGCTATTTCTCTGAGCATGTAACATATCAACATCTCGATTAATATCGCTCTTTACATCGATGTGAGCAACTCTTTCTTGTTCAAAAGGTAATTCACCTTGCATATAATTCCCCGGAATATATCTAGACTGATCCGCATTTGGTCCCTCAAAGAGAGCACCAAATGGAAGACCTCTATTCTTTTCAACGTCAAACATTCTCCCTGTTTCTCTCTTGGATTGTCTGAAAGCATGAGATCCCCCTTGATGTCTTTCAAAATTACGATAACTTTCTAAATTAACTTGGTTAGGTCCATCTCCAGAAAAAAAAGGTTCTACTTTAACCCCCTGATCATTTGTTAAAAATTTATCTTTAGTTATCTCATTACCGCTTATAGATTGAATTGTATCGGGGGAGATCGCAGTATCTCTTAATGTATTTCTTCCTTCCATATTTAAATGATCAATGACTTTTGAATCTCCTCTCATAGATTCCTCATGATGTTGTTGAACACGGTCAACTTCATATTTTTGAGCATCTTTTACATTATTCATATCGTAAATTGTATTTCCAGAACCAACAAATAGAGGAGGTTGAACTTCAGTATGAACCTTTTGTTTTTTTTCTTTATCTTCATTGATTAAATATCCACCCGCCAATACTCCGAGTAATATTAATGCTTCCATTTACTATAAGTTATAATAATATTTTAATTTAATTTTTAATTTGAAACAACCGAAGTAATTCTTCGGGAATCATTTGATTTGTAAAATATGAAATCATTTTATCATTCTCAAATGCTCCAATAAGTTTAAAATGACAATTATCTTCATACAATAAGAAGATCGAATCATAATCTGGATTATATTCATTCAAG
>MDTG01186398.1_pt1 | contig 14902 bp, 11 predicted proteins | sample 811421 | NCBI WGS metagenome assembly MDTG01 (sample SAMN05326645, study PRJNA326480) | marine metagenome | isolation source: seawater | place: Pacific Ocean: South East | collected 2011
TAGACAAAGTAAAAGAGATTGTAGAAAACAGCAAAGGCACTCTATCGAACAAACTAATTGATAGTGCAAACAAAAATGAGGAAAGTAAGAAAAAAATAACCGAGGTTATAGTAGATATTGTTCAAGAAAATCCTGAAAAAGCTGTGGAGATTTTAGAAAAGAATGAAAACACAAACACAGTTACTGAAACAATCAAAACAAAAATTGAAAATGAGGAAGCCGTGACTTCCGAAGATTTTGATGATGTTTTTGAAACAAACGTATCACCCAATTAATTATGCAACTTTCAAAAAATAAAAAATATCAATATTTATTTTTTTCAATTTTATCTATTTTTATAATTTTTAATGGAGGAAATTCTAATTTATTTATTCAATTAAACTTTATTTTAATAAGTTTTTTTTTTCTAAATTGTTTAAAAGATAAAAATTATAACCTTCATTTCAAAAATTTTTACAACCAGAATAAGAAATCAATAATAGTTTTTATAGTTTTCTTGGGTTATTTATTTTTTCAGATTTTGCCTTTGCCACTAAATATTTTAAAATTTTTTTCTCCAGAAAAATATATTTTTTTAACTAGCAATAATGAAATTGTATATTCAAGCATTAGTTTTTCACCATCGAATTCGTTTTTTCAAATATTAAATTTTATCTCATTATTTTTAATAGTTTTTATTTTAAGAATGATATTTTATACTGATCGACACAAGTATAGATTATATTTATTTTTATCTATTTCTGGTTTCGTAACATCAATTATAGGTGTTTTATTTTATTTATATGGAAACCCAGATTTTTTTATTTTTCGAAATTCATTTTATAAAGAGGCAGCATCTGGTTTTTTTATAAATAGGACCGTTTTTGCAGTTTTTTTACTATTTTGTTTAATATCAAGTTTGGAATTGTTAAAAAAATTACATAAAAAAAATAATTTTTTTTTAAAAATATACATAAGATTATTTGTTATATTTATCTCAATTGGAATAATTACATCTTTTTCAAGAATTGGTAATTTCTTATTTTTTATAACTATCTTTGTATATTTATTAAATGAGTTATTTGTCTCCAAAAATAAAAATCACTCTTTTAAGATAATAATACTATTTATTATTTTTTTTGATTTACTATTTATTGGAATATATTTTGGTGCTTCCGAAATTATAGACAGATTTTATTTTTTAAAAGAGGAATTTTCTCATATCCCGGGCCCCATAACTACTGTAGCAAGATTTGATTTAATTAAATTTGCATTTACTGAAATTAAAAATTTTTTTTTCTTTGGTTATGGAATTGGAGGATTTGAAAATATATTTCAAATTAAATTTATTAATTCATATTACTGGTATGCAGATCATGCCCATTCAGATTTAGTTGAGTTCTTCGGTGAATTTGGAATAATTGGTATACTTTTATTTATCCTAAGTTTTATTAAATTTTTTCTAATAAAAAAAAATTATAGTTTAATTAATTCTTTAGTTTTAATTTATCTCTCTTTAATTTTGTTATTTGATTTTTCTCTACACATACCAATCATACAATTGTTATTTATAATTTTTTTTTATATTAATAAAAAATCTTATGGTTCTTCTTTATAGGTTTGAAGCCCATTATTTATAATTGGATTGTAGGATTTAAATAGATCCGTCTGGGGAAGTAATAAACTAATTGTTCTATTCCACTTGACTATTTCTGTTGGTGGCACAAATATTATATCTTTTGCTTGAAGCATAAATTTTCTACCCGCAATTAAGTTGACTGGGTTTTTTATATTTAGTTGAAAGACATCAACTTCTAGAAAGGAATTAAATTTCTCTCGAATAACATAAACTTTTTTTGCATTGGCAGTTATTTGATTTAAACCGCTAGTTGAAATTAATTCTGTGAGTGAGTAACCTATATTTGGAAAATAAACACCTGGTTTACTTACTTCTCCAAATACGTGTATAGCATCTGAATTTCTATCAATGAATATTACATCGTCTTTTTTTAAATAAAAATTTTCTTTTTCATCAGTTCCTCTAAAAGCATTTGCTAAATTAATTTTGTAAACTTCATTGTCTCTTCTTAAAAATCCTTTTGTTCCATAAATTTTATCAGCGGCACTTGGATTAAAGTTTGCCTCAATCGCGGCCTCAATAAGTTTGATTGGTTTTTGATCTAAATTTATAGTCTTCTGGTTTCTGACAGCCCCAACAATATAAACTTTGCTACTATTAAATTCTTCAATATTAATTTGTAAATCGGGGTTTTTGTAAAAGTCTTTTATAACATCAATTAAAATATTTTGTGCTTCATTTAATGTAAGGTCATCTAATTTTACTTTTCCAATAAACGGAAGGTCAATCATTCCATCTTGATCGATAAGATAGGTATTATCTAAGTCATCCGTATCTGTTAAATTTATAGAAATTGAATCAGATGGACCTAAAATATATTCGTAATTATAGTCGTATATATTAGAAAATTTTTTTATTTTAAAATCTACCTCTTCTATTTTTTTCTTATTGTAATAATCTATATCAGTTTCAGACAAATCATTAATTTTAATTATATTTATACCAACATCATTAATTGAATATTCACTTTCAAATACTTTTGTATTCTGTTTTTTTTTGCTAGGTGATTTATTTATTCCAGGCAATGATACGCAACTTGTTAATGAAAATAGTATTATTAAAAAGTATTTTGATAAATTTTTAAAAAAAAACATATTACTTAGTATTATAATAAAGTTTTAAACCTTCAAACAATTTGAAATGTTAGAAATAGAGTCATATTGAGGCTTTTTTAACATATATTTCTTAAATTATTGAAATTTTTCTGTAAAAGAAATAAAAATTTACTTCAACTATGACTGATAAATTTAATTCATTAATTAATATTCTTGATGTTGGGGATATAAAGTTTTTTCTTTTAGTGATTAAAAAAAACTTAAAAAATCTTTTAACAATATCGTCAGTAATATCTTTATTGATACTTCTTATTTCTTTAAACCAAGAAAAAAAATATCTAAGCAAAGCAACCATAGTTATAGAGCCAGAGGATAATAAAATTGTAAATATAGAAGAAGTTTATTCTATTGAGGCACAAAGCAATAGAATTAATAATCAAATGGCGATTTTAAAAAGTGATGAAGTTCAAGAGTATATTATAAAAGATAAAAAAAACTCTATGAAATTTAAAAATCTTTATTCTGAAACAAAACAAAATTTTTTTCAGAGGATTTTAACAAGGAAAAAAAATATCGATGATGTTTTTTTAAAATCAGTCATTACAGAAAATTTTAAAGTTAAAAATATTCCAAGGAGTGATGTTTTAGAACTTTCATTTGTTTCAAATAATCCTAAAATTTCTCAATTAGCACTAGTATCAATAATTGATTCGTATCAAAGATACGAAATTGATAGCAAAATAAAAATTACAAACTATGCAAATCAAAAAATTTCAGAAAGGCTTAAGGAGTTAGTTGCTCAAATGGATGTTGCTCAAAAAAAGTTATCCAACTACAAAAAGGAGAATAATTTAGTAGACACAGGCAATGTCAAAGAATTAAAAATAAATGAAATTCAATCTATATCCAAAAGAATACTTGATGCAAAAAAAAATTATCAAGAACAACAAAATGATTTATTATCTATTAAAGTTGCAGATGGTGATGTAGATGCACTACTTGCTATTAAGGACTTAAGATCCAGAGATGAAATATCAAATATAAAAGCTAGCTTGACCGCTAATGAGAGTAACATTCAGTCCTTATCATTAATTTATACAGACCAACATCCTAAAATTGTTCAAGCAAATGATTTAAATGAAAGCCTAAAAGTACAATTAAAAGATATTTTAGATGAAAATATTCAACAAAAAGCTTTTGAATTAAGTAATCTTGATAATTTTATAAAATTGTCTGAGGAAGAACTTCAGAAAGCCACAGATGAATTAAGAATAATTGAGGAAAAAGAGGCTGGTATGCTTAAATTTTCTAGAGAAGTTGAAAGTAGCAGAAAACTTTACGAGTCATTTTTACAAAGAGTCAAGGAAACTAACGAGGCGCAAAATTTACAAGTTTCTAAACTTAAAGTAATTGAAACGCCTAATTTACCTTTAAAACCATTTTACCCCGAGCCGACAAAAAATTTTATTTTAGCTTTTATTGTTTCTTTTTTTGCTTTTTTTGGCCTGCTATATTTTAGAGAAATGAATTCTTCTGTGATTAAAAGTCCAGAAGCAATTGAGTCTTTGAATATTCCTCAAATAGGAATCTTACCAAGAATTGATAAATTAAAGAGAGGATATCATATACTACAGTTTTTTGTCGAAGATGGTGCATCTAGTTTTGCTGAAGCGATAAGATCAGCCAGAGCAACTGTTGAATCTAAATTTTTAAAAAATAAAAGTTTTTTGGTTACTTCATCGAACCCTTCAGAAGGTAAAACAACATTTGCATTTAATCTTGCGTTATCTTTGGAAAAATCTAGCAAAGTTTTATTCATTGAAGCCGATATAAGAAGACCCTCCGTATTAAATGGATTTTATCAATTTGATAGAGAAATTCTTGGTTTAGGAGAAATTATTACAGGATCTGCTCAATTAAAAGATGTTGTATTTAAAGTTCCAGGAACTGAGTTAGACATAATTACATCTGGTGAAAAAAGATTTGATATGTCAGATATTGTAAATAAAGAGCAAATAAAAAAGTTTTTTGATGTTTTAAAAGTAAATTATGACTATGTAATTGTTGATTCACCACCAGTACAACCTGTATCTGATACATTAATTTTAACACAAGCATCTGATTACAATTTATTTGTAATAAGATCTGAGGAAACTAGAACATCATCATTCATGTCATCTATTAAAAAAATTCAAAATGTTGGTGCCCAAATAAATGGAATAGTTATTAATGATTTAGATATTTCTAAAGATAGTTATTATAGTTATTATTATAATTATACTCCTGAATATTATACAAGAAATTAAAAATGTTTCGTCTTGAAAAAGTTTTTCAAAATGATGATTCAGGATATAATGTTTTTGTAAATTTTATAAAATCATTTTCATTAATTTTTACTATTTATATTTTTGAAATATTGAGAACAAATTCAATATATGAATTACTACATTTTAAAATTTTCGAAAATTCAAATTATTTTTACTTTGCTATTATAGTTTCTATAATCTATTTTATACTATCTTTTTTTCTTAAACATAGAACAGAATACCAAAAAAATTTTTTATCTTTTCTTAAAGAGGACGTTTTAAATCTAATTGCCTCTTTAATAATAACTTTTTCTATAATTTATATATTAAATTTGAAATTTAGTTTTGAAATTTATTTTTTTTATATTTTATTTTTTTTTTTCATAATATTGGGTGGTTTGAAATTATATTTCAATTTTATTTATCAAAATTTAATTAACAAAAATATAATTCAAAAAAACATAATGTTGGTTGGAAAATTTAAAGAAATTAAAAAAATAATTTCAGAAAAATTCGATAAAATTTATATATTTAAATGCTGTATTGTAACTGATTTAGATAATTTAAATTTAAAATTAATAAAAAGTGAAATTAAATTTCCTATATTTAATGAAAACGAGGATATAAGATCAATTTTGGAGTATCATTCTTTAGGACAAATTTGGATAATCAACGGAGATCAAGATAAATTAAATATTACATCAAAAATTTTTAGATTTTCAGTTGATACAATCAATATAAAATTAAAATCAATGCCAAACATAAAGGGAAAAAAACTTTTAGCTAATAAATATGATTATGAATTTTATGAAAAGTCTAGATTTTATGGCATAAATTTATTTTTAAAAATTTTAATTGATAAAGTTTTATCTCTCGTTTTTCTGACTTTGACTTCACCAGCATTAATTTTTTTTGGGTTATGCACTTATATTGAGGATGGTTTTCCAATACTTTTTACTCAAAATAGAACGGGATGGGATGGCAGAAGGTTTAAAATTTATAAATTAAGATCCTTAAAGAAAGAAAATTTTGATAAAACAAAACAAGTTTTAAAAAATGATAATCGTTTGCTTAAAGTTGGAAAAATAATCAGACGTTATAGTATTGATGAATTACCACAATTTATAAATGTTCTTAAAGGAGATATGTCAATTGTTGGGCCTAGGCCCCATATGGTTGAGCACGATATACATTATTCAAACATATTTAATAATTTTTTAAAAAGACATAAATGCAGTCCAGGTATAACTGGATGGGCTCAAGTAAACGGACTGAGAGGTGCTACACCTGATCCAGATATTATGAAAAGAAGAATGGAATATGACCTATGGTATTTAAATAATTGGTCAATTTCACTTGATATATATATTATTTTCAAAACATTTTATGCATTATTGAAATATAAAGGTGACTAATTATTTCAATTTATTAAAGATTTTTTTTTATCAACTCAAAAAAAACCAACATAACAAACTTTGAATTTGAGGTTAAATATCTCCAAAATAATCTACGAGGTTCTTGAACTAACCTATAAAACCATTCCATGCCAATTTTTTGAATTAATATTGGTGCTCTTTTTAATCTACCAGACAAAACCTCAAATGAACCACCTAAAAGTAAAATTACTTTTGTTTTTAATTTAGATTTGTATCTATATATAAATTCTTCTTGCAAAGGAGAAGTAATGCTTATTAACAAAATATCTGGATTTAATGTATTGATTTTTTTTATAATTTTTTCTTCATTTTTCCAAAAATATCCATCATTATATCCAACTATATTTATTTTTTTGTATTTCTTTTTTGTATTACTTACCGCTTTCTTAACAACAGATTTTTTTGAACCTAGAAAAAAAAATTTATCATTAGTATATTCTCTTTTTTTAAATAAATTTTCCATTAAGTCATATCCCGCAACTCTATTAATTTTCTCTCTCTCTCCTAGGATTTTTCCTGCAAACAAAAAACTTACTCCATCTATTGTTATAAAATTACTATTTTTAACAACATTCATCATAATTTTATTATTTTTACACTGAAAAAATTTTGCTGCGTTAACAGTAGATATGTGAATTTTTTTTTTATTTTTTATTCTAAATATTTCATCTGTAAGATTATTTATATCAAGGTTAGAAAATCTTATATTAAGAATATTTATTTTCTTCATTAATGTATATATAAATTTTCAATATCAATTATTTTATTTTCCCAAGTAAAATTTTTAATTACACTTTTTTTTAGTTCTTCTGAAATTTTAAAATTTCCGTTACAGAGTATTTCCGAAATTTTTTTTAAATCACCAACATTAAAAATTAAATCATTATTCAAATTATTTAAAATTGAAATATTACCTGGAATATTTGAAGCAATTACTGGCACTCCAAGCAATATCATTTCAATTATTGTTGTTGGCATTCCCTCTTTTTCAGAAGGCAAGATAAATGCATCAGTAATCTCTAATATTTCCTTAATTTTACTATCATCTAAAAATCCATAAAATTTCAAGTTTTTAATTTGGTTATACTTTTTTTTTAAATTTTCTAACTCTGGTCCTTCCCCAATAATATGAAAAAAATATTTATTTTCCATATCTTTAATTACCTCTATTACATCTTCAATTCTTTTTACTTTGTCAATTCTAGATATACTCAGAATATTTTTTCTTTTATTAATTTTTTTTTTTAAATTTATTTTTTTAATATTTTTTTCAATTACACAGTTTGGTATGACTTTAGTTTTAGATATGTCAAATTTCTTTTTTTGCGCAAACTCAAACCAGTATTCATTTAATAAAATTGTATAATCTGAAATTTTATAAAATATTTTTTCAAACGTTAAATCCCATAAAATTTTAATAAAATTATTTATTGCATTTCTTCCATCATAATAACAATGAGGAGTATAGATTATTTTTTTTTTAAAAATTTTTCCAAATATTAAAAATTTTAAATTAAATAAAGATCTTGCACCATGTATATGAATCAAATCTGATGAATAAATATGATCTAGAAAATTAGAGAAACTGTAATTTATTAAATTGTATTTTTTATTTTTATCTGCATCATTATCTGATTTTTTATATATATAGGTGATTTTAAATTTATTATTAATAGTTTCACATATGCCATCTATGTGTCTTTCAACACCACCTTTTGATGGATTAAAATTAAAATATACTTGCAGTACTTTCATTTTTTCTTGAATTTAATCCTATATAATACCAAATATAAATATACCCGCTGATAGTATAAAAATGTTCTGATGTAATCATAATTATTAATCCAGCTAAAATTAATGGAAATATTCGATCATCTAGTTTTTTTTTAGTTTTCTTTATAAGCGACAAGTACCAAATTAAAAATATCAAACCAAATATTATTCCACATTGGTAAATGGTGGAAAATATTGCACCCTCTGTTCCATAACCTTCACTAAGTTTTGCAAGTCCTGACTCAGCTGCAATCGCGCCTTGCACACCAATTCCATAACCTAAAATAGGAACTTGAGGTAAGTTTTTTATATTATTAATTAATGCATAATAATGACCGGGTGCTCTATCATCTTGTAATGTTATAGCATCAATAATTGTTGGTCCAATTACATATATAAAGGCTAAAATTATCATAAGCCAAAAAAATTTTTCTCCCACAATAATTTTATAATTATTTTTATTCTGAAAAAAATAAATACCCATTGAAATGATTGCAAAAATCATTGGCCCTCTAGAGTTTGTTATTAACAAGCCTATAGAAATAATTATTAAAAAAAGGAAATCTTTCTTGTTTTTATTATTAATAAATTTTACAAAAGATATATAAACACCAAAAGCATGAAGCATTCCAGATGCCAATGGAGCTAATAATAAACCAGCCCCACGTCTTGTATGAGCATCAAAATCTGTATGCCAATTAAATGGCAAAAAAGTATTAGCATTAATCCCAAACGAAACTCCTTTTACTTCACTAAAAAATTCAATTAAACCAATACTTATTAATAAATCAGTGTTATTAATTTCAAAAATCATAAATATAAAATTAAAGAGACAAAATAATTGAATAAGGAACTCAAATTTTTTTATATTTTCCTCTGATGAATTTTTTTCTCCAAGTTTAAAAATAAAAAGTGGAAAAAATAATAGAAACATTGTTTGAAAAATAATAAGATTAGGCATCTGTTTTGAAAAAATTGCGTTAATGAATAATAAAACTAAATAAAAAATATATATAAGCTCTAATTTACTTATTTTATTTTTTAAAAAGGAAGTTAGTGAAACAAAAACTACTAATCCAAGTAATAAATTTTTAACATTAATAGCTGATTGCAAGCTAAAAATAGTTATGCTTAAAAATGAAATAAAATCAGATAAAAGAAAAAGAAATAAAAAAAAATTCATTATGTTTAATTTTTAATTGTAGATTTTATTCAAGTATTTGTTCTGTAAAAGAAGTGTTTTTTTTATTAAAAGTTTATTATTTTTTAATTTTTTAAATAAATTTAATAATTCGGCGCTAGTCTTTACGTTAAGTGGAGGAGTAAAATATTTATATGTCAGTTTTGACTGGTCAACCCTTGTATTTACGCCTATTACAATATTCCCATTCCTCATTATGTCTAACATTGCAGTAGAGCAAAAACATACAAATACTTTAATTTTATTTTTTTTTAAAAAATTGTGTGGATAATTGTGTATATTATTTATGTATTTGTCATCATATACATTTTTATTTTTATTCTCAGAGGGATGAAGCAAGCAATGAGTATTTGAATAATTTTCTGACAAATTATTAAAAAATTTTATTAAATATTTATTTGTTTTTTCTCCATATATTTTTGTATGACCTTGTGAGATAAAATATATTTTATCTTCAATAATAAATTTTTTTTCTCGTTTAACTTGGTTTTTATTTAAAAAATTATTTTTAACTATTTTAAATTTTGTTAAACAATTGTTGGGGTTTTTTTTTTTAAAGAGACTAAGCATCTTTTTTGACCACAAAAGATAAGTTGGTGATTTAGTTGGAAAAAATTCATCCGTTGGTATTCCATGTTGGATACAAACGATATTTATCTTAAAAGAATTTGTCAAAATATTTTTGACAGCATATATGAGAGACGAATTATAAATATCAAAATCATTGTGAATATAAATGTCTGTTTTACTATCTATATTCTTTTCTAAAAAAAATTTCCAAACTGTGATTAAAAAGGCAAGCCTGAGTGTATAAATAAATAATAAGCAACCATTGTTTGCTTTTTTTATTGATTGATAAATAGATATAAACTCAGTAAAAAATTTAATTGACGGCTTGTAACCAATGCTTTCACATTTTATTTTTTTATTCTTTAAAAATGGAGTTTTTAAAAGACATTTTCTATTAAAGAAATTGTAATAATTAAATGCTTTGGCTCCACTATTTGTAGGTAATGAAAAAAAAAAAATCTTACTCTTTAGGTTAACTTTATTTGTTCCAATCATTAAAAAAAAATCTCTAAGTAAAGCTAATAATGAAACAGAAAAAATATTTTTTTTATAAATTACAGTAAAGTAAATTTCATTCCTAAAATAATCATAATATTTATTCAAATTATTTAGATATTTTTGAAAAACGAAAAAATTTTTTTTTTTCTTTAAAACATTCATTATTTCATAAATTTGTTAAGTAATTTAAGGTAGTATCTAATTGGATAAGCAGATACTAAAGTCATCATATAAAAAACAATATTAATTAAATTAATATCCAATTTTTTAAACATTAGGATCATTGTCACCAGAGCACATATCGATATTAATAATACATTTATTCTAATAAGTAATTTTAGTCTATTCTCTTTTTTATATTGAGATACTGCAGCTGAAATGAATAAAGTTCCAGTAGACACTAGGTAGTATGTAAAAATCGGAAAAAATTGATTTAAAGTAATATTACCAGATGAATAGATTAACAAAAATAAAAAAATTACTAGTATAGAAATTACAATTAATGAAGATAAAATAATTATGTTGATCCATCTTTTTAGTAAATTATGTTTTATACATATTAAAGCAAGAATCCCAAATAGAGAATTTATTCCATCAATCAGTCTTGAAAATAAAATGTAATAACTACTTTCACTCATTTTTGAAATTAAAAAAAAAACTAAAATAGAAAGTATGCAAGATAAATAGGAAATATTATTTAGGTAGTTTATTCTCTTATTTGCAAATTTTAAAATTTCTAGTTTATTAACATTAAAATTTAAATTTTTATTTAAAAAGATAAATAATGTTAAGTTTAATGTACTAAATAAAATTGATAATTTTATTAAGCTTGCATCAATACTAAAATTATATTTGTAAGTTAAAACAAAGCTACCAAATACATAAATTACAAAAAGCAAGTTGGGTAAATATGAAATAAATTTATATCCTCTCCTGTATAGATTTGCAGGTACAAATAAAGAAGAGCAGAAGAATGAAATCATTAAAAAAATTATTGTTACAAATTTTAATTTTAATAAAATATTATCGAGTAAAAAATTACCTGTAAGCATGATTATTAATATCGATAAGTATTTTCGTAAATATATTGAGTATAAGGTATTATTATTCTGATATTTAATTGATACTTCATAACGACTGTACCCAGCTTCTCCAAAAAAATTTCCCCATGAATAAGTTGCTAATAAAAATATTAATAACTTTGAGTTATCAAAACTAAAATATTTAGCAGCATATATTTGAGAAAAAAAAGATAATAGAATAAATAAAGAATAAGATGAATAAATCTTAAGTAAATCATTTAATATCTTTAAATTGACAATTTTAGAAAGGATATTAATCATTTTTTAATTTTATATTTTTATCAAAATTAATAGACAAACATTTATCAATATTAACACAGAGCAAATTTGACAAATATTTTTCAACTTAGATTATTCTTTTTGTTACCAATATATATTAACCATAAAATCAATGATATTGATCTCCAGAATGTTAGATCTTTATTGTGAGTTGAGTTCATATTCTTTAATAATTTTTTTTTAGAACATATATCGTCCCATAAAATTGAATTATCTAAAATATACTCATTTAATTCTTTAGATTTATAATTAAATTCATATGAATTTCCAAAACCCACTGATTTAGGCTTGAAACTAAAAGGTATACCATAATCATTAGAAATTTTTCTTAATGCTATTTTTCCAATTATTCCCGTTCTATATTCTATAGGCATTTTCATAGCTAATTTGACTACATTAAAATCTAAATAAGGATGTCTTAGTTCTATAGAATTTCTCATACTATTCCGATCTGCGTTTCTGAGTACGTGAGGGATATTTGAACATTTAATGTCAAAATCTAATCTATCTTTTAGTGATGATTTTTGTTGTATTATCCAATTTTTAAATGATGGCTCTGAATTTCTAGTAAATTCTTCTTTAAGAAAATTATTTTTTGATCTGAAAAACTTTAATAAATTAATGTTAATTGAATTAGGGAGCAAAAAAGACAATTTTTTTATAATCTTAAAAAAACTAACATTCCGGTCTGATAATAATTTTGCCATAGTATTAAAATCAAATTGTTTTAATGCAGATAAAAAAAGAGTAGGTTGATAAACTTTTGAATAACCACCGAAAACTTCATCTGCTCCCTCTCCAGTAAGTAAAACTTTAATTTTGTTTTTATTGACCCAATTAAAAACTTCATAATGTGCATTAATACTTGGATTTAAATAGGGCTCTTGCTGAACTTTAGTTAAATTTATTAAACTATCTAAACTTAAACTTTGATCATTTTTTAGAATAAGATGATCAATGTTTGTATTGAAAGATTTATAGATTTTTTTTGCATATTCACTTTCATCAAATACATTTTTTTCCATTGGTGCATGGGTTACAAAACCTTTAAAATTGTTTTGTTTATTATTAGAAATAATTTTTGCAATTAAAGAACTGTCCAAACCTCCAGATAAAAGTGAAAAATTAGGAACATCAGAAACAGTTCTTAAATTTATACTATTTATTAGTCTATTTTTAAGTGAAGTATTCTCTGAATCTTTATTCCAATCATCAAAATTTTTTTGAACGAACTTTTTTGTATCAATGTTAATTTTCATAAAAGTATTTGGTGCAAGTTGTTTTACATTTTTAAAAAAAGTGTTTTCATCATCATCATGCATTGCACAATTAATAAATTTATTAATTTGAAAAATGTCTTTTTCAAAATTTATTTGAGATTTTTCTAAAAAACAAATTGGTTCACTTGCAACAAATATTTCATCATCTATTATTTGATAGTAAAGTGGTTTTATACCCAATCTATCTCTACACATTAAAATATCACCAGATAATTTATTAAACAGTATGATGGACCACATTCCATTAAACAGTTTAAAACATTTTGATCCAAATTCTTTAAATGCAAGATAAACAACTTCTGTATCTCCCTCTGTTAAAAATTTATGACCTTTAATTTTGAGTTTTTCTCTTAATTCTTTAAAATTATAAATTGATCCATTGAACAACATTATCCATGGACTATCATTATGATTAAAAGGTTGCATCGATGAACTGTGCAAATCATAAATAGAAAGTCTATTAAATCCTAAAAAAAAATTAATATTTTTTTTCGTTTTGCCTTGCAATATTTTGCTTTCATCAGGACCTCTGTAATTAATTGCAGAAAGAGAGTTTATTAATTTTGACTGATTTATTTCTTTTTTTGTTAAGCAAAATACATATCCACACATACAATTTGTTTAAAATAAATCTTTGTTATCTCTATAATTAGATATTATTAAAGATTTGTTTAGAAAGAAAAATTTCTCTTTTAGGATTTGACCTTCTCCGAAAAAAGATATTAGCATTTCTTTAGTTAATAATTTTGCATCATTGATTATTCTAATTGCCTCTTCATCATTTTTTGCTTTATTGTAATGACCAAGAGAAAAATTTTTAACTAGTTTCATTTTAAATGGATCTGGAAAGAAATGAAAAAATGGAAAGAAAAAATGAGGCTCTATTGGAAACCAGAAGTTGGGAGTTTGACAATAAAAAATTTCTGCCACTCTTTTCATTTCTTTGCCAAAATCAAACATTTTTTCATAATCTCTCAAATGCTCTATCACTGAATTAGAAAAGGAAAAATCATATTGATTATCTTTGCAATCAATACACGTCGCATCTTTTTTAATAAAATTAAAAATTTTTTTATTTCTAACTTCATAATCTTCTAGGTTTACCAGTGTAATTTTCACATTTTTCTCAAGCAAATATTCAGATCCAATAATCTTCCAAAAAATTTCCGTCCCACCAAAATCTATTATTGAAACACTTTTTTTTTTTTTAAAAATAGAATCAATTATTTTTTTAATTAATACTGATCTTTTTTTTCTAAAATTATATGCTACCCCTTTTTGATTTTTATAATCAAAGATTTTATTGATCATTAAAATTTTTTTCTATCACGTATTTTTTAAGAGTTTGTTTAAAATCAAATTTGGGTTTCCACTTTAAAGTTTTGATTGTTTTCTTATTACTGCCAATTTGAGATAATCTATCAATTTTCCTTTTTTTAGATTTGATTGAAGTTACATTTATCTTAGTTGATAATATATTTTCTAATACGTTTACAACATCTAAGACAGAATATTCCTTACCATTGCATATATTAAAAATTTCATAATTATTTTTGTTAAATTTTATCATTTTTTTTAGTGCTGAGGCTACATCACTAGCATCAATATAATCTCTTCTAGGTTTTAAATTTCCCAAAACAATATTGTTATTTTTTTTTTTATGATCTATTTGTTTAAGAATATCAGGCAATAAATGACTATTTGGATCATCAAAACCTATAGAATTAAAAATTCTTGCGACGATGCCAATTCCATTTGTCCTTTGAGTCCAGAGCTTTAACTGTATTTCGTTTGAAAATTTACA
>MDTG01258407.1_pt1 | contig 14901 bp, 11 predicted proteins | sample 811421 | NCBI WGS metagenome assembly MDTG01 (sample SAMN05326645, study PRJNA326480) | marine metagenome | isolation source: seawater | place: Pacific Ocean: South East | collected 2011
GATATTTTTTCTTTTGAAGTAATTGTTGTAAGTAATATAAATAAAGCGATTGCAATTACCGTTTGTTTTTTCATCTATTAATACTTGCATCTAGTAATATTTTCTCAACTAAATTTTCGAATGAAATTTTTTTGTAGCTAGCTATTTCTGGCACTAATGACAAGCTCGTCATTCCTGGTTGTGTATTAATTTCTAATAAATAAAAAACATTATTGTGAAATTTAAAGTCTGATCTTGTAACGCCCCTACAATTTAAAGCATCATGTGCTTTTTTTGCTATTGTTAAAACTTTTTTATAATTTTTTTTTGATAATCTTGCTGGCATTATATGTTTTGTTTTTGCGCTTTTGGTATATTTAGCTTTATAATCATAAAATAACCTTTTCGGAATAAGCTCTATAGCTCCAAGAGATTTACCGTTAATAACTGCAACTTGAACTTCTTGTCCTCCAATATATTCCTCTACGATCAGTTCTTTAAATTTCTTTAATAGCCGGTTAATAGATTTAAATAGTTTTTCTTTATTTTTACAAATTTCTACACCCAGACTGGATCCCTCATTAATTGGTTTAGAAACAATTGGAAACCTTATTCTTTTACTGTTTAAAATTTTCTGAATAATTTTTTTATTGAAATTATATCTTGATACTGAAAAAAATTTTGGGGTTTTGATTTTTTTTTGAATAAACAATTTTTTGGAGTTTATTTTATTCATTGCATTAAATGAACTCACTACTCCTGAGTGCGTATAGGGAATCTTTAAATATTCAAAATAACTTTGCGCTACTCCATCTTCTCCATCCTTGCCGTGTAAGGCATTAAAAATTACATCTATTTTTTTTTTGTTTATTAAATTTAACTTTTTAAATTTTGGATCAAATGTGGAAACTTTGTAGCCTTTTTTTTTGAGAGCTTTAATGCAAGCTTTGCCGCTTTCTAAACTTACAGCTCTCTCACCGGATGTGCCACCTAAAACTACTAAAACATTTTTGAATTTTTTTTTACTCACCTATTATTTTAATCTCCAGTTCAAGCTTTGCTCCAGTTTTTTCATAAACTTGTTTTTTCACTTTATTTATAAGGTTTTCTATATCTAAGGATCTTGCATTCCCATTGTTTACAAAAAAATTACAATGTTTTGATGAAATTATTGCATCACCCTCTCTAAAATTTGAGCAACCTGCTTCTTTAATTAACATCCAAGCCTTCTTGTCTGCATTTATATTTTTAAAAGTACTTCCGCATGTTTTAATTTGACTTGGTTGTGTTTGTTTTTTTTTATTAATTAAATCAAACTGTTTTTTTTCAATTTCCTCTTTTTTTCTGATTGTGCCTTTAAGTTTTGCTGAAATTATAATTAAATCTTCTGACAAATCAGTGCCTCTATAAGAAAAATTTATATCTTCTCTTTTAATTTCTACTTCTTTTAATTTATTTTTATCTATAGCTTGTAAGGATAATAGCACTTTTGAAATATCGTTATTGTAACATCCGCTATTCATTGTAATTGCGCCTCCAATGGATCCAGGAATACATGACAGAAACTCTAAATTTCCAAGATTATTGTCTTTAGCAAAACTAGCTACTTTTCGATCAAGAGTTGCTGCTCCTACTGTTAAAATATCCTCTTCTATTTTGTTAAAAGAAAAATTTTGTCCTAATTTTATTACAACACCTCTCACACCATTATCCCTAAATAAAATATTAGAGCCAGCACCAAGCAAAGTTGTCTTCAATTTTTTTATTTTCGCTTCTTTTAAGAATTCCATAAGTTGGCTTTTATTCTTAGCTTTATAAAAATATTCTGCATTTCCACCTAAATTAAACCAACTGTAATTTGAGAGTTTTACATCTTTTGTAAGATGATCTCTGAATTTTTTAATTAAGTTAATTTCTATGCTCATAAAGAATACTTGAGTGTTGTCATCCATTTAGAAACAGCACCTGCTCCCATTCCTATTACTATTTCATTATCGATTAAGTTTTTTTTTAAATATCTACTCAATTCTATTTCATTTTTAACAATTATTACCTGAACTTTTGAATTTTTGGCAATTGAACTTGCAAACTTTATTAAATCGAAATTTAAATTTTTCCTTTCACCTGCAGCATACAAAGGGCATACTATTACTAAGTTTGCTTTTTTAAAACATTTCGCGAATTCTCCTTTTAATGACAATACCCTAGAGTATCTGTGTGGTTCAAATACACTTATAATTTTTCTTTTAGGATTAACTTTTTGAACTCCCTCCAAAATAGAGCTAATTTCAGTTGGGTGATGAGCGTAATCATCGTAGAAATCATTTTTATTTTTGGAGAAAACTTTAGTCATTCTTCTTTGAACTCCTGAAAAATTTTTTAAAGATCTTTTAGCTAAATTTAAATTAGCACCTAAATTTATACATACTATTAAAGCTGCCGCTGCATTTAATACATTATGTTTTCCTAACAATTTTACGTTAATATTCTTAATACTCTGAGTTTTTTTTTGTTTGTCCTTAAAGTTTAAAGAGAATGAAGTGCTATCAAAATTATATTTTATTTTTTTAATTTGATAATCAGCTTTTTTGTTTTCACCATATGTTATTATATTTTTATTCTTTATCTTATTTAATATTTTTCTTATATTATTATTATCTAAACAAATTATTGATTTACCAGTTGGGGGTGTTTTGTTTATAAAATTAACAAATGAGTTTTCTAAATTTTTATAATTTTTGTAAAAATCTAAATGTTCGTAATCTATATTAGTTACAATTGAATAATTAATTGGTAATTTTAAAAAACTTCCATCTGATTCATCAGCTTCCAATATTGCCCAGTCTCCTTTTCCCAATTTTGCGTTGCTTTTCAAAGAATTTATAACACCGCCGTTGATTATAGTCGGATCTAATTTTTGATCCGATAATATTTTTGCTACTAACGAAGTTGTTGTGGTTTTGCCATGTGATCCCGTAATTATTATATTTTTTTTTAATGATACGGCATCTGCTAAAACTTCTGCTCTTGAATAGATGGCTATATTATTTTTTTTGGCATACTTTAATTCCGGGTTATTATTTTTTATTGCACTTGATCTAACTAAAATTGTAGCCTTTTTAATGTTATTAGATGAATGACCAATAAACACTTTGATGCCAGATTTTTGGCAACTGATAGTGTTTTTATTCTTATTTTGATCACTCCCCTGAATTTTAAAACCCATATTTCGCATTATTTGAGCAAGACCGCTCATTCCAATTCCTCCGATGCCTACAAAATGGATAATATCTTTCTGGACTAAATTAATTTTTTTTTTCATTAATAATTTCTTCAATTTGAATATTTAAATTTCTAAAGATATCTTTGTCAGAATATTGACTTTGCTTTAATAAAATATTGCTAACAAGCGATTTATCATTAAATATTGAGCTTATAAGCGTAAATAATTTACTTTTAATATCTTTTTCCTCTAACAAATATCCATAGCCTTTTTTTTTGTAAAACTCAGCGTTTTTGTACTGATGGTTGTCTGCCGATGTAGGTAGAGGGATAGAAATAAAAGGTATCTTAATATTAATTAATTCACCAAGAACAGAAGCTCCTGATCGTGTGACAATTAAATTTGCTTTAGAATAATATTTACTTATTTTTTCGGTGAAATTAAATATTTCAAAATCTATTTCGGCATTTTTATAAAACTGAGTTAATTGATTGTTTTGTTCTTTTTGACACTGTTGGTAAATCATGAAAGGAATTTTAGATTTTTTCAATTTTTCAAAAACCTGAGGAAGCTCAATAGCGAAAATCTTAGCTGCTTGGCTGCCTCCTAGAACTAAAATTTTTAAAGAATCATAATTTTTTAAATCTTTTTTAACATCATGCTCATTTATTATCTCTTCTCTTATTATATTTCCAATTTCAAAAACTTTATTCTTATATTTTTTTGGAATTCCTTCGAGATCTTTATAAGAGACAAATATCTTTTTTGCAAAAAAAAGTAAATATTTATTTGCTTTTCCAACAATCAAATTATTCTCATATATTACAAATTTAACTCCTAAAATTAATGCGGCTACACATACCGGAAAAGAGGAGTAACCGCCCATTCCAAAAACGATAGAAGGCCTTTCAAATAATAATAGAGAAATTGATCTAACAATTGAATAGATAATATTTAAAAATGAGAATGCTAGTTTAAAAATATTACCTTTAACTAATGGCGATGAAGGTATTTTTACTATATTAAAGTTTTTATTATCTTTTAGATATTTAAGACCTCTATTATCAGTAGTTAATTTTACAATGTATTTTTTGCTTATTAAATAGTTCGCAAGACTATAAGCGGGGAAAATATGTCCTCCAGTTCCGCCCGTAGCAATTAATATTTTTTTAGTCATATAAATATGCCTTATTTTTAGTGTAATTTAAAATTATCCCAGCTAAAATTGCACTTCCAATCAAAGATGATCCACCGTAACTTAAAAAAGGTAGGGTCATCCCAGTTGTTGGTAATAAATTTGTGTTAACGCCAGCATGAATAAATGTTTGAAATATCATTAGTGTTGCTAATCCACTTAAAGAAATTTTAAAAAATTGATTATCTTGATTAAAACAATTTTTAATAATTCTGAAAGAAATATATAAAAAAATAACTAATATCATTATTGAAACAATTGAACCATATTCTTCGGATATTACTGCAATAACATAATCTGTATGAGCCTCAGGAACACTCTCTTTTAAAATACCTTCCCCCATACCTTGCCCAGTCAGACCGCCAAGTTTAATTGCATCAAGAGCAGAAGATGATTGAAATTTATCACCCTGACTTGGGTCAAAAAACGTTATTAATCGATTAGTTATGTATCCGAATTTCTCTGGGAAAAAAAATAAAATCAAGCTTATAAGTGTAAAAAATATTAAAAAAAAAATAAATATATAAGCTAAACTTACTCCAGAGATAAAAACAGTAGCCACCCAACTTCCTATTAATAAAATTGATTGTCCTAAATCGGGTTGATCAATTAGTAAGATTAAAACAGAGCTTAATAAAATAAAACTAAAAAAATATTTTATTTGTGACTCCTTTAATTTTTCAAAAGTTAATATTTTTACCGTTATTAAAATAAAGAAAGGTTTTAATATCTCGATTGGTTGTAGTCTAAAGAAATAGAAATCCAGCCAACGTTTAGCCCCTTTGGCTTCAACCCCAATAATAGGCACTAAGGCTAAAAAAAAGAAAGTAATTATAAATAATGGCACAACAAGTTTTACTAGTAATTCAGTTTTAATTAGGGAAATTACAATCATGACACCAAAAGCTAAAAATGTAAAAAAAAGGTGTTTTGTAAAAAAAAAATAATAGTCCTTGTTAAGCCTCTCTCCAGCAAGTGAAGAAGTGGAAGAAAATGAAAAAAACAAACCTAAAAAAAATAAAATTAAGAAGCAAAATAAAATTTTTTTATCTAAGCTTCTCCAATAGTTTTTAAATAAAAATTTAAATGTATTTTCTGACATAAATTTTACACAACCTCTTAAATTCTTCACCTCGTTTTTCAAAATTAGTAAATTGATCAAAAGATGCTGCAGATGGACTTAATAAAACATTGTAGTGTGGGTTTTTTTGAATTCTGCTGTCTTTTAATAGCTGAATTATCGTTCTTTTTAAATTTTTTGTTGTCACACAGGCCACTTTACCTTTTATTTGTTTTTTAAAAAAATTAATATTTTGACCAATTAAATAACATTTAATAATATTTTTTTTTAAATTTGAAATTTCAATTTTATCACCTTTTTTTGGCAATCCACCGAGAATCCAATAAATATTTTTCAAACTCGATAATGCTAATTGTGATGATTTAAATGAAGTAGCCTTAGAGTCGTTAATAAAAGTATAGTTTTCTTTTTTTAGAAATATTTCAAATCTATGTGGCAAACCTTTAAATGAACTCATTGCTTTTATAAAAGATTTTTTTTTCACATTTATTAATTTTGCAAATGCAAATACAAAACTCATATTTTCATCATTTATGCTAGAAGCCAAATAATTATTTGTAATTTGATTTTTAATTTTTTTATATTCTATTTTTGAAGGCAAAGTAAGTTTGCCTAAAAAACTTTTAGCCTTAAAGATTTTTTCAAATTTTCTATTAACGATTGCATAATTTTTTTTGGTTTGGTATTGAAAAATTTTTAGTTTGGAATTTAGATAATTTTTCATAGTACCATGCCAATCAATATGATCATTTGAAAAATTTAAAAAAAACGCAAAATTTGGACAAATAAATTTTGAGTGTGAAAGTTGAAAAGATGATGCTTCTATAATTATAAAACCTTTGCCTGGATTTTTTAAATTTAAAATTGGCGTGCCTATATTCCCACCAAGTGAATATCCAATTTTATTTTTTTTTAAAAGATGTGCTATTAATTTACAAGTTGTGGATTTCCCATTAGTTCCGGTAACGACAATGCTTTTAAAATTTTTATTTGCGAGATAAAGTAAGTCTATATCGGTAATTATTTTTTTTTTAAATTTATTAAGTTTTTTATTTTTAAGTAAACTTATTCCTGGGGCTAAAACAATATAATCTACTGTGATTAAAGTTTTTTCTAAATTTTTTGCCCTAAGATTTTTATATAATTTTTTTTCATTATCGTCCCAAACCTTAAAATTATTTATTTTATTTTTTTTAAAAAATTTTACTACTGAACATCCTGACAATCCCAATCCATAAACAAGGAACGACAGCTCTTTAAGTTTAGGTTTTTGGAGCATTCTTTACCTTAATTTTAATGTTGCTAATCCTACTAATGCTAAAATTATAGCTATTATCCAAAATCTAATTACTATTGTTGACTCAGCCCACCCTTTTTTTTCAAAGTGGTGGTGTATTGGAGCCATTTTGAAAATTCTTTTCCCAGTTAATTTATAAGACGCAACTTGAATTATAACTGACACTGTTTCTAGAACAAATAAACCACCCACGATGGCCAAAACAATTTCGTGTTTTACGATTATTGCTATTGCCGCTAAAGAGCCACCTAAAGAAAGAGATCCTGTGTCTCCCATAAAAATTTTTGCTGGTGGAGCGTTATACCAAAGAAAACCTAAACAAGCTCCTACGATTGAACCACAAAAAATTGATAGTTCCCCCACATCAGGTATATATTGAATCTGTAAATATTCAGAAAAAATAGTATTACCAACCACGTAAGAAATTAATGTAAATGAAAGTGCTACTAACATCACAGGTACGGTAGCAAGTCCATCTAAGCCATCAGTAAGGTTAACTGCATTAGAAGCGCCAATTATTACAAACAATCCAAATGGTATAAAAAATAAATCCATCTGCCATATTAAATTTTTAAAAAAAGGAAAATAAAGATTATATAAAAATTGATGTTCTGTATATTTTATTAAGATTAATAAAGTTATAATCCCAATTATAATTTGACCTAAAAACTTATATCTAGATTTCAATCCACTAGAATTTTTTAATTTTATTTTTAATATGTCGTCTAATAAACCCAAAGCACCTAGTGACAATGAAACAAAAATCAATGTCCATACATAAATATTTCTCAAATCTGCCCATAAAATTGTACTTGTGATGATGCCAATAATTATAATAACACCTCCCATCGTAGGTGTGCCAGATTTTTTAATAATGTGATCTATCGGACCATCTTGCCGAATTGGACCAGTAATCATTTTTTCAGAAAATATTTTTATTAAAGGGCCTCCAATAATGAAAACTACAATTAAAGATGTCACAACAGATAGACCAGTTCTAAAAGTCAGGTATCTGAATACATTTAAAAATGAATACTGATCAATTAGTGAAGTCAACAAATTAAATAACATTTATATTCCTCTTATCATTTTTTTACTAAAATTATTTAGTCCAGTAGCATTAGATCCTTTAATCATCAAATAATCATTATTATTTATTATTTCTCTTAAACTTAAATCTATATCTCCAATATTATGTAAGATATTTCCTCTTTTTTCTTTTTTAAGATATTTATAAGTGAAAATAATTTTTTTTCCTTTAACGAAAACTTTATCAATATCAGAATTGTTAATAACTTTTGACAATTCTTCGTGATATTTTTTTGAATGAGAGCCTAATTCAAGCATGTCCCCAAGAATTAAGTATTTTTTTAAATTTGTTTTTTTGATTAATTTCAGTTTATCGATTGCAGTTTTAACTGATAATGGATTAGCATTATAACTTTCATCTATTAACTTAAATCTTTTGTTATATCTCGAAATTAGATATTTTTTTCCTCTACCATCTGATGGCTCTAAATTTTGAAATTTAGATATTATTTTTAAAAAATCTATTTCTAATGCTTTTAGAACACTTAAGGAAGCCAGGATATTGTAAATATTCAAATCTTTACTTTTAAAAGAAGTAATCTGATTATTAACGTTAATAAATATTTTTGAAAATATCCCTTTTTTTTCAATTTTGATTAAGCGAATATCTGATTTTACATGTCTACCAAAAGATAAAACTTTTAACTTATATAATTTTGCTTTCTTAAATAAATAATTAAAAAATTTATCATCTCTATTTAAAATGATTCTTCCCCCAGGTTCAATATTTTCAATGATTTCAGATTTTGCTTTAGCTATTCCTTGAATATTTTTAAAATTTTCTATGTGCGCCTCTCCTATATTAGTGATAACTCCCACATGAGGTTTTAACAACCTTGTAAGTTTCCTAATCTCATCAAGATTACTCATTCCAACTTCAAAGACACCAAATTTATCGTTGTAACTTAAATTTGAAAGACTAACTGGTACTCCAAAGTGATTATTAAAAGACCTTGGTGAATGATGAGTTTTTCCAAAATTCTGTAAAAGATCTTTTATAAGATTTTTTAAGGATGTCTTTCCTGCGCTTCCAGTTACTGCAATTATTTTAGCATTTGAATACTCTCTTTTTAATCTTCCAAAATTGTTAAGAAATTTGATTGGATTTTGAGTTTTGATTATTTTATTTTCATAAGCTTTAATCACAGACGATGAAATGACACCTCCAGCTCCTTTTTTAAAAGCTTCCTTAATAAATTCGTTGCCATCAATTTTTGTTCCTTTCAATGCAATAAATAAATTATTTTTTTTTAAAGTCCTTGTATCGATAGAAAGACCATTTACTTTTAATGATTTAAGTTTATTAAATATTTTTTTTAAAATTACCTTATTTTGAAAATAGTTTTGTTGTTTTTCTGATAATTTTTTTAGTTTGATTTTTAACTTTTTTACAATTTTTTTATCAGAAATATTATAAATTTTATTTTTGTAAATTTGTTTCTCCTCATGTCCTTTACCTGCTATTAATATTATATCAAGGGGGCAAGCTTCTTGTATTGCTTTTTTGATAGCTAAAGATCTTTCTCCGATATTAAAATATTTTTTATTAGAGATGTGTTTTGCAAGTTGATTTCTAATTTGTTTGGGATTTTCGTTTCTAGGATTATCGTCAGTAATATAAATTTTTTTACAATTATCATTTGCTATTTTGGCCATTAAATATCTTTTTTTCTTATCTCGATCACCTCCACACCCAAAAACCAGAGTAATATTGTTTCCAAAATCTTTCTTTAACGACTCAATTGCTTTCAATAATGCGTCTGGTGTATGAGCATAATCAACATATACTTTAACGTTATTTTTAAATTCTCTTACTAATTCAAGCCTTCCGTTAACATCTTTAATTTTCTTTAAAGAAGAAAATATAGAACTTTTTTTTAAACCACATAGTTTTGCTGATAGTATTGCCATAGCCATATTTTTTATTTTAAAATCACTAGTTATATTTTGAGCCATTTTCTTAATTTTATTAAATTCTTTTTCTATATCTAAAAGTTTAAGATTATTTTTCTGCGCAATCTTATCTAAAAATTTGTAGGGTTTAATTTTTTTGTCAGAGATTACAACAGAATTTTTATGTAAAATCCTTCTGAACAATATAAGTTTTGAATTTAAGTAAGATTTCATATTTTTGTGATAGTCCAAATGATCTTGACTGAAATTTGTAAAAATCCCAGCTTTAAATTTTATATGATGAAGTCTCTTTTGATCTAAACCATGACTTGATGCTTCAATAATTACATTATCAATATTTTTTTTTTTTAAATGATTTAAATATTTATGCAGATTAATTGTATCTGGTGATGTGAGATTAGTTTTAATAATTTTGTTACGATATTTTATCCCAAAAGTTCCAATTGAAGCCACCGGAATGTTATTTATATTTAGTAATTGGTAGAATATGTCTGCTACTGAAGTTTTTCCATTAGTCCCTGTGACAGCAATAATATTTTTTGGTTTATGGCTATAGAATTTTGAACATATTTCGCTTAAGAAAAATCTTATATTATTTGATTTGATTACTAGAATATTTTTCGATGTAAAATTACAATTTTTTGAACAAATAACGACTCTAGCGCCACGCTTTATTGCCTCATAAATATATTTTTCACCATTAATTTTATTGCCTTTTATCGCAAAAAAAATATTATTTTTTTTAACTTCTTTGCTATTTACCGAAATTCCAGAAATGATAATGTTTTTTTTATCATTTGGAATAAATCTAATTAAATTTTTCAACAACATGCTGGTTAATAAATTCTTCGTTATTTATGGCTAAAATTGGCCCAATTTTTTCTATCATTTTGCCTGCTACGTAAACGGCATTCCAACCAGACGTATTGTAGGGGGCTTTAGTTTTAACTCCCCTATAATTGTAAATTAAATTTTTGTTAATTTTGGGATTCTCTAACATTACAAATAGAGTGTATTTAGGATTATTTGAGGGAAAAATGGATATAAAAGTGTTAATTCTATTTTTTTTACCGTAATAGCTCTCTGCAGTACCAGTTTTTCCACCTACATAGTATCCGTCTGTATTAGCTAAACTAGCAGTACCCTCTTTACTGCTAACGACTTTTCTTAAAATATTCCTCAACTGATGACTGGTTTCCTTGGAAATAATTTTTTTTTGCTCCTGATGTTTTCTTTCCTTTACCAAACTTGGTGTAATTAATTTCCCTCCGTTAACCATAGCAGCGTATAAAGCTGCAGCTTGTAAAGGTGTTGTGGTAATCCCATGACCAAATGATATGGTCTCTAATTTACACTTATTCCATTTAAAGTTATGAGGTGTACCGACTTCTTCAAGCTCAATAGATGGGTTATTAGTAAGATTTGTTTTTTTCACAAAATCTTTATATTTTTCCACTCCTATTTTTTTTGCTAATAAAACTGAGCCAACATTTGAAGATCTGATTAAAATTTCCTCTACAGATAAATTTTTTGGATGCACCTTCATATCTGTAATTTCATGAACTGAACATTTAATTTTTTTGGGTATGTTTTCAATTACTGTATTAGCATCAACTAAATTGTGATCGAGTGCTAACGCTATAGTGAATGTCTTAAAAATTGATCCGAGCTCGTATACGCCTTTCGTGATTTTATTAATATAACTTTTATCAATGATTTTAGATCTTTTATTAATATTAAAATTTGGAAGTGATACTAAGGAAATTATATCTCCTTCATTTACATCCATCAATAATGCTCCTGCCCCAGTAGCGTCAAATGTTTTGAGAGCATTTGTTAGCTCTGTATTAATAACGTATTGAATATTGCTATCTAAAGTAAGTTTTAAAGGTTGCTTTAATAAAGCTTTATTTTTTAGTTCTCTATCTAAATATTTTTCTATACCTGAAACGCCATAATTATCGTAATCAACTTGCCCAATGATATGACTAAATAGATTTCCATGAGTATACATTCTTGCTTGAAAAGGCTCAAACTTTATCGCTTTTTCTCCCATGGCCCAGAATTTTTCTCTCTCAATTTGATCTATCCTATTTTTTATACGAAAATATTTTTTTTTATTTATTTTTTTTTCTACTTTTTCAATAGGCAAATTTGGAAAATTTAATCTTAATTTAAGTAAAAAATTTTTTTTATCTCTTATTAACTTTGGATCCACAGCTGCGTGAAATGTATTCACATTTCTTGAAATAATTATTCCATTTCTATCGACTATATCTCTTCTTAATAATGAAAATTTGGTTTCTTGTTCTTTATAATTAAATATATCTTTCTTGTCTAAAGACACATGGGTGATCTTAATTGAGAAAATTAATACTAAAGAAAAGAAAAAAAAAAATAACAAGTAAATTCTATCTTCAAAATTATTTAACTTTTGAGATTTCTTCTTTTTTTTATTTGTTTCTAAAAAATCTTCAAAAAAAAAGCTGGTTTGGTTGGTATTATTATTTTTTTTCAATTTTTTTTTCATTTAAAATTCTAAGATCTGATATTTTTTTTTCAATATTAATAAAATCTGAAATTCTAAAAAATATTTTAGAGTGTTCTATTGTTTTATAATTATTAAAACCAATTATATTCAATTTATTTTCAATTTCCCTAGGTGAAGTAAGATAATAAAAATCTAATTGAGCTTCATTAATATTTTTTTCTTTTAAAAAAATTTTAGATTTTAAGTTAAGAATTTTTTTTTCAATTACTCTAGTTTTGTTCTTGATTACAGAAGTTACAATTAAAAGAGTAATAAACACCATTAAAGAGGTTGCAATCTTTGTTTTAAACATTTATTGACTCCAAATTAAGATACTTTTTAAACTTTGCTATAAATTTTTGAGGATACTCAAATTTATCTTTATTTCTTATTGCGAACCTCAATTTTGCAGATCTTGATCGATTATTAATAAAAATTTCTTTTTTTGATGGCCTGATTACTTTATTCTTATACTCTTCAAATAAAACAAGCTCCTTGGAATTGCTTTCCGGAAAATATCTGGATGATTTTGCTTTGTTTTTTGAATAATTAGAAAAAAAATATTTTACTATTCTGTCTTCTATTGAATGAAAACTTACTACTAAAATTTTACCACCTGGTTTTAACTTTTTAGTAGCGCTTATGACTCCGTTTATTAATTCTGTAATTTCTTTGTTAACAAATATTCTAAGAGCTTGAAAAGTTTTTGTACAAGGATTAATTTTTTTTTCAAAATTTTTTTTTTTTACTTTTTTCAATAATTGCAGCTAATTCAGCAGTATTTGTAATTTGTTTTATATTTCTGTGTTTAACAATGTTTCTGGCAATTTTAGATGCATCTTTTTCGTCCCCTAATATTTTAATAATATATTTTAATTCTTTTTCATTTAATTTATTTACAACATCAAAAGCTGAAATTTCATTTAAACCCATAGCCATATCCAAATCATCGCTAGATTTAAAGGAAAAGCCTCTTTTAAAATCATTTAATTGAATTGAAGATAACCCAAGATCAAAAATCACTACATCCACATCATTTCTTATGGTTTCATCTAATTGACTAAATCTAGATTGATAAAATTTAAATCGACTTGGGAATTTTTTTTCAAGTTCTTTTGCTAATGAGATAACTTTTTTATCTCTATCAAGAGCTTGGATTTTTGTATTGGAAAAATTTAAAATTGCTCTCGAATAACCGCCGCCACCAAATGTACAATCAACGAATTTTCCACCAGTTGCAGGTGCTGAGATTTCTAAAACTTCACTCAACATCACTGGAAAATGGGTAGATTCCAGTGATGTGTTTTGATTGATCATGAGTCCAGCTCTGAGTCATTAAAATTTTTGTTTTCTTAAAAATGCAGGTATTTCAAAGTCTTCCTCTTCTTCGTTCATTTCTTGATCAAATAATTGATCTGACTCCGAATTCTCTAGTTTGTTTATATCTTCGCTTTCATCTATATGATGGTTTTGCTCATCAGAAAATAATTTTGGAGTATATTCTTCTTCTTCATTATTGAGCAGAGATACACTTTGCACATCATTTTCTAAATTGTTATTCTCTATATATGATGCGCTTTCTATAGAGACACCTGATGGAATATTCTCAGTGACTTTTTGTGTGTGATCAATCTGATTCATATTTAAATCTTCATTAAGATATTCATTTTCAATTTCTTTAATTGAGTTACTTTGCTCTTCATCTAATTGATAGTTTTCGTCTAATTTAAGCGCTGTAGCTCCCTCAATTGAATTTAACGTATTATTTTCTACTCTAGAATTGTGAGAAAATAAGTTTTCAGAGTAACCTGTATTTCTATTGTGGATACGAGAGACCATGTTAAGAACAGTTTTATCCTCAGTTTTATATCCATCAAGAGCAGTAGCAACTATAGATACTCTAATTTTCCCTGTCATGTTTTCATCTTTAATAGCGCCAAAAATTATTTCTGCCTCAGGATCTACTTCTGCCCTTATTTTATTTACGGACTGGTCTACTTCGAAGAGCGTCAGATCATTTCCACCTGTAATATTTATTAATAATCCCTTAGCGCCTTGAAGAGAATATTCATCAATCAGTGGATTATTGAGGGCCATTTCAGTGGCAGACATCGCTCTATTTTCTCCCTCTGCTTCACCCGTGCCCATCATTGCTTTACCCTTTGAGCTCATAACAGTTTCAACATCAGCAAAATCAAGATTTATCATTCCCGGTCTAACCATTAAATCAGTTACACTTTGCACACCGTGTTTTAAAACATTATTAGATAAATTAAATGACTCTTCCAATGTAGTAGTTTCACTAGCAATTTTAAAAAGATTTTGATTTGGTACAACAATTACTGTATCTAAATGTTTTTTAAATTGCTCTAACCCCATAATTGCACTTCTCATTCTTTTTGGACCCTCATAAGAAAAAGGAAGCGTAGTAACACCGACAGTTAATATATTTAACTCCCTTGCAGCTTTTGCAATTACATGGGATGCCCCAGTGCCTGTTCCTCCGCCCATGCCAGAAGTTATAAAAACCATATTAGCACCTTGCATGTAACTAGTAATTTCATTTAAAGATTCATCTGCTGCCGCTTGACCA
>MDTG01044419.1_pt1 | contig 14900 bp, 16 predicted proteins | sample 811421 | NCBI WGS metagenome assembly MDTG01 (sample SAMN05326645, study PRJNA326480) | marine metagenome | isolation source: seawater | place: Pacific Ocean: South East | collected 2011
AGCGAGCATGCAGAAGCTCATCGCCGCCGGTGAAGGAGCGAGTGCGGAGGCCAACAAGCTCCGCGAGCAGATCGCGAAGATCAAGACCAAGCAGAAAGCGATGATCAAGCAAGAGCGCAAGGAAGCCGACGCGAAAGCCGCTGCCGACCAGGTGGACGGCGCGGTCGAATCCGCGCCCCCGATCAAGCGGACGCGTAAGAGCGCCGTCGGAAACAAGAAGTCAGGCGGCGGGAACTAATCCGTTGGCAGCCATTCGAAAGAGCGGGGGCGTGGCGCCCTTCTTCTGGCAAGGGAACATCCTGGACCCGCGCGACGACGGGTTCGCGGAGGCGCTGTCTCCGCACAGGTTCCGCACAATCGAGAACGCCGCCAGCGAAGAGGTCTCGGTCGGCTGGGTGACGCCCGCGGACCCCACGGGTGATAGCTTCGCGATCGAAGACTTGGACGGCGGCGTCGGCACTTGGTTGCGCTTCCGCATCGACAAGAAGTCCATGCCGATGAAGTGGCTTCAGATCCACAGGGACGCCGCGGAGAAGGCGCGCGGCAAGAAGCTCTCAGCCAAAGAGCGAAAGGAGCTTAAAGAGGACCTGATGGACCAGCTGCTGCCGCGCGTCTTGCCGACGATCACGCTGGTGGACGCGCTCTTGTTCCACGCGCGCAAGACAGTCCTGCTGTTCGCGACCAGCAAGACCGCGAGAGAAGCCTTTAGCAAACTGTTCTTCGAGACATTCACGCTCCAACTCGTCCCGGCGGACCCGCTGCAAAGCGGTCTGCGCGCAGACTTGAGCCCGGACCAGCGTCAATCGCTAGAGCGGCTGGAGCCCATCCGCTGGCCGAACCGCAGCGGCGGCGTGGACGCCCGCGGGGCCGCCCCCGCCGCAGCGCTGAAGGAGGTTGACGACGAGCAGAGCCTAGTCGACGAGCAGGGCATGGAGGCTGACCAATGAGCACGACCGACCAAGGCGCAGAGAGCCACGGCTTCCTCGGCGAAGAGTTCCTGACGTGGATCTGGTTCCGCTGGGAAACCCAGGGAGGTGAGTTCACGCTGGGCGGCGGCAGGGTCGTGGGCGTCGCGCTCGACGATTTCCTCACCTTCGCCGCGCTGACCGAAGACGAGACGGAGCAAACGCTGCGCCGTGGCTTGCCGACGCGCACGGCGGAGGCGCGCACGGCGCTCCGACAAGGCCACCGCCTGCGCAAGGCGAGGTTGTTGATCGCAGAAGGAGACCGTCAGTGGACCGCGACGCTCGACGCGCCGACGCTTACCCTCAGCGGAGTTAAGCTGCCGGACGACGCCGAGGAGTGCGAGTCGGAGGGCGACCGCACCGACGACCGCGCCGCGAACTGGCTCGCGCTCTACGAAATTGTTCAGTCGCTCTACGGCGTCTTCCTGAAGGACCGCATGTCGGACGACTATCGCGAGCAGGGCGCCGCGGCCCAGGCGGCTTGGATGGCCCAGTAGCGCCCGCTACTACTCGACCGAGGCGCCGAGCGCACTCATCTGTTCGCTAAGCCAATCTAGGACCCGGTCCACGTAGTCGGGCTCGGGACATCTAGGCGCCCAGAGGACGACGAGCAGCCGCGAGGTCTGTTCGTCAGTCTTCGTGCGCTGCGCGTCTTTGACCGCATTTGCGCATGGGCCAACGCCGTCGAACAGGCACAGCAGCCCCGCGACGTCGATGGTCTGGCCGCTCCGATTGAACACGTATGAGTTGCCAGGACCAGGCACGTCGACGCTCAGCCCACCGGAAGTCCGCTCGACGTCAACCACGCTGATTGGGATCCCGCTGTGCAGTGACACCGCGTTGCCGCAGTCAACAGCAGCGTTGATTGGACCGAGGGTGCCCTTGGCGGCAGCGGCGGCGAGATATTCGGATGACGGCTTGCCTCGGCCGGTCGGACGGTAGCCACGGTGTCGCAACAGGTCGCGCACCGTCGGCTTAACCCACGCGGGTGCGGACAAAGGCGCCGCGACATCCGGAGCCAACAGATCGACCGTGCAGGTTGGGGTAGCCAGCTTCGCCAACCGCTCGGGAAGCGTGACCTGGAGATGCCGCAGGTCGAGGTCGGGATAGTCGGCCACCGCGATCGAGGTCATGGCGCTTCGCGCGCCGGCAGGCGCTCCATCGCTGCGCCGTGCAGGTGCGCCAAGAGGTCGCGCGCGTCGCGAAAGCCAGGGATCCGAGGTCCGCCGATCGGCACTAACGGCGGCGGCGATGCCATCGCGTCGAAGCGCCGCGTGGCGTCCATCGGGTCACGGTCAGCTTGACGCCAGCGACCATGCGCGCGATGCGACCACTGCTCGCCCTGCCCGCGCGTCGACACCAACCGCCATGTGAGATCCCAGCTCGCGTGCCGCAGCGCGCCTGCGGGTCGTGCCTCGAAGGACGAGACCTCGACCAAAAGCACCGCGTCTGCGTGCAAGGCGCGCCCGACCGCGCCCCAGTCATCCGACAGGGCAGGCGCGATATCCGACCCGATCAGGACCTCACGGGCGACGCCCGGCGCGATGACCCGATAGCCACGACGGCCGACGTGGTAGGACATCCCGGAGAACCAGAGGTCTGCGTCCGGCGGCACACCGCCGGAGACGAACGGCCAGATGGCGATCGTGCCTGGCACCTCACCGCGGATCGGTGACGTCTCGACGGCAGCGCTAAACAGGCAGCCGGTGAACGGGAGCATCACCAGCGCTACGGAGAAGATGGGACGCAACATCGTTGGGGCTTGCCTCGACGGCCGGCGTCATACACGCCGCACCGCTATCGTAAGTCCTACGTATACGGCCTGCGGCCCTGTCGGCGAACGCTTGATCAAAGCCGCGGCGATCACTGGATCCCAGGCGCTGGGGGGCCTACCGCAGCAGCTGGTGATTCCGAGTTTGCGCAGCAGCGCGTAAACTGTCGGTTCCTCGTGAGCGACGACGTCCAAAATTGCCCCCACTTCGGCAGGTGCGGCGGCTGCAGCACGCTGGACGTGCCCATCGACGACCAACTCGCGCGCAAAGTCGAGGTGGCCCAGCAGCTGCTGGGTGAGCGGCTCGCAGACGTCGAAGTGGAGATCACGCCGCCGCCACGCACTCCGCGGCACGACCGCACCGCTATCCTCTATCCGATTCAGCCGCGGCGGCGCGGCGCCGCGCTGGGCATCTACCGACGCGGCAGCCATCAGGTCGAGCCGATCCGAGATTGCCGCACCCAGCACCGCGCGTTAACCGACTTCGGACAGCTCGCAGGCGCCGTCGTGCAGCATCATGAAATACCGGCCTACGACGAGCGGACGGGCGCAGGTGTGCTGCGCGCTATCCGTGCACGCATAATGCCCGGGACAAACGAGCTGCTCGTCGGCGCGATCGCAACAAGCGCCAAGTTCCCACGCCGTGACGCATTCATCCGGGACCTCGCTGATGCCGCGGGTAGCCTCCGGGATGACCAAGGACGCCGCCTGCGCCTCGTAGGGGTCGTCGTCAACGTGAACAATCAGCGAGGGAACGCGCTGCTCGGCCCACAGACCAGGGCTCTCCACGGCGAACCATGGCAACACGACAAGGTCGGCAGCCTGGCGCTGCGCGTGTCCTTCAACAGCTTCTACCAGCTACATCGGCACGCAGAGGCGGTGTTGTTCCGGCCAGCGTTGCAGATGCTCGGTGACGTGCGCGGCGCGCGCGTCGTGGACGGATATGGCGGCGTCGGCACCTTCGCGTTGCGGCTGCTGCGCGACGGCGCCGATCACGTCAAGCTCATCGAGAGCGCGCCCAGTTCGTGTGACGACGCACGCCACAATCTCGCGCTCAATAACTTTGATAACGCCGACGTCCTCGAGCAGCCGTTCGGATCATCTCCTTTGCCCGACTGCGATGTCCTTGTCGTGGACCCGCCTCGCGCTGGCTTAATGGCAGCCGGCGCGGCGGCCGTGCGCTCGTGCGCCGCCCCCCGGGTCCTGCTCGTGTCCTGCTCGCTGCGTTCGCTCGCGCGCGACCTCGGACACCTCGCCGACACGCACCAGATCTCCCGCTTCCGGCTCTGTGATCTGTTCCCGCACACCGAGCACGTCGAAGCCGTCACGCTGCTCGAGAGACGCTGAGACCGACGCGCGCCGACTGGAGTCAGCCGCGCCGCGCGGCGATCAGATCGCGAAACCGCTGGAGCACCGCCTCGCCGACGTCGCCGGACTTCGCCGCCCACTCTGCGTTCTGAAAGATCCGCGGATGTGAGGCCTCACGCATCGGCCGGAGATACGGCTCAACCTTCGCGTAGAGCAGCATGCCTTCGGCGGTGTTCTCAAGCAGATAGTCGGTGTTGACGATGCCGTGCTTCGCCATCCCATAAACCATCTCCCAGTAGGTCGAGGTCTGACGGTAAGCGCGGTTCAACGGGTGATCTGCTGAGAGCACCGCGACCGCGTCCTCTGCGGAGGTCGGCCAGAAATCTGCGTTGATGGTGTCCCGTGAAGTGCGCATCACGGACTCGCGACGCAGGTCGTAGAGCTTGAGGACCAGGTCCGCGTCGTGATGATCCGGAGCGTGCTTCGACATTCAACCCAGTGTGCCGCCCCCGGGTCCCCGGGATCAAGCGGTCTTAGGCTGCAGATCGATCGCGCCAAACGCCGCGGCGCCGGGCGAGGACCAGCGGAACACGTGCCCGGAGTGCCCGGTCGCTTGGTTGAGCGCCTTCTTCGCGCGGAGCGCCTCGTACCAAACCTTGCCGCGCTCCCCGACGAGCAGCACGGTGCCGCCGCCGCCGCGACCAGTGATGCGGGCACCGAACACCGCCCCCCCATCGGCCCTTCGCGCACGAAGGAAATCGACGACGAGATCACAGGCTTCGTTGCTCAATCCCGCCGCGCGGTATGCCTCGTGCGATCGGAACAAGAGATCGCCCAGCTCATCCCGCAGCGACGGCGCAGGCGGCTGCGCGAGCAGGTCAGCGAAACGCGCGGCTCGACCAGCCTCGTCCCCGACATCTTGAACGCGCCCATCGGGCGCGCTTTGGGTGCCAGTCTCTAGACCAACGATCTCGAGGTCGCTCGGCATCTGGATCCTGCGTTCGAGATCTGCCGCGGCGCCCCGAAGCATCATCAACTCGCCAGGCTCAGCCATCACCGCGGCCATCGCGCAGGACGCTCGCGCGTCGACGCGCAGCACCTCATGCTCGACGAGTTGCGCGAGTCGCCCGAGCTCGAACGGGGTGAGTTCGAGATCGTAGAGCAACGCGAAGGCTTGGATCGACGCGACCGTGACGGCTGCGGAAGAACCAACGCCGCAGCGATTCGGGACGTCACTGTTGACCAGTAGATCGGCGCCGTGCGCGGGCGCGAGGCCGTGCTCACGGGCGAGCGCTATCAGTCCACCCAAAATGTAGGCCGCCCATCGATCGCGGGGATCCGGCAACAGGAACGCGCGCGCTTCTTCATAGTCGATCGGCCCCTCTAACGGCATGAGGTCGCTCAAGCGCACAGACAGCAGCTGAGTCTGCGAGCCGTCGCGGCATGGCGACCAGAGCCGCACCATCTCATCGCCCCTAGCCTGAATCGCCGCGCATGCAGCCTCTGCGATCGGCAGCGCGAGCGCGCAGCCGCTCCCGATGCCGCCGAGGACGTCGAAGCATCCCGGCGCACGCGAGATCCGGATCGGCTTTCCCGCAGCGAAGAACTTTGGCATCGCCTCTTCGATGAGCCGGAAAACCGTCAGGACGCCCAAGCCTTCGGCGGGGTCTTGCGATGGCGTGAAGTGCTGCACGCGCGTGAGCATACGCCCAGCCGACGAAGTTCGTCATGACGCCTCTACGAACAAGACCGTGAAAGAGGCCGCCCAACGGCCTTTGATTCATGCGCCCCAACAGCTGGTCGCCGTCCCCGCCGAGCGGGTATGCCCCCCACGAGCTCCATGAACACAGCACACATCGCCCTCGCATTTGCCCTCGCAGCCACAGCGTCCGGCCAGGCCCTGCAGATGTCTGCTGAACACGCGCTGCTCGCACAGCACGCCGGCGTCTGGGACGCCACCGTCGTCTACGTCGACCAGAAGACAGGTGAGCCGACCCAGGCCAAAGGCACCTCTGTCCGGAGGCAGCCGCTCGGCAGTTCCTGGCTAATCGATAACTTCCAGGCGAGCCTGAAGCGCGCCCCGTTCCGCGGCATGGCGACGACTGGCTACGACCCCATCAAGAAGAAGCTCGTCGGCACGTGGATCGACTCGATGACGGCGAGCCTTACGATCCTTGAGGGGGGCTGGGACAAAGACCGCAAGGTCATGACGATGTCGGGCGCGAGACGAGACCCACAAGGCCGCGCAGTAACGACCCGCGTGGTGACGTCGATCATCAGCAAGGATAAGCATGTCTCCGAGGTGTTCACGCAGGCGCAAGGAGGTAAAGAGAGGAAGACGATGACTGTGACCTTCACCCGGAGAAGCAGGCCGATGGACAAGGTTCGCAAGCTCTAGCTAGGACCGAGATCCTCGCCAATGAGGCGTAACGCTGGCAGCCTTTCCCGGCCGAGAGCGCGTCGGTCACCGCGAGTCTCGACCGGGTTCGCGGGAGCAGCTAGCCGCTACATTAAGCTGCTAGGGTCGACGTCTAACGTCACCCTGCACGTGCGCGTAGCCAGATCTTCGACCGTACCGATCGCGCCCATAGCTTCGTCGAATGAGTCCTGGCTGTAACACTTAACCAGCATATGCCAACGCCAGTTGTCTTTGACCTTGGCGATGACTGCAGGCGCGGGGCCGAGCACTTCAACGTCTTTCATCGTGTCGAGCGGTTTACAGGCCTCCCGTAGAATCTGCTGCGCGTCGCGCTCGTGTCGCCCCTCAGCGAGGACGCGAAGCAGGCGCGCAAACGGCGGGTATCCGGTCACCTTCCGGAACACCAACTCCTGCTTAACGAACGAGTCATAGTCGTTCTTGGCGGCGGCTTCGACGGCGTAGTTATCGGGGCAGAAGGTCTGGATGACCACGGTCCCCGCTTTCTCTCCGCGGCCCGCGCGGCCCGCGACTTGGTGCAGCAGCTGGAATGTCCGCTCGGCCGCGCGATAGTCCGGGACGAACAGCCCCGTGTCCGCCGACACTACGCCGACGAGGGTAACGTCGGGGAAGTCTAGCCCCTTGGCGATCATCTGCGTCCCGATGAGCACGTCGATGTGCTTCTTACGGAAGGCTCGCAAGACGCGCTCGTGCGCGCCGCGCTCGGCCATCGTGTCCGCATCCATACGGGCGACGACAGCCTCAGGGAAGCGCTCTTTCACGACCTCTTCGAGCCGCTCCGTTCCGACTCCCAGCTCGAACATGCTCTCGCTCTGGCAGGTCTTGCACTGCGTGGGGCGGCGTTGCTCGGCGCAACACCAGTGACATACGAGGCGACCACGCCGGTGGTGCCAAGTCATCGAGACCGAACAAGTCTCACACTGCACCGCCTCACCGCACGCCGGACAGAGCAAGACGGGCGAGTAGCCGCGGCGGTTTAGGAACAAGAGCACTTGGTCGCGCGCCTTTAGGCGCTCATCCATCATGGCGAGCAGCGTTCTCGACAGGACGACACCTTGACGCAGGGAGTCCTTCGGCTCACCGCGAAGATCCTCCACCACGATCTGCGGCTGGCGCCCCGCGCCCGCCCTCTCAGGCAGCGTCAACAGGCCGTAGATGCCACGCCGCGCCTTGCCGATAGACTCCAGCGTAGGTGTAGCAGAACCTAACACGACCACCGCGCCTTCTATCTTTCCCCGTTCGATAGCCATCTGGCGCGCGTGGTATCGCGGCGTACTGTCCTGCTTAAAAGAAGTCTCGTGCTCTTCGTCGATCACGATCAGGCCGAGATTGCGCACAGGCGCGAACAAGGCGGAGCGCGCGCCGACTGCCACGGTCGCTTTTCCTTGTAGAAGTCGCTGCCACTGACGAGCGCGCTCGCTGTCTGTCAAGCCGCTGTGCAGGACCGCCACGTCCGGGAATCTCGAGGCGAAGCGCCCGACCGTCTGAGGCGTCAACGAGATCTCGGGCACCAAGACGATCGCGCTCTTCTTGCGGGCTCGCACCTCTTCGAGGATGCGCAAGTAGACCTCGGTCTTGCCGCTGCCCGTGACACCATGCAGCAAGAACGTGTGATGCTCTGCGCGCTCGACGTAGGCAGTGACCTCATCGACCGCCTGCTGCTGATGGTCATTGAGGACGTGCCGCTCGGCCGCCTCGTCTAAGGATGGAACCAGCTCCTCAAGCTCCTCGGCGATCATCACGCGTTTGAGCAGGCCGTTCTTTACGAGTGTCTTCCACGGACTGTCGCTCGTCTTGGTGCGCCGCCGCAAGTCAGCGACCGGAATAGGGCCGTTGAACTCCAGCACGGTGCGGAGAACACGCGATTGAGCTTGGTGACGTTCTTCCAACTCCTCGACCGCTTTATGCGCTACGTCTGGGGCCGCCATGAGCTCGAGGTGCGGAAGCTTTCGCTGACCGCGCCGCTTGGCGATCGACGGCAACGTCGCGTCGAGCGCCTCCCCGATCGAGCACCCGTAGCTCTGCGCCATGCGCCTCGCCAACGCCAACAGCGACGGCGGCAAAGATAGTTCGCTGTCGAGCAAGGACTCGATCACCTTCACCTTTTGCGCGGGCAGGTCCGTCGTGTCCGCGACCTCGGTGACGACGCCGCCGAGCTTGCGGCCGTGAAAGTGCACACGGACGCGGTTCCCTGGCGACGCGTCGACGCCAGGCGGCAACGCGTAGGTAAACTCACGCCGTAGCGGCAGGTTGAGCGCGACCTGCACGTAACGCCTTGCCCCAGGCGCTGTCGGTTCTGGCGTGGACTCGGTCATTCCAACTCGCCCAGTTGAAGGGCAAGCGCCGCGGAAGTCCAACTGGGGATATCCCGACCCCGTGACGGCGATGGGGCATCCTGGAGGTTGCCGCCACATCTCAAAGCTTCAACATACACACACCGACTACCCAAAGAGCCAACATGCACCTTGCACGCCTCCTGCCATTGATCGCCCCCTGCATGCTAGCCGTTGCTGCGATATCGCAGGGGCCACCCTCCTCTGTGCGCATCTTGCCCTACCCGATCGACCTGCCAAGCGGCTTCGAAAGCGCGATCAAACAGAAGACGCGGACGATGATCGGGCGCCCAGGTCAGGAGCACTGGACCAACTACGCCCACTACGACATCGCCCTCACCGTGGACCCGGCAGACTCCAAAGTGCGAGGCCGGGCGAGGATGACCTATAAAAACCGGTCGCCGGACGACCTCGACCGCCTCGTCGTGCACTGCTACCAGGACATGATGAAAGCCGGCACACAGCGTACGCGCTTCGTCACCGCCACAAACGGCCTAGAGATCTCAAAGGTCATGATCGGTGAGGAGAACGTTCGAGCCCGGGCGCGCGACACCACAATGACGCTCCGACTCCGCGACTCGCTCGAGCCTGGAGAGGAGGTCTCGGTCACGATCGAATATGCCTTCGATATACCGAAGGCTGGCACCGCGCCTCGCATGGGCTACGAGGGCGACCGCGTCATCTACCTGGGCTACTGGTATCCGCAGTTCGCGGTCTACGACGACGTCGAAGGATGGGTCGCCGACCCGTACCGCGGCAACGGTGAGTTCTACATGGACTACGCCGACTACGACCTCGCGATCACCGCGCCGGAAGGCTACATCGTCCGCGCCACCGGCGTTCTCCAGAACCCTGCAGAGGTGCTGACGGAGCGAGCGCTTGACCGGCTGGACGCGGCGCTAGAAACGCGCGAGATCGTACACGTCGTCGACGCGGAAGATCTCGACCGGGGCGAAGCGACCAAGACCTCTGCGAGCGGCCAGCTGACGTGGCAGTTTCACGCCGAGAACGTCCGCGACGCCGCCGTCAGCCTGGGGAAGACCTACGTCTGGGACGCCGCGCACGCCGTCGTGAAGGACAAGCACGGTCCAGGCGCAGACGGCGTCTGCATGATCCACGCGGTCTACGAGACCAACTCAGGTGACTGGGTCCGCGGCGCCGAATACGCGCGCCACACGATCGAATACATGTCCGAGATGGTCTACCCCTACCCGTGGCCCCACATGACCGCGTGTGAAGGCGTCATCGGCGGCGGAATGGAGTATCCGATGATGACGATCGTCGGCGGGCGGCGCCCCGGCGGGACCATCGCCCACGAGCTGATCCATATGTGGTTTCCGATGCTGCTCGGCAGCAACGAAAAGCGCTACGCGTGGCAAGATGAGGGCTTCACGTCGTTCTGGACGACGCTGTGTCGCGGCGACTTCCAGAACCGCAAGAACGGTCCCAAGAGCTCTCTGCTCAGCGTCGGTAACACCATCGGGCGCGGCCGCGACGTCGTCTGCATGCGTCACGGAGACACCTATGGAACGGACAGCTTCGGCTTCGCTAGCTACAGCAAACCGGCGGCGATCCTGCATCAGCTCCGCGCGTACCTAGGCGACGAGGTCTTCTTCCGCGCCTTTCGTGAATACGCGACGGACTGGGCGTTCAAACACCCCTACCCCTACGACTTCTTTCACACGTTCGAACGGGTCGCGGACCGCGACCTGCAGGCATACTTTCGGACATGGTTCTTCGAGGAGTGGGCGCTTGACCACGCGATCGCCGACGTCGAGACCGGTGGCCGCGGTACGACCGTAACCGTCGACGACCTGGGGCGGGCCGTGATGCCAACGATCGTCGAAGCCGTCTATGAAGACGGGACCACCGAGCGCAAGACCATCGCTGAGGCGAGCTGGTGGCGCAGCACCCGCCAGCAGGTCCAATTCGCCGGCAAGGCGGTCGAAGTCATACTCGATCCAGACATCACGACGATCGACGCGAGGCGCGCCAACAACCGGTGGAAGAGCAGCGACCGCGAATAAATCTGGTCTCCGCAGCTTGAGCCGGCGGGCGTAGGCCCGCTAAGAGCGAGCGAGAGCGTTGATGAACCAAGCCCAGAGGGGCGCGATCTGCCTGTTGTAGGACTAGACCTTGTAGATCGGCGGCGCCGGCACACCCGCGGGAGGTTTGCTGGTGGTCGACCACGGACGCCGCCGTCCCTGGACGCGCCGACCCTCAATGCTTGGGGCACGCGCACGGCGTAGCTGCGCAGCGGGGACAGCCGCCGCCGTATTTTTCGCGACCGACGGCCTCCAGATCGATCGCGTGGATCGACGCGAGCGTAGACAGCCACGCGTAAACGTCGCCGAACTCCTCTTTGAGGTTCTCGCGGTCCTTGGCGCCGCGGCGGATAGCCCTCACCAGTTCGCCGACCTCTTCGCAGAACCACAGCAGCGTCTTATCCGTGCCGCGCTCGCTGTCGCGGTCGAAGTAGATGTCCTCGATGAGACGCTGGAAGGAGCCTGCGCTAGCACGACCGCCTGGAGGACTCGGCGCGCTCATCCCTGGCTCTCCCGCTTGACCGTGATCAAGACAAGGTCCTCACGCAGCCCGTCATCACCGGCACCCTGCTCCAACGTGCCTAGTACCATATTCATGAACATGTTCGTGTGTCGCGGCGAGTGGGTCTCGAGCAGCTCCAGGAGGCCTGCGGAGCGCGACAACGCGTCATTCCCGAATACCAGCCGCACGCCAGGACTCATCTCGATCTCCTGCGGCCGGAGCGACTTCTCAAACACAGGGCCTTCGTCCAGCCCGAGCGCGATGCCTTCGGCGTTCAACTCAAGCACCTCGCCCAGCTGACAGATCAACAGCGGCGTGTGCGCGCCCGCTTGGTAGAGCTTGCAGCCGCCGCCGTCCATCTGGAGCAACGTGGCCACCGCGCACGCGCCATCGGGGAGGTGCTTCTTCATCACCTTGTTGGTGTGGGCCAGAGCGCGCCGCGGCGTCGCCCCCTGCTTCAACGCTCGCTGCAGCTCATCGCGCGCCAGCCGACAAGCAAAAATCGAGGTCGCGCCGTGCCCCTCTGCCGTCACCACATAAGCGACCGCTTGGCTCGGATCATCGGCGTGCACGACGACGTCAAAGTAGTCGAGCCCCCCACGCGAACCGTCGCTGATCGCCGCGTCGACTTCGTATCCCGACACCCGCGGCGGCCCGGCCGGCACGGTCTTGTCACGCAGCTGCTTGACCATGGGGTCCATGGAGGCCGGCGTGCCGCCTGCGTCAGACTGAGAGTTCAACAAAGCCGCCAGGTCGCTGGCGAGGTATTGCACCGAGCTACCGAGCTTGGAGACCTCATCATTGCCGCTGACGCGGACACGAACTTCGCTACCGCCGCGACCGAGCTTGCTGACGGCGAGTTGGATGTCGGTGATGCGGGTCGCCAGCTTACCGCCGACAGACCAGGCCGCGCCGCCGCAGATCACGGCGCAAAGCACCGCAAGGGAGACGCCGACCAACCACCCCTTGGCGCGAACATCTGCGTCGACGACCGCGCCGCCAAGGTTCTGCATCACGGCGACGGCGACCAACAGACCTCCTACGAGACCAGCGATCGCGCCGCTGATGGCGAGGTTGCGGGCGAGACTGCCAGTCGACTTGCTGCCTTTTCGTGCCATATTCTTCAGCATCATCGCCGAGGAGGCGGCGCGACGCACCCGCTAGGTCCTGCAACCGCGCAGATGAAGCGCCCTGCCGTCAGCCCAGGACAGACATCGCGACCGGCATCGACAGCCAGAGCGCCACGCCAGCGTAGACGCCCGCGACTTGGTCGTCGGCCATGATCCCCAGCGCTCCGGGCAGCTGCTCGAGCCGGTTGCAGGGGTAGATCTTCAAGATGTCGAACACCCGGAACCAGCCGAACGCGCCACAGAACACAATCAGGAGGTTTAGGCCGTCGCTCACCGCGTTTTCGTCGACAAATTCCAACGGGGCGAACATCACCAACAGCTGGAACGTGACCAACGTCACCAGGAAGCCGACGACCTCGTCGAGCACGAACGCGCCAGGGTCCTTCTTGGGCCACGTACGCGCGACGTATTCCGACTGCCCGCAGCTCCAGACAAACAAGAGCAACGCGGCGGCCCCCCAAGCGATCACCGAGTAAGACCCGAATAACCACATCAGCAGCAGCGCCAGCGCCACTCCGCCGAACGTCCCGACCGTCCCCGGGACGACCGGCGAGAGCCCCAAGCCGCCGCTTGTAATCAAAAACCAGCGGACGCAGTCCATGTTAGGACGCTCCTCCCAGGATCAACTCGCGCGCCTTGACGCAGTAGTTCATCCCGCTCACCACGGTCAACGCGAGGCTCACCCAGAAGCCGCCGACTGCGGCCCACTCAAACCACGAGCTGCCTGCGACCATGGACAGGACCGCGGCGACCGTCCAACACTGCGAGACCATCTTCCACTTGCCGAGGCGGTCAGCGCCGAAGGCCTGACCGGTCGACTCCACGTAGCCGCGAATCGCGGTTACGAGGAATTCGCGAGCGATCACGACGACGACATACCAGTGCGGCAGCACCTCCGTCGCAACGTCGAAGTGCAGCAACGAGATCAACGTCCCCGCGATCAGGATCTTGTCAGCGAACGGGTCCGCGATTCGCCCGAAAGCCGAGACCATGTCCCACTTCCGCGCGAGGTAGCCGTCTAGGAAGTCCGTGACGGAGGCGACGAGGAACAACGTGAACGCGATCCAAGGCAACGTCTTCGTTGCCTCGCCAGCGTCAGCGGCCGCGTATAGCTCAAGCAACACAAAGACGAACACCGTCATGACCAGACGGATCATCGTGATCGTGTTGGGGATGTTCATGGCTTTGCAGGTCCGCGCGCAGCGAGCTCGTCGACCTCTGCATCGTCGCCCGCAGAGTAGATCTTCGCACGCACGAGATACCCACAGGCAGCGGATTCTTCACCGACTGTAAGCATCGGCTACGACCACTTCGTGGCCTGTCCCCGCGTCCCGTCTGGCCGCGGGGCTCGGCGACGCCGCGCCGACCCCGCGCAGGCGCCGGAAGCCTAAATTAGACTGCGATTCGCGGAGGCTCGCGGGCCGACGAGAGCCCGCTCAGGCGCGTCGGCAGGCAACCAGAGCAACGGCGCCGCCGTTCCGCCCGGCGCGCTTCTAGAGCGCGCCGAGCGAGCGGCGGCTACACCGGACTACTCGGGCTTTTGTTGGACGACCCAGACCTTGATGGCGGCTTCGACGTCCGCGTGCAGGTGGACCGAGACGTCGTAGACGCCGATCTCCTTAAGCGGGCTTTCCAGGCGGACCATCTTCTCATCGACGGGCACATCCTTATCGCGGAGCGCCGCGGCGATCTGCGCGGCGTTGACCGACCCGAACAAGTGCCCTTCTTCGTTCGCCTTGCCCTCAATGGTCACCGACACATCGGCGAGTTTGGCACCCAAGTCCTTGAGGCCAGCGAGGCGCGCCTCTTCCTCGGCGAGCGCCTGAGAACGGGCACGCTCGACCTCAGCCATGTTGCCCTTCGTGACGAGCACGGCCAGGCCGCGCGGCAACAGGTAGTTGCGCGCGTAACCGGGTTTGACGTCGACGACGTCACCCGTCCGTCCAAGGTGCTCTACGTTTTGCTTCAGCAGGAGTTCCATCGACTACATCCTCCCGACGAATGGCAGCAGGCCCACGATGCGGGCGCGCTTGATGGCGGACGCCAGCTTGCGCTGGTTCTGCCCAGAGAAGCCGGTGCGCTTGCGCGACTGGATGCGGCCGTTGGGCGACAGGAACTTCGACAGGTATGCGACGTTCTTGTAGTCCAGCGGCTCCTCCGGCTCGACGAGCTTCCGGCGGCTGAAACGACCGAAGCGGCTACGCCGCGGGGCGCTGCCCGCCGCCGGGGCCGTCTGCTCTTCGGTCTTCGCAGGTTCGTTGACGCTCATTGGTTGTCCTCCTTGCTGTCGCCTTCCTCAGCCGGGGCGGCGTCGCCTTCGGCGGTCTCACCTCCGGCGGCGTCGCCTTCGGCGGTCTCGCCTTCGGCGGCCTCACCTTCGGCGGCCTCACCTTCGGCGGCCTCGCCTTC
>MDTG01226859.1_pt1 | contig 14900 bp, 11 predicted proteins | sample 811421 | NCBI WGS metagenome assembly MDTG01 (sample SAMN05326645, study PRJNA326480) | marine metagenome | isolation source: seawater | place: Pacific Ocean: South East | collected 2011
GACCATCGTGGATGTGATGGCTGAGTCGGACGTGGTATCTTTGTCTGTGCCCGGTGGACCTGCAAACCAGCATATGATTGGTTCGGTGGAATTTGCGGCAATGCGATCCCACGCAATTTTGGTGAATACTGCGCGGGGGGATGTGGTGGATGAGAAGGCACTAATTTTGGCTTTGGAAAGTGGTGTAATTGGTGGTGCCGGTTTGGATGTTTATGAAAATGAACCGTTTGTCCCCGAAGCGCTGCGAAAATTACATAATGTTAGTTTGCTGCCGCATCTTGGTACAGCTGCGTTGGAAGTACGAGTCGGAATGGGGCTAATGGCGGTGGAGAATTTGCGGGCATTTTTCGCAGGTGAAGATGTCCCAAATAAGGTACATGCCTAGCTGGCTTGTTTTGGCTTAGCCGACTTTGAGCGTTATGGGCTGTGTTTCAAACTGAACATTAACAGTGAGTTTTTTATGCCCGCAGATAAAGAAGATCATGGTCCACCCATAATACTGGTAAAAATTTAAAACTTAACCAGAAAGGCCGAGGAGATGCCTCGGCCTTTTTCGCGTTGTATATGAAACGCTATTCGCGGTTTCCAAATAGCTGAAGCATCATAATGAACATATTAATGAAGTTCAGGTAAAGGCTCAGCGCGCCCATGATGGCAGATTTTCCCAACCACTCGGTATCGCCATGATCGGCGTGCACCAGATACGTGTTCTTGATATTTTGGGTATCATAAGCGGTCAAACCTGCAAAGACCAGAACACCGATGACGTTCACAGCGAATGCTAATCCGTCAGATTGAACCCAGATATTTAGGATAGAGACGGCAATAACACCGATTAATCCCATGAACAAAAAGCTTCCCCAGCCGGAAATATCTTTTTTCGTCGTATAACCCCAAAGACTGATGGAGGCAAACATGATCGTTGTAGCAAAGAAGATTTGCGCGATCGACATACCTGTGAACACAACAAAGATCCAGGATAGTGACATACCCATGACTGCGGCGAACGCCCAAAAAACGATCTGTGCAGTGCCCATGGACATGCGGTTGATCATTGCGGAAAGGCCAAAAACAAAGGCCAGTGGTGCAAACATAATCACGTAACGCAATGCTGTGTTATACATTGCATCAATCATACCGTAGGACAGGATCAGTGTTTCTTCACCCGCAACAGCGCGTTTGAAATCCATGCCTACATAGTAGGCAACGATGCCTGTGATGAACATAGCTACAGCCATCAGGCTGTAGACTTTATTCATGTGCGCGCGCAGCCCAGCATCAATCTGGGTGGCATCGACACCCACACCTGCATTTGTGCGGCGGACTGTCTCGTATTGTGCCATTTGATTTTCTCCTTAGAAAAACAGTTAAAGAACGGCCGAATGCAACCACAGCTGTTCACCAATCAGATATCGGCTTTTTTCACTACTTTTTCAAGAGAGTTTCTAAAAATTTCCAAAGAATTTTCATAGTTTGGGAATGCAAATTTATTGATATTACCGTTAGGTTGCAGGGTTATAAATCAAACCATGGGTCTTCTCTTTTCTTGAATCTTAGCTTATCTGATACCTTTTACTGAGTTGTAAGGCCGTATTAACGTGATGTGTTTGGCTTTTTGATAACCAGAAGAGTTTGCAGAACCTAGTGTTGGGCATTGGTTTCCCTAAAAAGGTGCAAGAAGCTCAAATTTGTGAGAGTGTTCATTGGTGTCTCTTTTGAACTTGGTGATGCAGGTTTACAAATTTTTCGCAGCACGGTTTGTTTCAAGGCCCTGTTTTGAATAGTAAGTTACTCAATTAGATAATGTCTGCGCAATATTCAGATTTCACACATAAGCATTGTTATTTTGTAGATGTTTCGCGCAAAAATTTTTTGAAACCCTTTTCATGGCATTTTGCATCAGTTGGGTATCTGAACTTAAAAGGTTATTTTCTAGGATGGTGGTGCTGGATACTTGGTTGGACAAGATCGACCGTGTTTCACACACAAGAAGTATTTCTTTAGATTTATTCTGTGAAGTTCTTCTAGGCTGTTGCGTTTAACGCTTAGCCGCTGCGTTAATCTTGGATTCTAACGGGCCTGAGCGTAAGCTTGTACCAGATCAACATAGGACGTCGTTGTGCAATATTATTCTTTGCTAGATCTAAGCCCCATTCCTGAGGGTAAAACCGAAGCGGATGCGCTGGCCAATACTGTTGGCCTGGCGCAAGCGGCGGAGCGGCTTGGTTATCACCGCTATTGGTTAGCGGAGCATCACAATATGCCTGGAATTGCAAGCGCAGCTACGTCTGTTGTGATTGGCCATGTGGCAGGCGCAACTGAACGTATTCGCGTAGGCGCGGGGGGTGTTATGCTGCCTAACCATGCGCCGTTGGTGATAGCCGAGCAGTTTGGTACGCTTGCGACGCTCTACCCTGGTCGGATTGATTTAGGTCTGGGACGTGCTCCTGGCACAGACATGAGAACGGCACGAGCGCTGCGTCGACATATGGAGCAGGCTGATACGTTCCCGCAAGATGTAGTAGAGCTGCTGAGCTATTTTGCTAATTCTGAAGGTGCACAAGTCCAAGCAATCCCTGGACGCGATACGCAAGTGCCTGTTTGGATTCTTGGATCGAGTCTTTATGGTGCACAACTTGCCGCGCATTTGGGGCTGCCTTATGCGTTTGCGTCTCATTTTGCTCCTATGATGTTGGAAGAAGCAGCAGAGATTTATCGAGGCAGTTTCCAGCCGTCGGCGTATCTTGCGCAACCTTATTTCATCATGGCTGCCGGCGTATTTGCAGCGGAAACGGATGAAGAAGCTGCACACTTGCGTTCTTCGCAGCAATTGGCGTTTGCGCGGTTGCGAACGGGAGCCCCGGGCAAATTGCCGTTGCCAGTAGAGGATATTGCGGAGCACATTACTACGGATGTCTTGGCGGGGGTAAATCAGGCGTTGAGTTGTTCAGCCTGCGGATCCAAAAGCACGGTGGCAAGCCAGTTGGCAAGGTTGGTTGAGACGTTTTGGCCTGATGAGTTAATGGTGACTGGGATGATTCATGATCCTGTTGCTCGGATTAGGTCATTTGAGATCGCAGCAGGCGTGTTGGGAGAGATGAGGGTGAACGCGCAATAAGCCGTTTGTGAAAAGACGTTTAAAAACGGTGGCTTTTTAAGCTACTAGCCTAACTTTGATACGATCTCTATTGCTATAAAGTTACCACAACTTTGCCTGTTGCCTTGCGCGTACGGAGTAACTCAAGTCCGTCTTGGGTGTCTTCCAGGGAAATGACATTGCTGACATGGGGTTTAATTTTTCCTTCTTCATACCACTCTAACAGAGTAGCAAGGCTGCTGTTCAGAATCTTTGAGTTCGTTTTGGCATATCCACCCCACCAATAGCCAATCACGGTAAGGTTTTTAACGAGTAAGTGGTTGGCGGGGATTTGAGGGACGCTGCCAGAAGCAAATCCAAGTGGGATCAATCGCCCATCAGGGTTGGTCTCACGCATTGCGGCGGTGAATTGATCTCCACCAACTGGATCGTAGACCACGTCTGCACCGCCCAGAGCCCTTATTGCCGCGCGCAAATCGGCGGTTTCTGAGTCGATTAAATGCTTAGCACCCATTTCTTTAGCAATTTGTAACTTTTCCGCGCCTCGCGCTACTGCAATGACTTCTGCACCCATTAGATTGCCAAGTTCTACACCGGTTAGACCAACACCGCCTGATGCCCCCAAAACCACTAATCGCTCATCGGGTTGCAAGCGTGCTTTGTAATCAAGGGCCAGGTGAGCTGTGCCATAGGCCACAGGGAAAGCTGCCGCATCCACCATATCCATGCTGTCAGGAATGGGCAAACAAATCCGTGAAGGAAGGGCGGCATATTCTGCTAATCCACCAGTACCAGCATACGAAATTACCCGTTGCCCCACGCGAAGGTTCGTCACTTCTTCGCCTACATTTTCGATGGTGCCAGAAAGTTCCATGCCAAGCGTGTAAGGAAGTGATGGCTTTTCCTGATACGATCCCTTGATCATGAGGAGATCGCCAAAATTCAGCGCACAGGCAGCGACACGCACCAGTACTTGATCTGGTTCAATTTTTGGTTTTTCGACATTTTTTAACTCGATGGGTCGATTGTACTTTGTCACTTGCATCGCACGCATTTTGGCTTCCTTCGCTACTTTTGGTACGAGATTGAATGCGATTTAAGGCTATTTGAAAATCAATTTCATTTTAATAACCTTTTACTACATTTTCTTCAAAAACCAACGAAGCACATTATTTTATTTGCGGCAGGGTTTGATGACCTTTGATTGATCTGAGCGGCAATATGTGGGACACCCGTTGGTAGCAACTGTTGGTAGAGACAATCGTGACGCAGATAAAACAGTTATCCTTGGCCTTACATGCTGAACTCCTTTCAGTTGCAAATGCACTGGCGGATGTTGCGCGCCCGATTGCCTTGAATTATTTTCGTCAGTTCAGGCAGGATGTCGAAAACAAATTGGATGGGGGTTTTGACCCTGTAACTGTGGCAGATCGTGGTATTGAGCAGGCTATGCGCGAGGTCTTGGCTGTGCGGCGTGCGAAGGACGGCATTTACGGCGAAGAGTTTGGGCAATCTTATGGAGTCAGTGAATTTACTTGGGTGCTTGACCCGATTGACGGGACCCGTGCTTATATCTCGGGTCTGCCAACGTGGGGTGTGCTGATAGCTGTCGGTGGTGACGAAGGTCCGCAAATAGGGATAATAGATCAACCATTTATTGGAGAACGCTTCATTGGTTCGTCAAGTGGTGCGGAATGGATAAGGGGGCATGAGCGGGTGCAGTTAAATGTTCGTAATTGTGCATCATTGGCGGAAGCTACATTATTTACTACATTCCCAGAGGTAGGAACAACGGCTGAGCGTTTGGCTTTTGAGCGGGTGCGTGACCAGGTAAAGCTGGTGCGGTACGGTGTGGACTGCTACGCCTATGGTTTGATCGCAGCAGGACAAGCAGATTTGGTGGTAGAAGCTGGCCTAAAGGCTTATGATGTGCAAGGCCCAATCGCAGTAATACAGGCTGCCGGTGGGATTGTAACAAATTGGCAAGGGGGTCCTGCGCACAACGGTGGAACAGTATTGGCGGCGGGAGACCCGAGGATCCACACAGCCGCACTCAAGTTGTTGAATGCTTAAGGCTGAATGCCTCCCCAGATATTTAGGGTCTCAAGTGATATCGCTCCTGTTGAAATAATTAACGTAAGCATGCCCCAAATCACAAGTGAAATTGCTGTGACTATCAGGCATCGTTTGCCTAGTTGCGGATTTGCAGGTGCAGATGGTGATGTGCCAGGCACCACATCGTTTTTGTCCCCTTGGCTAGGTTGATACAGCGGCAGAACAACAAACAGGGTCATGAACCAGACTACGGCTAATAAAACTAGGGCTGCGCCAATGGTCATTTAAACTTGCTCCAGTTCGACAAGTGTACCCGCAAAGTCCTTGGGATGAAGAAACAAGACAGGTTTGCCGTGCGCACCAATTTTGGGTTCACCTGAGCCCAGAACCCGCGCCCCAGAAGCTTGAAGCGTGTTGCGTGCGGCAAGAATGTCATCTACTTCGTAGCAAATATGGTGAATACCACCTGATGGATTTTTGTCTAAAAATCCTTGGATTGGGGAGTTTTCACCCAGCGGGTAAAGCAGTTCGATTTTTGTATTGGGCAGTTCGATAAACACAACCGTGACACCGTGATCTGGTTCATCCTGTGGTGGATTTACTTTTGCACCAAGTATGTCGCGATACTGCGCGCGCGCGGTTTCCAAATCTGGAACAGCAATGGCGACGTGATTTAAGCGTCCAATCATGAGATACCTCCTACCATCACAAGTGTCATTTATGCAGCCTGACAACACAGAAAGCAACGCGACAAAGGGTGGCAGATACGGTCAATGAGCACAGTCGTGTGTCGGACCGTGTTCGTGATGGTATTGTAATGATTATTTATGCGGTTCGGGGGGTCCCCTCAACGTTGAAGGCAGTACCCAATGACTTAGGTCCTTAAGCTATTTTTTGCACCAAGATTGACACATTGCTTTTTATGTGTGGGACCATTTAGTTGATCTGAGACAGCGGGTCTTTGCGTGAAGGTGGCCTGTTTCAAAAACACACGAACTGCAGCAAATTTTCATTTTTGCAAATTGGGTTTGTTCATTGCATATGCATTTCATCACGCAACGGCTTGTTTTGGTAATTTTGAATTGGTCGATGGATTTGGGCTGAAACTGACTCTAGGGGTTGGGATTAAGAACCGGATGTTTTGAGAATCAGGAGTGCGGAATGACGTTTTTTGCTCATTAGGTGCAGTGTGTAAAAGGCACTTCAGCAATGGTCTAAAACAAACATATCGGAACGTAGCCGGCACACAACGGTGAATTGTTAATAGTGTTGGTCGAGAGGAAGTGGAGAGAGCTGTGCCGTACTTTGAAGGCCTCACAAGACAAGGCAAATCTTGTAAATATGTCGTGGCTGACGCCATGGCGTCATATTGGGTGTGGAACTAAGATCACGAATCAGTGCTAATGTGCTTTATGAAGATCATCCAGAATCCTTTGCGTGGCATTGGTATGCCAGCGCAGATCGGTCTAGCAGAAGGCGAGATTACAGCTGACGCAGGCCTTGTCACATCCTTGTTGCAACATTGTCCCGTTCATGCGCCGACGCCACTAGTTGACTGTTTTGGACTGGCGGCAGAATTGGGCATTGCATCGTTGCACGTTAAAGATGAACGCCAGCGCATGAGGCTTGGCAGCTTTAAGGCGCTCGGGGCAGCCTTTTCGATTGCAAAAGCGGCGCATAAAAAAATTGGGGATGAGATTGCAGATCCTGCCGTCGCTAAAACCGCGCTAGATGGGACAGTGTTTGTCACCTCGAGCGCTGGAAATCATGGGCTTTCTGTTGCGGCTGGAGCGAATATCTTTGGTGCACAAGCTATAATTTATTTGTCAGTTCATGTTCCAAATAATTTTGCTGATCGCTTGCGCGCCATGGGTGCACAGGTAGAAATTGTTGGCAATGACTATGAGGCCAGCATGACTGCTGCGATCGATGCAGCAAATGCGAACGGTTGGACACTGTTGTCGGATAGTACTTGGGTCGAAGATACGACTGGACGCGATATTATGGAGGGGTATCTGGCATTGTGTGAAGAAATGATCACCCAATATGGTGACGCACCGACCCATATGTTTTTGCAAGCGGGTGTGGGTGGTTTGGCTTCTGCGGCCGCTGTTGCAGCACGCAAAGCTTGGGGAGATATGCCTAATATTATAGTTGTGGAACCAATGGCTGCCCCCGCATTGCAGGCCAGTATTGAACAAAAAGCGCCCGCACTGACTGTTGGACCGCCGTCCAACATGGGCCGATTGGATTGTAAAGAGCCATCTCATCTGGCGCTAAAAGCCTTGGCTCGAGATGCGGATGCGTTTTTGACACTAAGTGATGAGTATGTTGCCGCAGAGATCGCACGCCTTGAAGCCTACAGTTTGGAAACCTCGCCTTCTGGAGGTGCTGGATTTGCGGCTACTGTTGCGATGGCGAATGAGCTAGGCGCTGATGCGCGGGTCTTACTGGTTCTGTCTGAAGGGCCTGCCGATGGTTGATTTTCCAGTTTCTGAGTTCAATGCACGACTGGCGCGTGCGCAAACAGCGATGGCTACCAAAGGGTTTGATGCGTTGTTGCTGAATACTGAAGCGGAAGTTCGTTATTTCACAGGGTTCCGTAGCCTGTTTTGGCAGAGCCCAACACGCCCGTGGTTTTTGATTGTGCCTCAATCAGGTGAATTGATTGCGGTGATCCCGTCCATCGGTGCAGAGTTGATGGGACAGACTTGGGTTAATGACATCCGTACATGGCCAAGTCCTCGTGGCGAGGATGAAGGCATTAGCCTGTTAATAGAGGTACTGAGCGAGTTTGACTGCATTGGCCTGCCGATGGGAGAAGAAGCAAGTCTACGCATGAGCCTTAAAGACTTTCTCACTGTTGAAGCGAATATCCAAGGGCGTTTTGATGATTGTTCCTTTCTAATAAAAGAGTTGCGGATAATTAAGTCTCAAGCAGAGATCGCAGTGCATCGTGAGATATGCCGCATTGGCTCTAACGCTTTTGCTCGTTTACCAAACTCCGCAAGCGCAGGTGACTCACTGGTAGAGGTTTTCCGCAAATTCAAGATCATCCTTCTGGAAGAAGGTGCTGAAGAAGTTCCCTATCTTGTGGGTGGTCTTGGTCCTGGTGGGTATGGCGATGTAATTTCGCCCCCTGGGCAAACACCATTAGAGGAAGGAGATGTTCTGATGCTTGACACAGGTTCATCGCTGCGGGGGTATTTTTGCGACTTTGATCGTAATTTTGCAGTTGGGATAGCGCTACCAGAAGCGCAGTTAGCGCATCAAAAATTATGGGATGTGACGCAAGCTGGGCTTGAGGCGGCGCGCTCAGGGATAACCTGCGCTGAACTGTTTGCTGCGATGTCCGTAGTTTTGGGTGGAGCATCGGATATCGGACGTATTGGTCACGGGCTGGGTATGCAGCTGACGGAATGGCCATCGATTGCGGCCCATGACCAAACCGAGCTGAAAGCGGGGATGGTTATGACATTGGAGCCGTCCTTAATGATTGACGAAGATCGCATGATGGTTGTGGAAGAAAACATTCTGATCACCGAAGGTGCTCCAGAATTGCTGACTTCTAGAGCTAGTCGAGAGTTGGTTGTGATTTGATGGCGCAAGCTTTTGAAACAGATGCTGGCTTCGGGGATGCGATTGGATTAGTGGTTTTGTCTACAGATGAAACCATGGAGCCCGAGCTGGCCAGTGTGTTTTCGCCGTCACATGTGCCTATCTATCACAGCCGTATTCGTTTTGAAGAGGAGGTTACGCCAGAAACTCTCGGAAGCATGGAGGAAGATTTGCCTGGGTCGGTTGGGTTGTTGTCCAATAACGTTAACTTTGGAGCTATTGGGTACGGGTGTACATCTGGGGCTACTGTGATTGGCCCAGACCGTATTGCAGCCTTGATCAATAGTGTTCATCCTGATGTGTCTGTCACCAATCCTATATCGGCGGTTATTGCCGCCCTTCATGCCCTGGGCGCAAAAAAGATTGGGTTTATTACGCCATATGTGGCGGATGTATCTGCCATGATACGCAGTTTGTTGGAAAAAAATGGTTTTGAGATTGTAGAGTTTTTATCGTTTGAAGAAATCAGGGACAGCGTGGTTGCGCGAATTTCTGAGGCCTCGACGCTTAATGCGATTAAAGAGCTTGGTGAGAGTGATTGTGATGTTGTCTTCTTGTCCTGTACCAATTTGCGGGCGTTTGGGATTATCGAAGAAGCAGAGGCTGCGATTGGGCGACCTGTGATATCGAGCAATTCTGCACTGGCCTGGCATTTGGCGCGTTTAGTGGGCAAGGATGTAAGTGGGCCTGGACGGTTATTTAGTGTTTAGCCGCCCGTTTTGGAGTCAGTATTTGAAAATTTTGATCAAAAAAAGGCCTGGGCTGGTAATTAGCCTATAAGTTTGGGTTTTCCTTGCTTGCTCTGGAGGATAGATAGCTTCAAACACCAGAGTTTGGGACGACTGTCATGGCCATGGAAAAGAATTTTGATGCTGCAAGCAGCGAGGCTGCCATTTTCAAGAAATGGGAGGATGCCGGTGCGTTTCGAGCGGGGGCAAATAAGTCCCGTGACGAGAATTTTACAATAATGATCCCGCCACCCAATGTGACGGGTGCGTTGCATGTTGGTCATGCTTTCAACAATACTTTACAGGATATTATGATCCGCTGGCATAGGATGCGTGGGTTCGACACCCTGTGGCAACCTGGGCAAGATCACGCAGGGATCGCGACGCAATTGCAGGTCGAAAAACGGTTGGCAGAGGAACAACTGCCAACGCGTAATCAGATGGGGCGCAAGGCGTTTCTGGAGAAGGTTTGGGCTTGGAAAGAGGAGAAGGGAGGGACTATTATTTCTCAGCTAAAGCGCCTTGGCGCGTCTGCGGATTGGGAGCGAAATGCTTTTACAATGGATGAAAATTTTCATGATGCGGTGTTGAAGGTGTTTGTCGATCTTTACAACAAGGACTTGATTTATCGTGGCAAACGGCTGGTGAACTGGGACCCGCATTTTGAAACAGCTATTTCTGACCTGGAAGTAGAGAACATAGAGATCGACGGGCACATGTGGCACTTTAAATACCCTCTTGCTGGAGGTATGACCTATGAATATGTCGAAAAGGACGAAGACGGGAATGAGACCCTGTGTGAGACACGGGATTACATTTCCATTGCGACGACGCGGCCTGAAACAATGCTTGGAGATGGCGCAGTTGCGGTTTATGTAAGCGATGAGCGCTACCAGCCTATAGTTGGTAGCTTTTGTGAAATTCCTGTGGGGCCAAAAGCGCAACGCCGTTTGATCCCAATTATAGCGGATGAATATCCTGATCCTGATTTCGGATCGGGCGCCGTTAAGATAACGGGTGCGCATGACACCAATGATTATGGTGTAGCGAAGCGAAACAATATTCCTCTCTATCGGTTGATGGATACCAAAGCGCAGATGCGTGACGATGGGATGCCATATTTGGAGTCGGCTGAGCGTGCAAAGGCGATTTCTCAAGGCGCTAATTTTACTGAGGCTGAGGTTGAGCATATCAACTTGGTGCCTGATGCCTATCGCGGGATGGACCGGTTTGAAGCACGAAAAGCATTAATTCTGGATATTGATGCTGAAGGGCTGATGATCGAGATTGAAGAGAAAAAGATTATGCAGCCTTTTTGTGACCGGTCTAAGGTCGTAATGGAGCCGATGCTGACGGATCAGTGGTATGTAGATGCGGCTAAGCTGGCGGCGCCCGCGTTGGAGAAGGTAAAGGACGGAACAGTTCGTATTTTACCTGAACGGGACAAGAAAGTTTACTACAACTGGATGGAAAACATCGAGCCGTGGTGTATTTCGCGGCAATTGTGGTGGGGGCATCAAATACCAGTTTGGTATGGGCCGTCAGACGACGAAGTAATCTTGGGGGTTATTTCAAATTCAAAACCAAACCAATTTTGTGGAGCGTCTGAAACAGATGCTATGGATCAAGCTACCAGGCATTACTCAAATCTTCTTGGTCGAGAAATTCATGTCTGTTTGGCCGCTGATGAGTCTGAGGATGGTAGCCCTCTGTCTCACAGTATTGTGACTGAAAATGATAAAACTACGAACGTTTTTTTGGCACGCGATCCGGACGTTCTTGACACTTGGTTCTCCTCCGGTCTTTGGCCGATTGGCACGCTCGGTTGGCCGAACCAAACGGACGAGTTGAAGCAGTATTTTCCGACCTCTACTCTCATCACAGGTGCGGATATCTTATTCTTTTGGGTTGCAAGAATGATGATGATGCAGTTGGAAGTTGTGAAGGAAATTCCGTTTCATACTATATACTTGCACAGTCTTGTCAGAGATGAAAAGGGTATAAAAATGTCCAAGACACTCGGAAATGTGGTGGATCCGCTGGATTTGGTGGATGAGTTTGGTGCGGATGCGTTGCGTTTTACAATGACGTCTATGGCAGCTCTCGGTGGTACTTTGAAGTTATCCACAGATCGTGTGAAAGGAAATCGAAATTTTAGCACTAAGTTGTGGAATGCGGCGCGGTTTGCGGAATTTAATGAAGCTAAGCCTGTGGAAGGTTTCGACCCTGCTTCTGTTGAGCAAACATTGAATAAATGGATTGTGGGTGAGACAGCGAAAATCCGGGAGGTGGTTGATACGGCGTTGGAGCAGTATCGGTTCAACGACGCGGCAAATGGGCTATACGCCTTTGTCTGGGGTAAAGTTTGCGACTGGTATGTGGAATTATCTAAGCCTTTTTTGCAGGGCGAAGACGCAATGGCGGTAGCAGAAACCAAGGCGACGCTGTCTTGGGTGATAGACCAGTGTTTGGTTTTGTTGCATCCGATAATGCCGTTCATTACTGAACAACTCTGGGGTGATATTGCCGAGCGCCAGAAGATGCTGATACATGCAAATTGGCCGACTTATGGGGCTGAGTTAGTGGACGCTGATGCAAGTCGGGAAATGAACTGGGTAGTGAGTTTAATTGAGCAAATTCGTTCAGTCCGCACGGAAATGCGGGTCAATGCTGGGGCTAAAATTCGTATGATTCAACTCTCGCTGGATGACACTGGTAAGGGCGTTTTGGAACGAAATCTGCCGATGATTATGCGTTTAGCACGGATTGAACAGGTATCTGAGGCAGCTGTGGCACCAAAAGGGGCTGTGACGCTACCGGTGGAAGGTGGGTCGTTTTGTCTGCCTTTGGCTGATGTAATTGATATTGGGGAGGAAAAGGCTCGTTTAAAGAAGGGAATGGACAAACTGACCAAAGAAATTGGTGGGCTGAAAGGTAAGCTGGCGAATGAGAAGTTTCTTGGTAATGCGCCTGATTCCGTGGTTGAAGAAAATCGTGATCGGCTTGCGGCTGCGTCGAGTGAGTTCGATACGCTAGAGGCAGCTTTTGATCGGGTTGCATTACTGGGCTTAGAATAGATCTCAGCTGAAGGGCTTGGGTAAGTTTTGATTAGTGGATCCTAACATCCAAACTATATTTGCGGAATTTTTTTTAAATTTGAATCGTGCTGGACTAACATGCTTGAACGCAATGCAAACAAAACTTCGGCCATGGTGTGGCTGGCTTCGACAGGAGCAGTGTGCATTATATTGGACACCAGCAGATGACGATTATTAGAGCGATGTAAACGTTTTCTTTGGCTCAGATAATTATATAAACTTATTGGGACTTCAGTTTAAAATTTTAATCAGCTGCGTAGACCTTTCAGGGTTGGTGGTAAAATCGTGGCATCAAGTTTCTTATGAAATTTTTCTGTCAAATTTTTTATTTTGTAATCATAACGTTTGCAAATCTAAGAAGATTTTCATTTTAGTTTTAACACATGAAAAGTTCAAAATTATATGCGTTTAGATGTGCTTGAATTTGCTAGCACATTAATTAGGCTATGGCTCGAAGCCCCTCTAAAGGACTTTCGCAATCCAGAATAAGAATGGGGTGGGGGAAGTTTGTTTTGGAGACCAGTGGTGCCTCGCGAACGGGAGGTAAGTTCAGGGAATTTGTGATGTGGCAGCGTTAGGAGCCATCCTTTTGTCAAGAAATGGTTGGGAATAATAGATAAATTTTCAGTTAGTTGAGGCCTTGAAGGTGCTGTGTGAATGTTGTTGAAGGGAAACAACAGAGCTACGTGGGAGTTTTTGATGAAAGGGCCAATTTATACGGATTTGATGACCAGTTTGCCAACAACTGTGCCTTTTGTTGGGCCTGAAACACAAGAGCGCACAAGGGGACGAAATTTTTCAGCGCGGCTCGGTGCAAATGAGAATGTATTTGGTCCAAGTCCGCTTGCGATTGCAGCAATGGCTGATGCGGCGGCGGATGTTTGGCAGTATGGTGATCCAGAAAATTTTGACCTTAAACAGTCCTTGGCAGCACATCATCAGGTTGGAATGAAAAACATCGTTGTAGGTGAAGGGATCGACGGATTGCTTGGCTATTTGTGCCGCATGGTAGTTGGGCCTGGGGTGAAGGTTGTAACTTCGCTTGGGGCATATCCAACTTTCAATTTCCATGTTGCTGGATATGGTGGTGAGCTTATGACAGTGCCTTACAAAGGTGATTATGAAGATCCTTTGGCGGTGATAGAAAAGGCGGCAGAAGTTGGGGCGCGGTTGGTCTATTTAGCCAATCCAGATAACCCGATGGGTACGGTTCATTCGGCAGATATAATTCAAAATGCGATTGATGCTGTGCCCGAGGATTGTCTGTTTATTCTGGATGAGGCTTATATTGAATTTGCTCAAGATGGGACCGCACCAACTTTGGATATAGATGATCCCCGGGTGATCCGAATGCGCACGTTTTCAAAGGCTTATGGTATGGCTGGTGCACGCGTGGGTTATGCTATTGGTCAAGAAGAAATCATCATGGCTTTCAACAAGGTTCGTAACCATTTTGGTATGTGTCGCATTAGCCAAGCAGGAGCGCTGGCTGCGTTAAAGGATCAAGTACATCTGCGTAATACTGTTGCTGCAGTGGAGGCAGGGCGAAAACGCATTGAGATGATTGTTTGTGAACAAGGCTTATCAGTTGTCCCCTCAGCGACAAATTTCGTGGCGATTGATTGTGGTCGGGATGGCACCTTTGCCAAAGCCGTTTTGGATCAGCTAATTGCGCGGGATATTTTTGTGCGGATGCCATTTGTTGAGCCACAAAATAGATGCATCCGCCTGTCCGTTGGTCGGCATGCAGATTTGTCTTTGTTTGAGTTGCAATTTCCCTTGGCGCTGGAAGCCGCGTGTTAAATCCAGTTTAAAGGATGATTGTGATTGTAGCGAGAGCTGCAATTTCTCCGATTTGCTGACAACCCCCTAAAATATCGCCGGTATAGCCTTCGATTCGCCGCCAAGCTAAGTAGCAGAGAGGCAAACCAGCGATGATGGCAATGGCAATTGTAGGAAGCGCGAGCATACCAATACTAGCGATACATAAGGTCAGGGTAATCACGATTGCGACGATTGCAGTCGGTGCTGTGACGAGGCCTACGGTAGCCGCCAAGCCTCCATGGCGAGCCAATGGCATTCCGTACATCACAAGCACCATTGGCAAGCGTGATGCCGCACCAACTGCGATAAAGCCCCAGAGCCAATCTACATTGATAATGGCATTGTAACCTGCCCAGCGTGCGAGGATTGTGGTGCAAAGAGCTGCTGCACCAAAGGCGCCGATGCGGCTATCTTTCATAATCTCTAACCGGCCTTGGATCGTATTTCCGCCACCTAGTCCATCCACGCAGTCTGATAGGC
>MDTG01435203.1_pt1 | contig 14900 bp, 13 predicted proteins | sample 811421 | NCBI WGS metagenome assembly MDTG01 (sample SAMN05326645, study PRJNA326480) | marine metagenome | isolation source: seawater | place: Pacific Ocean: South East | collected 2011
AAGTGGAGTTGAATTTACAGAAAGTTGTAGATTCCTTGGGAAAGAACATGCTGTGCCTACATAAATATATCTATTAGGTTTATATTCAAAAATTGCTTTTGAAATATTTGAATTTATTAATAAATTTGTTCTAAAAACATATGACTCATTAGAGAAAACGAATCCAATTCCTGCAACAATATCTGCCAAGTGAATTACAATATCAATATTTTGAAAATAAGTTGCCCAAGAATAATCAAATAATGATAAATTCTCATTAACAAAAATTAAATCTTCAAAATCCTCACCACAAGCTTCCTTCAGGTGGGAAAGCTTGCCTCTTGATAAATTATCTATCCCTATTATTTTATTACCATCATTTTTAGGAAATAATTTAAGTAAGTGTGAAGTCAAATATGTTCCAATCATTCCCGCGCATCCAGTTACTAAAATATTCATCTTATTGAATTTAATATTGTTAATTCTATTAATTACAACTTTAAAACTTCATCTATGAAATAAGCAACTCTGTTTTTCCAAGTATGATTATTTTCTACACACTTTCTTCCTTTATTAGCAATAATTTGGAATTTGGAATTAACTTTTGTTTTCTTAATTAAATATATATTATGAATTAGATCTTTTATTCCATTAAAACTTACATAATGGATTCCTTTTTTAAAAATAAAGTCAGAATTTGAATCTATTGAAAATAAACCAACCGCTCCAGAGCCCAAAGCTTCAAAAACTCTTGTACTGATGATACCCATTGGAGAAGAAGTATGTAATACAGACTTTGAATCAGAAATAATACTAAAATATTCTTTCTGAGTTAATCTTTTACCATGCAAGTAATCAGAAATTATGTTTTTGAACCTATTTTTATAAAATGGTTTCCAGTATATATTTAAATCCCAATATCGAATTTTTTTTAGAAGAGGAAAATCATAAATACAATAAAAAATTTCTGATTGAATTTTTTTTCTTAAATCACTCTGCATATTTTTAAAATTCCAATTTTGAAGAATTCCTGAAAAAAATAAATCATATTTTCTATCAACCAATTTTCTATATTTGTTTGGACTTATATTTTCATAACTACATGCTAAAGGCAAAAACTTTGAGACTATTGAAGTATTATTCAAATTTTCAAAATTATGTAAATGTGTAAAAATAAGATCGAATTTATACTTTTTTATAAAGTTTAATTTTTCATTCAAACGAGTATATTCTTTATTTAAAAAGATTACATGTTTTATATTTTTGTATCTCGATTCTTTACTCATAAACCCATAACTAATCATTTTTACTGAAGGATTATCGTGAAGCCAACCATGATTGTAAAAAATTAAATCTGGAATAAAATTTGCTTTAGAAATTAAAGAGTTTATATTAATTGAGTCTTTAGCGAAATAATGATAATAATTATCAGAAATATCTCTTAATGCATTCATAAATTCAAATTGATAAGAAGCTGCATTATATCCACTATATTCAGGACCAATTACTATTATTTTCATTATTCTATTTTAATAATTAAAGCAAAATTATAACATTACCTTTAAAAAAGAAAATTCTTAAGTTATTAGTAAAATTTTTAAAAAATTCTTTAAACTTTATAGTAATTCCGATACCATCTAACAAATTTTGATATCCCATTTTTAATCGAGGTCTTAGGTTTATAGTTTATAAATTTTTCTAATTTTGAAGTATCTGAGAATGTTGCTTTAACATCCCCAGACTGCATTGGAAGATATTCTTTAACAGCATTAAGCCCTAAAGCCTTTTCTAATTCTTCAACATATTTCAGCAAAGGTATTGGGCAAGAATTACCAATATTATAAATTGCATGAGGTGCCCAGCTTTCATCTGGATGCGGATTTAAATAATCAAAACTTTTATTTTTTATAGGTGGCTTATTTAGCAACTTTTCCAAAGAAATTATTATGTCATCAATATAAGTAAAATCTCTAATCATTTCACCATTATTAAAAATCTTAATGGGCTTACCTTCTATAATCGCTTTAGTGAATAAAAATAATGCCATATCTGGCCTCCCCCAAGGCCCATATACTGTAAAAAATCTTACTCCTGTAGAAGGTAATGAATAAAGACTACTGTAACTATGTGCAATTAATTCATTAGCTCTTTTTGTGGCTCCATAAAGACTAACTGGATGATCAACACCAATTTTTTCTGAAAATGGCATTTTTACGTTACCTCCATAAACTGAGCTACTGCTTGCATAAAGAAAATGCTCTATTCCATAATTTCTGCATAAATCAATTAAATTACTAAAACCAACTAAATTTGACTGTATGTAAGCTTGTGGATTTTCAATTGAATATCTAACACCCGCTTGAGCTGCTAAATTTACTACTATAGATGGCTTATTTTCATCAAATATTTTTTCTAAAGAATATAAATTTTCTAAGGAGTCTTTATAAAATTTCCATTTACCATTTGAATTTAATTTTGAATTTTCAATCTGATTAATTCTTTCTCTTTTTAAATTAGTATCATAGTAATCATTGAGATTGTCCAAACCTATTACATTTTCTCCATTTCTAAGAAGATATTGACTTAAAGCCGCTCCAATAAAGCCAGCCGCACCAGTTATTAGTATAGTCTGCTTATTGTAATTTTTTTTATAGTTCATTTGATATTAAAATAAACAATTATTAATTTTGGTTCTCTATTAAAAGTAATTTGAGAAAATTATTCATGGCATATTCCCAATTAAGACTTTTAGCTGCAAAACTTTTCATTTTTTCTGGAAATTGTTTATTTTCATATATTAAATTCTTGAATTTAAGTATTTTCATTATATCTATAGGACTATTATCTTCAGGTACCTGAAATGCGTACTTAAATCTATTGTTAATCAAAGGATCATTACCACTGTATAAAAAAGGCAATCCCATAACACAATATTCACGAGATTTAATATTTGAAGGGCAAGTTATGTTTACTCTGTGCCAAGCTAACGCAGACAATCCAATATCAGCCTTGTCGTAATAAAAATTTAATTGCTTATTGAAAACTTGAGGTATGAAATTTATGTAATTATTTAATTTAAGTGAATTTACAAGATATTTTAGTCTTTTGTATTCATCTGTATTAGTGCTAACTATATCTAAATTTAAATCCAATAAATCACCATTTTGATCTAAAAAATTCCTAATCCCATAGATTAATCTGTCTAATCCATGGTAATTAACTAGATTTCCAATAAACAAAAAATTAAGTCTATTTTCGTTTGTATTAAAATTATTTTTTTTACGTTTATAAAAGTTAAAATCTATTCCATTTGAAATAAATAATGTTTTTATCCCTAAAATATTTCTTTTAGAACCAATATTTAATGCATAGGTATATGCATATTTTACAAATGGTAAGCAAAATGAATCAACTAAAAAAGCAATTTTATATTTAAATTCATTATGTTTAGATATAATCCTTCTATAGGGATATGTAGGGAATTCCGCAAAAATTACTTTACTAAATTTTAAGATCATCATAAAAAATATCTCAAGAGGATTTGAATACAAATGACGGAGATAAATGAATTTAGCATCTGATTTAAATGAGTAAAAAAAATTAAAAAATGTAAATTGAATAGAACTAGGAATAAATTTTATTAATTTGAATTTTTTTAAGATTTTATTTTGAGAAATATAAAGAATATATTGGCCATAAAAAACAATTAAAGAGACAATAAATTTGTTTTTCTTTAAAGCCTTATATTGTCCTTTTAATTTAAAGTAATATCCGTCTTTAACTCGTATATCAGATTTACAAATAATTAATATTTTATTTTTAAACATCCTAAATCAGACTAAACAACAATATAGTTATTTATTTGAATATCAAAAATTTTTATTTTTTGTACAAAATTATTTAATTGATATCTCTTAATTAAATCTTGTTTTATAAAAATAAATTTATAGTCATTAGGATTAGATTCTGAAATATCTTGAACTATAGAAAAATTTTTGCCAAATATTTCTTCTAATTTTTTTTTAAATTTATCTATATATTCTTTTGGGAAATCTCCAACAGTTACCATAACTATCTTTGCAGAATTTTGTTTAATTAAAATATCTTTTTTAAAAAGTTCTAAATAATTACTCCACAATTCAGGTTCTATAGAATATAAATTTAAAACTTTTTGTCCTTCAAGAGAAGTAAGAATTTCTCTAATATCAAAAATAATATTTGTTTTTTTATCCAATAAATAAGCAATAATTTGACTAATTATCAAACCAAGAAACCCTGAAAGAAACAATATAAGTTTTTTATTTGGCCATATAGGATAAGGATTAATTGTTGGTTTAGATATCAAATCCCATGGATCTTCTAACTTCGCTTTTTCTAAAGCTAATTCCTGCTCTTCTTTTTCTAGATTTACTAAAAAAGATTTATCTCTATTCGCTTCGCGCATTAATTCTCTATATTTAATTATTACTTCTTTTTTACGCTCAGAAGCAGATTTTTTTTCTTTTGCATCTTCTAAAAGGGCATTAAGATATTGAAAAGTTTGCTCTTTTAGTACTTTCATGAATACATCTCTCTGAAGATTCAAAATCTTAATGGAGACATCATTTTCTTTAAATTTAGATTTTTGTATGGAAATTTTTTCATCTAATTCTTTTAATTCCTCATAAATTTTTAAAGTTCGCAGTTCAGGAACTGTAATTCCAGCATACAAAAAGGCATTTGAATCATCTTTTAAAGACTCTAATCTGACTATTAATTTTTCTAAAAAGCGAATTCTGTTTGATAAAGATACACTTCTAAACTCAAAGTCTAAGTTTAGTGATTCATTTCTTGATTGAACTAATGAGGGATTAAATAGCTGAGAATTTTCAAGACTTTGTATATTTGTATTTGTTCCTTTATCCATAAACATAATTAAATCTTCATTTAATGCATACTCCTCAGCCTTTCTAAGTGAAGACTTACTTTTTTTCCTATATTTTTGAATTTGTTCATTAAGATAAACTAATCCTTTTGATATATCCTGTTTTCTTTCAAGTACTGAATAAGATTTATATTCATCAACAATCTTTTCAAGAACAGGTAATAAAAACTCTTTATCTGTATCTTGATACTCAATTTTAAGAACTGAAGTATCTTTTTCTAAACCAATCTTTAGATTATCCTTAAGCCAAAGTTTATAGAAATATTTAGAGGTATCAACTCCTTCATTTTCTAATTTATTTTTCACATAATTATAAACTGGTTCTAAGACCGAAGGACTTCTTAATATTGCCAATTGAGTGTCTACATCAATTTTACTAGCATTTAAGCTTAATTTTCTTCCAATACCAATACTTTTTAGCTTGTCTAAGCCAGAACTTAAGCTATTTTTATTTTTATCCGCGATAACAATATTAAATTCTCCGACCCATGTCCTTTTGGTACTAAAGGCATAGATACTTGAGGCAATTAAAAAAGCCCCTATTATCCTCAAATATAACTTTTTTCTTCTTAAAAAAGAGGACCATAATAATCCGAAATTTATCATATCAAGATCTAATTTATCTACTTTTTTGTTATCCAATGTCAATCTTGAGAAAATAAATTTCGTAAGAGAAAAATACTTACGAAGGGAGATGTTAAATCTGTAATTATATCTCTTGAGTTAGAAATAATATTAGGGTTGAATCTTAATATATCTCCTGATTCCAATATAGGATTATTAGCCATATCATATGTACTATTACTATTGTATTTAATTATTCTTCTAATGATTTGTCCATCAGATGAAATTCTAAAGAATTCTAGATTTCCTCTAATAGGTTTTGGACCTCCCGCTATCGCAACTGCTTGATTGAGGGTTGAACCTCTTGGCAAATTCAAATTACCACCTTCCCTTACTCTTCCAGTAACATAAACATTTATTGTTTTTGGATTAATATTTAATTTATTTGCATCTATGAGTTGATTAGTAAGACTTATATCACTTTTACCTATTTCAATAATATCTCCATCATAAACTCTAATGTTTTGATTATTATCCATACCAGTTTTTAAAAAATTCCTGAAGTCTAAAAATGTATACTGTGAAAATATCTTCCCTTGATCACTAAAATTTCTGATTACTCTTATTTTTGATAAATCGCTAAAGGCTCTTATACCTCCTGCTGCTTTTATAGCATCATAAACTTTTGGTGAAGAAAAATTTGTTTGATTAGCATTTTTATCCAACAAGGAATTTCCTTGTAAAGTATAAATTCCTCTTTCAGCTACTTCTCCATTAACAAAAACTTTTATTGGACGGTACTCTAAAATCTCTATAAATAAATCAGGAAATCTTAAAAAATCTCCAAATTTTTCTTCTAACGTTTCTTTCAAATAGGATAACGTTAAATTTTCTACTCTAATTTCATCAATTCTTGGTAATAGAATAAATCCATCTGGACCAACTCGACTCTGAAAATTGAGTTCTGGAAGATATAGAAATTTTACAGATATGACGTCTCCTGGACCTAAAATATATTGACTTTTTGTTTCTTCGGAAAATTGTTCTTTTTTTTCTAGATTTTGCTCTTTAGCAAAAGAACCATTATTAATAAAATTTATGGGGGAATTTATTAAAGATATGATTAAAGTTAGAAATATATTTTTTTTTAAAATACCACTTTTACGCATCCCTTCCGTTTTATCTTTTATTCAATAAATTCTATATTATCATTTATTTGTTGGCAAATTGCATAAAAAAGGGCATACTATCATCAGAAAATAGAGCTTTTATTTCTTATATGAGTGAGTCCACTCCTTCTAAAATTAAAGCTCTTAATAATAAAGAACTGTTAATAAATATTTGGCAAGAACTAAGTTCAAAAAGAAAAAGGCAAGTCATTTTGTTGACTTTTTCTTTGGTTTTAAATGGAATTGCTGAAGTATTATCATTAATAATTTTTTTTCCTTTTATATCAATACTCATCAGTCCAGACAATTTTGTAAAAAGTAATTACTCTGTTTATATTCCAAATTTAATAATTAATAATGAATCTTGGTTATTAATTAGTATTAGTATTATATTTATTTTTGCCATAATTTTAACAGCTACAATTAGGCTATTAAATTTACATTTAAATTGTAAAATTTCTGCTTTGATAGGTACTGAGTTAAGCACCAAAACTTATAAAAAAAACCTACTACAGCCATTCCAAATTCATTGTCAAAGAAATTCATCAGAAATAATAAATGCAACTACAAGATATGCACCGGATATATTAATAGTAATTAATTCATTCCTTATAATTCTTTCTTCGATAATCATATCAATATCAATAATATTCTCTCTTTTCTTAATTAACTGGAAAATAAGTTTAATAACAATTTTATCTATTGGAACAATTTATTTATTTATTGCTAGTTATACAAGTAAAATGCTACATAAAAATAGCGTAAATATAGCAAGAAAAAGCGCACAACAAATAAGATCAATACAAGAAGGGCTTGGGGGAATCAAAGATATTATCCTTGAAAGTTCATATAATTTCTACTTAGAAATATATCAAAAATCTGATAAGTCTCTAAGATTTTCTCAAGCCAATAATCAATTTCTTACTTATTCTCCAAGGTTTACTATTGAGTCTTTTGGATTGATTTTAATAGCATTAATTGCAATTACGATATCTTTAAAAGATACTAATAATGCTAGTTTTATTTTACCAATAATTGGAACATTTGCTCTTGGCGCACAGAAATTAATCCCTTCTTTACAGCAAATATATACAGGCTGGGCATCAATAAGATCTTGTTCATCAGGAGTGAGTATTTTAATAAAAATGATGAAACAAAAAACGAATAATTTTTCAATTATTAGTAACAAAAAACCCTACAAACTAAATAGATCTATTGTTGTAAATAATTTAAGTTTTAGTTACAATAAAAAATCAAAAAAAATTATAAATAATATAAATTTCGAAATTACTAAAGGCTCGAAAGTTGGTTTTATAGGAAAAACTGGGAGTGGGAAAAGCACTGTTGTTGATATTTTGATGGGACTTTTAAAACCAACAAGTGGAAAAATATTAATTGACGGTAATGATTTAAATTTAAATAAAAAAGATTTCCAATACTTTTGGAGATCTTCAATTGCTCATGTCCCTCAAAATATTTATTTAGCAGATTGTGATATTCTTGAAAATATAGCCTTTGGTATTAGTAGAAGTAAAATTGACTTTAATAGAGTAAAAAAATCAGCAAAATTAGCTTGTCTTTCTGAATTTATTGAAAGTTGTCCTAGAAAGTATTCCACTTTTGTTGGTGAACGTGGAATAAAGTTGAGTGGTGGCGAAAAACAGAGGCTTGGATTAGCTAGAGCTTTTTATAAACAAAAAAAAATTATAGTTCTTGATGAGGCAACAAGTGCATTAGATTATAAGACCGAGTCTAAAGTAATGGACTCTATTAATAAACTTGATAAAGATGTTACATTAATAATAATTGCTCACAGATTAAAGACCCTTGAAATGTGCGATAAAATTATAGAACTAGATAATGGATCAATAATAAGCACCTCAAACGGAGTTGACATACAATAAGTCACTAATATAATTTCTTTAATATATTGAAAGGTCATAAATGCTTAAAGTTGGTTTAATTGGTTGTGGAAGGATTGCTGAAAGACATTCTGAAATCTTAGGAGGAGGAAAAATAAAAGGAGCTAAATTGCAATCTGTTTGCGACATGAATATTGAAAGAGCAAAAAAAATTGGAGAAAAATATTCTGTAAAAATATATTCAGATATGCATGAAATGATGAGAAGTGAACCACTTGATGTTGTAACAATCCTTACTGCGAGTGGCAATCATGCATCCAACGTTATTGAGCTAGCTAATTATAAGAAACATATTATTGTCGAAAAGCCTATGGCACTGACCTTAGAAGATGCTGATAAAATGATTTCGGTATGTGATAAAGCTGGTATAAAACTATTTGTTATAAAACAAAACAGGTTTAATGTTCCAGTACGAAAGGCAAAAGAAGCCATATTAAACAATAGACTAGGAAAACTGACATTAGGAACCATAAGGGTTAGATGGTGCAGAAAACAGTCTTATTATGATCAAGACAAATGGCGAGGAACATGGAAATTTGATGGTGGGGTGCTTACCAATCAAGCAAGTCATCATATTGACTTATTAGAGTGGATGATGGGCGAAGTAGAAAGTGTTTCAGCATTTAGCAAAACAATGCTTGTTAATATTGAAGCTGAAGATACAGCAGTTGCGATTCTGAAGTTTAGAAATGGTGCTTTAGGAATAATTGAGGCAACAACAGCCACAAGGCCTAAGGATTTAGAGGGATCAATTTCTTTATTGGGTGAAAAAGGAACAATTGTGATTGGAGGATTTGCAGTTAATGAAATGAAAGTTTGGAATTTTGAAAATGAGATTGAATCTGATAAATATGTGATGAAAAATTATTCAGTAAATCCGCCAGATGTATACGGCTTTGGACATATTGCTTATTACAATCATGTAGTGGAATGTATTAATAATGGTTGTGCTCAATTAGTTGATGGGCTTGAAGGGAGAAAAAGCCTTGAACTAATTCATGCAATTTATGAATCTATCGAATTGGGTAGAGAAGTATTTTTAAGATTCAATCCAAAGTTAACTAAATTAGGTAAATAATGAATAAAGTAAATTTCAAAAAATCGGAAATTAAAAATACTAAATTTGGTATTTCTTGTTCAATAGTTAAACCTGTAAACATTTATTCAGCAGAAATTGGAGATAAAGTTTTTATAGGACCTTTTGTTGAAATTCAAAAGGGTGTTAAAATCGGTAAAAACACCAAAATACAATCTCACTCTTTTATTTGCGAATTAGTAAGTATTGGAGAAAATTGTTTTATTGGTCATGGTGTAATGTTCATAAACGATTTGTTTAAAAATAATGGTCCGGCAAATGGAAACAAAAATATATGGTCTAAAACTGAAATTGGTAGAAATGTTTCTATAGGAAGTAATGCTACTATTTTACCTGTAAAAATATGCGATGAAGCGATAATTGGTGCTGGAGCTGTTGTTACCAAAGACATTTCACTCCCCGGAAGATATGCTGGCAATCCTGCTGTAATGTTAAAGAAAAAATAATGAAAAAAATACCCTTAGTTAACCTACAAATTCAACATGAAAAGTTAAAAAGCGAAATAGATTATGCAATTAATGATGTAATTAAAAATTCTCAGTTCATAAGAGGTCCATATGTAGATAAATTTGAAAAAGAATTTGCAAGCCTTACAAAAATGAAATATTGCCTTTCCTGCGCTAATGGAACAGATGCCCTTTATATAGCTATTAAAGCATTAGGTGCTAAGCAAGATGATGAAATAATTGTACCTGCCCACTCCTGGATTTCTACATCTGAAATAGTTACTCAAAGTGGTGCAAAAGTTGTATTTTGTGATACCAACAATAATGATTTTACGATAGATGTATCAAAAATTGAAAAATTAATCACCAAAAAAACAGTTGGTATAATTCCAGTTCACTTATTTGGACAACCTGCCGATATGGATCCTATTTTAGAAATAGCAAAGAAATATAACTTATGGGTTGTTGAAGATTGTGCTCAAGCTCACCTAGCTAAATACAAAAACAAACTTGTAGGGTCATTTGGAAATTTTGGATCATTTTCCTTTTATCCCGGAAAAAATCTTGGGGCAATCGGTGATGCTGGAGCATTAGTTACAAATAATTTAGCTCTCTTTGAAAAAAGTGCTAAGTTTGCTAGGCATGGGGGTCTTATAAAAGGTAAACACGAATTTGAAGGTATAAACAGTCGGATGGATGGAATTCAAGCTGCTATTCTTTCTATAAAAGCAAAATTTTTAACTGATTGGAATCTTAAAAGGAGACAAAACGCATTTATTTATAACAAAGAATTAAGCACTCTAGATGAATTTATAGAGATCCCATTCCAAAGAGAAGAAACAGAACACGTTTGGCATCTTTATGTAATAAAAACGGAATTTAGAGACGAATTAGCTTCATGGTTAAAAGGAAAAGGTATACAAACTGCTATAAATTATCCTGTTTCTTTACCTTTTTTAGAGGCTTACAAAAGATTTAAATTCACACCAAATGATTTTCCTAATGCCTACCAAAATCAAAAAAAAATTTTATCACTACCAATGTATCCAGAACTAACTAATTCTGATATTCAATTTGTCATTGAATCTATAAAAAGTTTCCCTAAATTTAATTAATAAATGAGATGTCTAAAAAAATTTCTATTTTAAATTTAACTTCTGGTAATGTAGGCTCAGTTAAAAGAATGATAGAGAAAGTTGGTGGTGATCCAATCCTAATTGAAACTCTTTCAGATTTAAAAAAAGCACGTAAAATAGTTCTCCCTGGAGTTGGAAGATTTGATAAAGCAATGAAAATTATAAAAGAAAAGGGGTTCAAGAAAACACTTATTTCGAAACTCAAAGATGATAATGTTATTTCATTAGGAATATGTTTAGGAATGCAATTGCTTTGCAACTATAGTGAGGAGGGTAATGTAGAGGGACTAGGATTAATAAATGCTATTGTAAAGAAAATGGATTCTGAAAAAGGAAAATATAAGATACCACATATAGGTTGGAATACAATTGATATTTTGAAAAAGAATAAAATTATTCAAGAGTCTTCAGAAGAAATAAGATTTTATTTTGTTCATTCATATTATGTACATCCCAATGAAGAAAATTTAATGATAGCTTCAACTAAATATGGGAGATCTTTTTGTTCTGCATTCCGGAAAAAAAATATTTATGGAGTACAATTTCATCCAGAAAAAAGCCATAAATTTGGTATGAAGCTAATAAGAAACTTTGTTAATTTAAAATAATGTTAAGGAACAGAGTCATTCCCATTATCTTAATAGATGGCAATAGATGTTTTAAAACTTATAAATTCAAATCTAAAAAATATATTGGGGACCCAATAAACATTATCAAGATTTTCAATGAAAAAGAAGTTGATGAAATAATTGTACTAGACATTAATTCATCAAAATATAACCAAGAGCCTAACTACAAATTAATTGAAGAAATGGCAAGCGAATGTTTTATGCCAATGTCTTATGGGGGGGGGATTAAAAATATTTATCAAGCAAAAAGATTATTTTCACTAGGAATTGAGAAACTATCCTTGCAAAATGCTTATCTCCAAAATATGAATTTCATTTCTGAATTGTCAAACGAGTTTGGAAGTCAAAGTATAATATGCTCAATAGATATTAAAAAAAATTTTTTTGGAAAATATAGAATGTATGATTCTTGCAATCAAAAAATTAAAATAGTTCAAATTAAAAAATATATTAAGCAAATTGAAAACGCCGGTGCAGGAGAATTATTACTTAATGCAGTGGATAGAGATGGAACATTGCGAGGACAAGATTTAACTCTTATCAGGGAAATTAGTTCTTTTATTTCAATCCCGTTAATAAGTGCTGGGGGAATTTCATCATTATCTGATATAAAGAATTCAATAAATTATGGAGCAGATGCTGTTGCTGCAGGTGCCTTCTTTTGTTTTTATGGAGTGCATAAGGCAGTATTAATAAGCTATCCAAAATATAAAAAACTACAAAAACTTCTTGGAGACAAATAATTTGAAGTATCAAAGATGCTCGAGATGTATTATGGATACATCTGCTCAAAATATCAAGTTTAATAAACAAGGTGAATGTAATTTCTGTGAAGACCTACTAAAGGTAATTAATTTAAATTCAGCAAAGGAAAAAGAAAAAAATAAATTAGAAAAAATAATTAATAAAATAAAAAAAGAAGGTTCAGGCAATAAATATGATTGCATAGTGGGGGTCTCAGGAGGAGTAGATAGTTCATGGGTTTTAGTAAAAGTAAAAGAATTTGGTCTCAGACCTCTTGCAGTACATATGGATAATGGATGGAATTCAGAACTAGCACAAAATAATATTTCTAATCTTATTACTTCTTTAAATGTAGATTTTTATACCCATGTAATTGACTGGGAAGAATATAAAAATTTAATGCAAGCTTTTTTTAATGCAAATGTAGTAGATATTGAACTTCTTTACGATAATGCAATGCTTGCTGTGAATTATAAATTAGCAAAAAAGTTCAATATCAAATATGTTCTAAGCGGAATGAATAATTCAACCGAAGGTATGGCAATTCCTATGAACTGGCATTGGTACAAGTTTGACAAGATGAATATTAAAGCCATCGCAAAAAAGAGCGGTTTAAATAAATTCGAGACTTTTCCCTCTATTGGAACATTGGAGAAAATAATATATGAAAAGGTTTTCAAAATTAATTGGATTAATATACTTGATTTTTTAATTTATAAAAAAGAAGATGTTATTAATAAACTTGAAGAAAATTATTGTTATAAGAGATATAAATACAAACACTATGAATCAATATTTACGAGATTTTATCAAGGTTTCATACTTCCTGAAAAATTTGGAATCGATAAAAGATTGATGCATTTAAGCACACTAATAATTACACAACAAATTTCAAGAGCCAACGCATTGAGAATTACTAAAGAAAAACCTTATAAAGATTTGCAAGAGTTAAAAAATGATAAATTATATTTCCTAAAAAAAATGAATTGGTCTGAAGATGAACTTGAAAATTATATATCAAGAGATATTATTTCTCATAAAGTCTTTGAAAGTGAAATAGATATTAAAAATTTTCTAAATAGGATATTACCAAAATCAATCAAAAAAATTTTAAAAAAAATTATTAAAAAATAAATTTAATAAAAAAACCATAAAAAAATGAGAATTTTTTCAAACAATAAAATACTTTTTTTTACATTGTTCTTTTTTATTTACTCTCCTTTCATAAAAGTATCAAATTTCACATTAAAAGTACCTTTTCTGATTATTGCTATTACATTCATTTTAGGAATTTTTTATTTTAAAGATGCAATAAATAATTTAGTTGGTTTCAAAACTTTATTTTTCTTAAAAGTTTTTTCTTCATTATATTTTTTAATTTTATATTATTTATACTATTCTAATGCTGATGTTGTAAGCTCTTTTACTTTTGGTCCAATTCTGATTTTATCTTCTTTATTTATTGTAAATCAATATGTAAAAAACTATAAAAATAATTTTCTTTCATTTATCACAAGAGATATATTTTTTGTGGGATTAATCAAATCCATTATAATAATTGCATGTTTGGTATCCCCAGTCTTAGTCACTATATTTAATTCTATTTTCGTTTATTCGAATAAAGCTATAGTAGATCAACTTCTTAGTTTTAGAGCAACTGGCTTCTTATATACAGGATTTGGGGCATTATCAATTGCTCAGAATTTTACTTTAATATGCGGTCTTCATTTTTATTCTCAAAAAAGTAAACATAGTTTTTTTTCTTATTTAATATTTATCATTTCTTTATTTACTATAATTTTTTCAATAATAATTTCAGCTCGAATTGGATTTATTATATCAATTTTAATCTTAATACTTTTCATAGGATTAAGAATAAAAAGAAAAAAAATATTGATAAAAAAATCAGGACTTAGAAAATTACTTTTCTCTTTTTCCTTAATTACCGTAACCACTATAAGTTTTTTAAGAAGTGAATATGCCAGATTTATTGTCTTATTAGATAAATATTTAGAATTTTTTGATTCTAGCAGTGGTTCAATTTCACTTAATAATATTGATTCATTAAATTCTATTTTTAGAGATCAGATTTTTTTCCCTAATACATTCTTTGGAATAATCTTTGGTACTGGTGATTTTCTTCAGTACCCTTCCGAAAGAATATCAGATTTAGGATTTATAATAGTATTAAACTCTTTAGGAATTATTGGGTTAATTATCATTTTTTTACCCTATATATATATTTTTCAATTAAATATAGTTACAAGAAAATTGTCAAACATAGATATAAA
>MDTG01010070.1_pt1 | contig 14899 bp, 16 predicted proteins | sample 811421 | NCBI WGS metagenome assembly MDTG01 (sample SAMN05326645, study PRJNA326480) | marine metagenome | isolation source: seawater | place: Pacific Ocean: South East | collected 2011
ACCACCAACACTACCCCCAACAGTGACCCTAACACCCCCAACGCTACTGACGGCCGAACAAACACCCCCGGCCGAACTAACCTACGAAGCGCCACGCGAAGAGCTCGTGTCCTTAGAGCTGACGGCCGAATACGCAACGATATCCGTCCGGGACGGCCACGTGCGCGTCGAAGTTGAAAAGGAAGACATGTGGACGATATCGTGTGAAGGGGAATTCACGTGGAGGTACAACGACAGACGATTCCCATGCCTTGGTCGTGAGGGGCGGTACAGCATAGTCGGTCACCCAAGATTTCTTTACAACGGCCACGTGTGCACCCACGTAGAAGTATGCACGTGTGCAAAGCCGCCTGTTTTGGAGCTCGCGAGGTTGACCAATGCCACCGTAGCCGTGCTGGAGAACTTCGTGCAAATCGAGATTAACAGTACGATCACACCCTACGTCAGATGGAAAGGCAGCCATAAGTGGTTGTACCAGAAAAACGCTGCCGCGGAAAAAAGTCCGCGCGAAACGTTCCGCAGAAAGGGTATGTACACTTTGGCGGACAACCGAACGTTCATCTACAACGGCAAGCTGTGCACCCACGTGCAAGTTATAAGGAAGAAACGCCAGATAACAAACACGGAAGAGCCAACGCCGAAGAAACAAAGGCTGCCCAACGTACGGTTTTACGTGACCAATTCCATACCGAAAGTCGTCGTGCTGGGAAAATCCGAAACGATCACCGTCGCGCCGATGCCCGGCTTCCCCGTCTTCATGCCCATGTTTCGTGAGACATTAAAGTGGATCAAGAACGAACACCTGATGCTCGCGCAGGAGCTGAACCCTGAGAACGAAGGCAGCTTTCTGTACAACGCGGCGACCAAATGGTACGAGATGGTGGACTTCAGCGACACCCAAAAGAAGCAGCTGTTCAAAAGTGTGTGGAGCAACTCGAATTCATTGGAAGATATGCTACGGATCCCAGACATCGACAAGCGCTCCGTAAGCCTCAGCCTCGACGCGCTCGTGAAAAAGAAGGTGTTGACAAAACAAGAGTGCGAGGGCATAAAAGAACAATTAAACTAATTTACGATACTGTAATCTACACGTCGTGTTTTGTACGAGCGCTTGCACCTCCAGTCGTACTTCTTCAGCTCGGGAAAGTAAAACCACATGTCTGTGTCTTCGTAGTCCTTGTAATACTTAAACAAGAGCCACGTGAACACCACGGCAACGAGGATGTCGCTCGTGTAGTGCCACCGCAGTAAAATCAAGCTCAGCATCATCAACCCCACCAGCACCCCCGAAACGACTTCGAACGCGTACGAGTACTTATGGCGGTGCGTGAACATGTACAGGAGGAACACCGTCGCCGTGTGGCCGGAGAACATGTAGTCGGCGCAGGTCCCGTGCTCTATTTGCATCCGCACGACGTCGAAGAACGTCTCCGGAACCTCGCGGCAGTAGTCGTACACGTAGATGTTGGGGAGAAGCGTCGACGTCGTGGTTAACGACCGGACGATCAAAAGCACCCCGTTCAAAAAGAGAAACTGTGCGATGTACCCCCATTGGTGCTCTTTCAACGCCAGCACCGCGACGCCCATTTGAAGGAAGCCGACGTAATTTGGGTACGGCACGGTGGTCTCCGATAGATCGGGGAATATTTGAAAGAGGGCATCGTACAAGGGGTCGGAGGTAGTGTCTTGGTAGTGCCACGCGTACCACGCGGCAAGGGTGGAGAGCACCCACGTGACGAGCAAGAACGCGATCAGAAGCCCGAGTTCAAGACCCAGCCGAGCGCACATTTTCTTTACGAGAGCATGCATTTATATATAAGAGTTTTATTATTCTATATAAAGAAATTTATATTGATACACATGAGCATCCTCGACGATACGCACAACTTGTACACCACCGGCCACGTCTTCGATCCTTTTCTGGTGTACTTTGTATTCGGCAACCCGTTGCTGGCCTTGGCCGTCGCGGGAATATGGGAAATCATGGAGTACGTGGTGTTTACTACGTTCGGGCACTACAGCGTGTTCTTTTTGAATGACGTAGACATGGAGCCGATGTGGGACGTGTTGGTTTTGGACATCGGGGGCACTCTGGTCGGGACGTTGATCGCGGCAAACCTGACCTTCTACTTGGAGGGGCAGTTCGTTCCCTTCGAGTCGTTGTGGGACGGGAAGAACAAGCTCTACGTCGTTCTGCTGTTCGTTGCCCGCGCGGTGGTCACCATGCCCCTCAGCGCGCTCGGCTGGGAGTGCAACACGGTCATCGACCTGTGCACCGACAACGGCTACCACCTCTTTCCGTGGGGCGTGCTGGGCTTGCTGCTCGTCAACGGGGCGTACATATGGTACAACTTCAAAGACAAGACCCCGAGGCAGTACGACCAGAACAAGAAAGCGACGTGGATGCTCGTCTGCCTCTTCGTGATCAACGCGCCCACCTTTCAGCGCGCCGTGCCCGCCTCGTACATTCAGGTCATCGTGCTGGGGGGACTGTCGGTCTTGGAGCTGCTCGTGTGGCTCTATTTGTACTGCCAGCCGGGGTACAAGCTGCGAAAGCGCCGAAGACGGGTGGACTACGGCCCCGTGCGAACGTAGCTACTGGCAAAACCCTCCCGCGTCGCACTGCTGCGCCCCGCACGACATGGAACAACTCTCGCCCGACAACGGGTTCACGCCTTCGTTCGCGCACGACACGACCTGAAAATTCGGGCACGGCCGGCACGAGTCTCCCCAAAAATCGTCCGACAGGCACGCGTCGCACTGTTCGCCCTGAAAGGCCCCGAGCCCTTTGTAGGCAACGTCCACGTCGCAGTCGCAGGCCCCGTCGCCTTGGAGCCCGTCGTTGCACACTCCGTGCTTGCTGCACTGGGAGATTCCCGCGCCGCCCGGGCAGCTCGTGCAGTTGGGCCCAAAGTACCCATCGGAGCACGCGGTGCAGGCCCCACCGATCTCGTCGATGAGGCAGCCACAACTCTCGCCAGACCACGACGGGAACGGAGCCGTGCCCTGCGAGTTGCAGACGCAGCGCAAGCCCACAACGTCCTCTCCCCCGAACGCGGCCGCGCAGGTCCCGTGGCCCGAGCAAATGGACGCACTGTACACGCCGTCGAACCCGGGGCACTTGGCGCACGTGCTCCCCTCAAAAACGTACCCGCTCCGGCCGCACTCGCAGCTCCCGTCGGCCAGCTTGTTCTCCAAGCAGCAGACCTTGTACTCGCACGAAAACCCTTCGCCGCACTCCAAATCGTCCTCGCAGATGTCGCCGGACGTCTCGTCCCCCCTCACGCACTGCCCCTTGCAGTTGCTGCTTTCGCAGTCGTACGGGTTGCCGCACGAGTCCCCGGAGGGGGTGCACGTGTTTCCCGTGTACACGTTGGCCCGCCACCAGTCGTTGTCTTTGGCGAACGCGAGCGAGTCGCCTTGCTCTTTGCACTTGGTCGTGTTCGCGTAGTGGCAGTAGGGCCCGTAGTAGCTGGGCTCGCACCGACGGCAGAGCAGCCCCAAGTCGTCGCTCTCCACCTTCCAGTTGGCCGCGCACTGGTTGCACATCGTGCCGGCGTAGCCGGGGTAGCACTCTTTGCACCCTTCGAGGGGCTTCCAAAACCCGCGCTTGCACTCGTCGCACTTATCGCCTTGGTACGTCGCCGCGCACACGTCGCAGTCTTCGCCCGCCCAGCCGAGGTCGCACAAACAGTCCCCGGTGCCCTCCACCCCGTCGTTGCACACCCCGTTGACGCACGTGCACGGCTCGCACCGGCCGCCCCAAAACCCGGGGGAGCACGGGCACTTGGCGATCTCGAGCGGGTGCAACAGAAGCGTTCGGATCCCGACCCCCAACACCATGCAGGCGAGGACCAAATGGAGGTAGGCGTACATTTTGTCGGTCACTTTACGGTGCAGCAGCATCGACACGGCCGTGACCAGCCCGGCAACGCCGACGACGTTCAGCAGCATCGCGACCACCCACCCGGTGGGAAGGGGGGGAAAGCCGTACTGTGCGACCGACAGAAGCACCCACCCCGCGATGACGCCCACCGTCCCGAAAAAAGCGAGTATCGTAGAGCCGAGTTTCATTTCTTAAAATCCATAGCCCATTTATAGTCTCTTCTATATATTCTCCGTTTTTTGTACCCAAGCCATGATCACCCAGTCGCAGGTCAAAAACGTCATCACCTTCTACTTTCTTGATTTGATGAAGACGAAGCACTCCTCCATTCAGCCCCCCACGCACGTGACCCGAGACAGCATATTTTTCAACAAGATGCGCGCGGACGCCTGCGGGAACGCGTTCAACGTCCAGAAGTACTCCAAAGCGCTGGGCGTCGTGCACCGCACCGTCAACGTCCAGCAGATCAACTCCACCCCGGCGAACAGCACGTGCTGGGTCGACAACGTCGCGATCCCGCTGGCGCGGTCGGGCATGCAGCTCATCTGCAAAACGGTAGACGATACGGTAGTTCACATCGTAATACAGAAAAAATATCAGAACGTATTCAATAGTTACTTTAAAATGAGGCACTACCCCGACCTGCTGCAGCAGCGAATACGGACGTGGCTGACGGAGCAGTCGTGGTACTTGCCGAACTGCTACAAGGCCAACACGATCCTGAAGAAGCTCTTGGCCTCGACGTTCGTGGCGCAGGTGGCGTCGGACCTAGACCGTCTCGCCCGGGACTTGGAGCCGTGAGCTGACCTCGACGGACATCCAATCGTCGATGATCTTGCTCAGGCGCGCGTCGAAGAAAATGCGCTTTCCCCGTTTCTTCTTGCAGTGGGCGGAGTGGCACTTCACGTGGTAGCACCGTTGGATGAGGTCGACGACGATGTAGAGCACGTTCGACTTGTGCCGCTTCTTCAGAAAGATGCAGTTTCGGTTCGACGTGTTGCAGATCACTTTCATGTTCTCCCCCGTGCAGACCATCCGCTGGATCGGCCCCACCGCCTCGCACAAATGGTCGTGAATCTCCCCCTTCACGCACGACGGTACCCACCCCACGATCACCGTAGACCCCACGGTGCTGCCGCTGCTGAACTTCGCGGGGGTGTGGTCGGGCTCTAGCGTCACAATCAGCTCACCGTCCGCCTCGACCGGGCACACGCGCGCGGCCTGCCACGCTTCGAACGTGAACGGGTCGCCGGTCGTCAAGTAGCGGTCTTGCCCCGCTTTGGTGTTGCCCAGCATCCGAAAGAGGCGGTTTCGCGTGTAAATGCCCAGATCGAAGAACTGGTACGCGCCCTGCAACTCTGGGCGCACGACCTCGATGTACTGCTTCAAGACGCGCATGTACGCGCCGCAGTGGCTGGCGTTCGTGAACAAACGGCCCTTCAGCTTCACCACCGCGTGCAACGACCCCTTCGTTTGCGACGAGCTGTCCATGATGATGTAGTCTGGCGTCTCTTCGTACAGGGTCTGAAAGTGCTCGTCAATGACCGGGCGGACGGCCTCCCAGCACTCGCGCACCTTGATTCCCGGCGTTTTCTTCAGGTCCACGTCGATGTCGATATACAAATGGCACGGCTTGCGGGCGTCGATCACCTCGCAGATTGTTCGATTGCCTTTCTGGATAAAATGGTCCCACAATTCTCGCTCAGTGCCAAGCACAAAACGGTATGTCAACTTTTTCTCATTGCCCTTTGTGAAGATGAATTGCCGCGCGTACACGCTCTGCGGCGGCCTTGCCACGGTAAGCAAGGGTTGTAACGTTTGTGACTCTTTCATGTTTGTGGTTGGGCAAAAGAAGTCATAAATACACGTAAAAAAAAACTACTCTATAAATACTTTTTATCCGCTACGTAAACATGGGCCAAGTGTGCGCAGGAGCCCGGGAGCCCGTCCGGATGGACATGGGGGTGTTTCACAACGCTACCTGCTATCGTGCTGTTGATAGGGTTAGAAAAATAAAACGTACCGAAAGGAAGCTAAATACCTTAAAAATATCGTACGAGGAATATCGTAAACAGAAAAGTAAAACGTACCGATAAGGTCGTACGAGGCTAAACAGATGATTTTACGCGTTTAATGTCTTTCTCAATTCTATCGAGGTGCGCGTGAACGCCTTTTAAAAACATAGGAACCAAGCGGCCGAAGGTGAGCGTGGCCATGGCCTCGACAAGCTCCGCGCGCGTCCGTTTGATGCCGTCGTCGCGCACCGGGGCACACAACTGCAGCAGCCAGTCGTAGACGTAATTCACCATGGCGAGGAAATCGTCCCCGGTGAAACACTGGTTTTCTAACATCTGGCGAAAGATGACCGGGTCCATCTTCTCCGCGATTCGGTCGTGGATGTCGCCGCGTCTGGGGATGATGGAACAGATTCGGATCACCAGTCCGCGGTGGAGCTCGCAGACCCAGTCGTAGTTGTTAGCGTTTAAATCTTTCTCTAAGGCATCCATTTTACTTTACGTTTTAGTTACTTAAATATACCAACTCTCGAACCGTTACGTACAACCACATGATCACGCAGTAGACGAGGACGTAGACGGGGTGGCCGTGCCGCATGGGTTTATTGAAGCGCCCAACTCTTTTATACGTTGGTCTAACAGACGGCTCATATATTCCTCTTCTATACTTTGGTTCAGGGTGACGTACAAATAGTCATGCATCTCTTTCGCCTCCTTGTTCGTCAATTGCTCTGTGTCGGGGTGAGCGTTTTTCCATTCCTTTATTAATTCCATTTTCTTTCTTTATTTTCTTTGTGTTTCTTTTCTTTCGTTTTCTTTTCTTTAGTTTTCTTTTGTGTGTTTCTTTATTTTGTTTGCGTGTTTCTTTTCTTTAGTTTTCTTTTGTTTGTGTTTCAATTGTATGTTCCGTTTGTATGTTATCAGCGTGTGTTTTTATCCTTTTCTATTTTCAGGCACGTTTTTTACGTATATATAAACACAGCATAAAAAATGGTTTCAGCACGTTTTTTTCACTTATATATAAACACAGCATTAAAAATGATTTCAGCACGTTTTTGAACAAAAAAATGAATCACTTAAGCCTTTATTTTTATCCGCCACGCACTGCCGTCGTACAAACAACAAACAGAACATACAATTGAAACAAAGGAAACAAAGAAGCTAAATAAAAACCAAATAAAAAGTAATTAAAACAATCAAAAACAAACCGCACAACATTTAATAAAACACCATGACAACCCAAATGAATAACGAACGCAAGATGACATACCAATTCTGGTACGACCATTGGAAGAACCATAACTTTGCCTCCAGCGAAGAATCCACCATAGGCCCAGTAACATGGGACGAGTTGGTAAAAAAGTTCGGGTTTAATATGATTGTGGACGGCCATATCGAGGGCATTATCAGAGTGGTAAACGATTTCGAAGAGACACATATCACCGACTTCCCACCGCAGGTAGACCCGGCCAACGACGAGAAATCTCTCTACCGCATCCACTTCGAAGGCGAGGACTTCGCGAACGACCTCCGATACCAGATAATAATGGACTTGAACGATGAGGACTTGAAAGCACTACACAAGAAGTACCCAAAAGATCCCTTCAGTTGCGATGAAGAATGCGAAGACGGCACGAAAACACTGGAAGCCAACAAGTTGAAGAACTACAAGTATTGGTTCAATGAATGGTCGAGCGTAGACTTTGCGGACGATCTATTCGCCGATCAAACAGTGGAAGAACTGGCCGAAGAGTACGGCATGGAGAAACTGCAGTACGCCGCGAAGCAGGGGTGGTCGAACTTCTTCTATGGTGGAGGTGTTCTTGACGATATCGCCGGGTTCGAGTGCCCAGAGGACGAGACTGGCATCGTCGAGATGCATTTCGATGCGAAGAACATGGCGAAAGCCTCAAAGATGTTGAAGGACGACCCAACGTACACGGCGGACCTCGAAAGTGTCAACGACCTGTACGGCACAGCTGCGCCAAAGCGTAAACGCGAAGACGATTCGGATTTCTTTACGAAAAAGCATAAGATTGATAAGGGAGACGAGATCGTTGCCACCGCGGCAGAAAAAAATTAAAATTAAAACTTATTATTCACTTAACTCGTCTTCAATACTTCCCCACAACTCTTTCACGTACCCATTGATAATGTCGTCCACTTGGAATCCATCGTACTTCGTGAGAACGCAGCTGTCTCCCAAACACCGCGAGTGACCGTCCATCACGACAATGGCCGGATTGACAACGCGCCCACATTCGCATCGCACGGCGTTGTGTTCTTTCCAAAGTTTTCCCGCTTCGTCGGTGGCGTTTGACATGTTTGGTTTTTCGGCGTTGTGTTCTTTCCAAAGTTTTCTCGCTTCGTCGGTGGCGTTTGACATGTTTTGTTTTTCTTTTCTTTGTTATTTGTTTTTATCCGAGGTTTTATCTTTTATTTTTATTTTTTATCCAAGCTTTTATGTTTTTTTTTATCCAAGCTTTTATATTTTTTTATCCAAGCTTTTATATTTTTTTATTATTCACGCTTTTACGGTTAGAAGTAGGGTTTTTGATGCCCGGATAAAAACGCGCCCCGGATAAAAACGGATACGGTATTAAAAAAGAAACGTGGTACAGAAGTCAATGGTAAATAAGAAACAAAAGATAAACACGAACAAAAAAAGATAAACAGCAATAATATTAAAATACGTAAGAAACAAAAGATAAACACGAACAAAAAAAGATAAACAGCAATAATATTAAAATATGGCACGCACAAAGAATACTACCCGTACACATTCTAATTTTAGGCGTTCTTTTAAGCGTCATAAGACGTACATGAAGCCGCAGCACACGGGCAATTTGCTAAGCCTTGACAAAGTGCCCATACTCGCTGGACACAGGGTTGTGCTGCTGAAAGACGATGAAGACGACACAACCGAGACCGGGACCATCCACAAAGTGAACAAATCGGACAGAAAGGTAACGGTGGAAGTGTTCTGTGAAGTACGCAATGGCTCTAAGAGAGAGTGCTCGACTAAAACCTTTACCGTCCCCCTTGGCGAACGCCGGGAGGAGGACGACGAACACACGACCGACCCGTTTTTTGTAGTAAAAGACGAATTCGTTCACCAGTTTCGGGACCATGCGAACGTTACTGACATGAGCGCGACCCAAAAAACACGCATCTTCCGTACATTCAACAGCTTCTTCCACGAACTTCGAGCGGGCGTGTACAAGAACGTGGTGGAAAGCAAGGACGCGAGCTTTCCCAATCACCACTACCGGCCGGAGGCACAAGCGGAGTTTGAGAAACTCATCGACGGTGCCAAAGACGCGCTCGAGCAGTGGAAAAAACACCTGAATCAAACGTTCCACGACGGCGAAGTACACGACTTGTGCGACAACAAGCTCTACAAAATGCTCAATACTCCGGCTCCCACATGTTAAACCAAAGCATGGCGTCGAACACCAAGTGGTGAAAGGCCAGCCAGACGCCCGACAACTTTGCTACGACGTTGTCCTTAATTCCGAACGCCAGCAGTGCGATTAACACGGACATACAAGCAGTAGCGTACAAATTAATTAAGTGCCAATTACTTTTTCTACCGTACTCTATGTCAAGCAGGATACAGTATACCCAGTGCCCAGCGGACGCTAAGAACAGCAAGTACACCGCGCACAGGTACGGTTCAACGTCTTTTGCTTTCTGCTGAAATATATCTTCCCCGCCAAACACAAAGGTGTAGGCTAGTGCGAAGTAAGAGACGACGGTAAGAACCATCGATACCAGCCAAAACCTGTACATAACGTCCGGTACGTATAATTGTTCCTTCACACGTTGTGGCTGACGAATGGCTACGAAGTAAGTCCACAGAACGGGAAACCCGCCCACCAGTATCACAGCAAAGAGATTCGAGAGCATCTTTATGGGAGGCAGAAGCGGATATTTATAGTCAACTAGAACTTTAGACATTCGTAATTCTTATTTAAAAACTCTTCCGTAGTTGCATACAACGCTCGAATAAACCTCTCATCCTTCATATTCCGGATGCTTAGAGCATCATTAATAGTGATTGGATTTCCTGTATCCGATCGACCCACCAAATAGACAACGTTCAAAAAGTCTGTGTAACGTTTTCTCCCTTGCTTTGAACTCAACATCTTTTTGTACAAACTAAGAATAAGTTTTAGCCTATCGCATGTTTTCTCCGGCGGCTGGAAATATGGGTGCGTCAAAAGATACAAAGACCAAGTTTGACAGAAGGAGTCGGCTTCATCATTAGTTACTTGGCACGTTTCCGTGTATTCTTGTATTTCTTTTTTAAAAACAGTTTTAATGACTGCTTTCATGGACTTTGTGATTGGTGCGTACAGTCCATGGTTGTAATTGGGATCGAAAAGCGTGATGGCCGTGTTGTCCACTCTTATTCCAGTGTAGTGGTTCTTGTAAGTGATGACCAACAACAAGGGTTTGGAAGTGTCCCACTCCCTTTTAGAAGTAACGAGAAACCTTTTTAGGTCTTTCGTACTGTTTACTATAGAAATCTGATCTGTCATAGAGTAGGAACCGTTCGTATACGTGTCAAAAAATAGTTTTCTCCCCTCTGGTTCCCCCATAAATACTTTCATTTGTGTAATGATGGCGTAGTCAAGCTCAGGGTTGTCTTGTTTAGCTCGTTTCACAGATCTCGTGGTAGCATCCCTTCCCCGCTTATCATACTGCATTTTAGAAGAATACATGTAATGTATATATAGTAAAAAATAAAAAATAACTAAATTAACTATATATGTACTTTATGCGCCACCTAAATGTCGAAGTGCTCCGGCGTCGAAGCCTTTCGTTCCGTCCGTCCCCAAGGGTTCAGCGGCGACCCCTCTCTGCTGAAAGACATCTTGGTCTCTCTCGCGGCAAACAACGACGCCCCTCAACTCCCCGACTACGTGCGCGAATTTCAGGCCCAGTTCATCGTCCCGCTGGTGCTGGCGGCGGTCTGCTTCGTGTCCTTGGTGGTTATCTCCGTCCTTCTCTGCCGAAACGGTAGGGGGCGGTCGTACAACAAGCCCTGCTGCCGCACCTTCTACCTCGCCGACGGCGGTCTCCTGCTCGTGGGGATCGCGCTGAGCATCTACTTCACGGGGGCGATCACCAGCTCGTTGCTGACCGGCTCGTGCCAGTTGGAGCACAGCCGGGTCAAGGCCGAGCAGCTGGTGACGGGCCTGAACCAGTCGGTCGTGAACATCACCGACAGCCTCGACGGCTTCGTCGCCAAAGTGGTCAACAGCCTCGGCGACACGCCCCCCTCCACCGTCCTGAACGACTACACGGCGTCGCTCGACGACCTCTACGACTACGCGTCTGACACGCCGTGCGCGCTGCCCGAGTGCTTGACCACCTACTTCTGTTCGCTCTGTTTGAACGCCGACCCGGTGAAGGCGGTGTCCGACTTCGTTCAGTCGGAGGTCACGCCGGTGGCGCTCAAAAACGAGGAGTACTTGCAACTGATCGACACCAACTTTGTCCAAGCGAAGGCCACCATTCAAGAGGGGCTCGACGGCGTCTCCAGCGTCAAGACGACCCTGCTCACCAAAGAAGGCGCGTGGGGCGAGCTGTCCGCCCTCCTCATCGACACGACGTACGAGGCGCACCGGTACTACTGGACCACGGCGGTCGTCTACTTGTTTCTGGTCGCGGCCCTCCTTCTGTCCGTTCGACCCTCGCGCCAAAAAGACTTTCCACGGTTAAACTGCCTCTCGTACCTCACCTGCTCGTCCGTCATCCTGCTGCTGTGCTTCTGCGCGGTCGCGCTCCCACTGCTGACGGTGTCGAACGACGCCTGCGCCGTTATGAACGCCCTGCCGAACGAGCTAGACGACTACTACGACGGCGAGGACGTGCTCGAGGTGGTGACCCAATGCTTCGGCGACGGGAAGCTCCCGGAGAAGTACTTGAGCAAGCTCGACTTCGTGAACACCGTCGGGGACTGCCCCCAAGGAACCACGGCGTTCGAGAACATCCCTTCGGGCACGTTGCGCGCGGCGGTGGACACCATGGGCTCGTTCACGACCGCCGAGATCGCCGCGCAGCTCAACCCGGTGTACAAGCAGCGAATGGCAGACATCATGCAGATCAAGCAGCTGGCGGCCGTCACGTACGAGCGCGAGGAGCTCTTGAAGGACACCGTGGGCACGTCGCTCAACAACGCGGTTCAGATTTGCACGGACGTCGAGCCCCTGTTCGAGCTCGTCAAGGCCGAGATATACGGGTTCTCGTGCCAAGCGGTCGGTGAAATCTACTACACGACGCTCGGCTCGGTGTGCGACGGTGTGCTGGACAACTGTTTGAACCTCACGATAACCCTGTACGCCGTGGTGGTCTACGCGCTCGCGTACTACGTCGGGGTGTTTGGCTACTTCGTCAGCGACGACGGGTACAGACGGCTCTGAGTATAAATACGACAGACCACATTACAAATGCCGCCGAAACGAGCGAAGAATATTCCTATTAAAGTCGTGTTTGACATGAACGACCCGTGGTACAAAATCAAACGGTTAAATATTTCTTTCTTAAACACCTACATGAAGAAGACAGCCGTTCCAGAGTGGGCAAAGTTGACGCTGAAAAGCTTTTTGACGACGGAGACAAACAACCGAAGGGTTCGTGGCTCAAACTACTTGTTCAAAGGAAGCTCAAAGATGGTGTTTAGCATTGAAGGCCACGCGTGCTCGGTAGAGGTTATGTACAAGGAGAACAAGGCACGAAGAGAGTTCATCACCGATCGGTTGAGAAAGATTGGAGACCCCTGCGGGTTGGTCATACCAAGTCAAGCGTACAACATTGACATCCCGAACAAGAACTATTGCATCTACCTGCAGCAAATGAAGTACTGCGTGAACGGAGACTTGTTCAGAAAGCCACCGACCAAATACGCAAACTTTTCAGACATGGCGCTCACGCTGCAAAGCCTTCACCGCAACGGTGTGTATTTGTTGGACATCAAGCCAGAAAACATGCTCGACTGCACATGCGAGGGAGAGAGCGTCTTTGCATTTGCCGATTTGGACGACTCCGTGGTCCGCGAAGACGAGTCACCAAAGTTTTCGGTCACCCCCGGGTTTGGAACGGCTATTTTGTTCCTTGAGAACGTCCCCGAAAATTACGAATTCATCGACTGGTTGTGTTTTGCCAAGTCGGCGTTGGAGGTCGCATTTAAAAAAACGTACCAACCCTACCTGAAGGCAGACGAGAAGTTTTTGGACAGCGTGCGCACGTCAACCGACCTCACCATCTTGCACCGATGTGCCGAATTTCTGAGGGGGTTGGAGTCTGAGAGGGACAACACGGGCAGAACCATCGATTTTTTCACAGACAAAGAGCAGCGGGACGAGAAAATAGAGCTGATGGCGTCGTTTCGTAATGAAAATATGATAAATTTAAAATTTTAGTCTTCTTACTCGATAAGAAAGTATCCGTGGGGGCTTACGGGGCTCCACTTCGCCGTTCCAAACCTAGTATTTTGAACCAGAAGGTCGGCATAACATTGAATCGTCTCAAACACATCTATGTTATCAGCCGTGTAAAGCTTCAATTGCGTTATGGTAGTGTTCACCTGCAACGCAGTTTGTATTTTAACCAAGCCAGATATGGTCATACTCGAGCACAATGAGAAAGCGGTAAGTGAATCCGTGTACTTCAACGCGCGCGCAAAAGCTTCAGCTCCTTCGTGGTCGTAGTCGTTTCCGTCCAGATCAACACTTGTCAGTGTGTGGTTGCTCAACAAAGCCCGTGATAGGTCCTTCATGCCCTTGTTTGTTATGTGGTTGAGCGACAAACAGAGGTGGTTTAAAGATGTGTTTCCTCTTAACATCTCCGCAATTTTCTCCGTACCTTCGTCGGAAATATTATTAGAGTGTAACCACAGGTCTGTTAAAGACGTGTTTTCTTTCAACGAATCCACAATTGTCTTCGCGCCTTCATTTGTTATTTCATTATAACCCAAATCAAGACACGTGATTTTACTGGTTCTTAAGAACGAGGACAAATATTGTACACCTGTGTCACTTATTTCGTTGTCGGACAGGCATAGAGTTTTTAGAGTCTGTTTCAGGGAATGATTTCTTTCCAAGGCGTCGGAGATGCACTTCAAACCCGCATCATGAATGTCATTCTCCATCAAAATAAGTTCCGTCAAGACCGAATTAGACACCAAAGCGGTACCTATATAGGAAGGCATTTTGGGACCACTTTTGAGGGTGCTTGCGTCCACAATTTCTGTAAAATGTGAAGTGTATAATATTTCGCGATATGTGGATGATATCTTCCCTGCGGTAATCCAAAGATCTTTTAATTTCTCCACCTGTTCTTTTACAAGAACAAGGGCTGGGTGGCATGTTTTTACAAAACTTACTAGACTTACAAAGTCGTACGCAAGGAAGTCGATAATGTACAACAACAACAGTTCTGGAATGTCCGTAAAGACACCAATGTGCCCGTTAAATCGAATTTTTGTTGACATTTCTTATGCAAGTTAGCGTTGTGTCTTTTATTATGCTTGTGTTTTCTCTTGTGTCTTTTCTTTCTTATTTCAAAAGCAAAGTGTGTTTCCGATCGTTTCTTTTGCAATTTCGGATAAAATATTCGTCCGTGAAATAAAAAATGATTGGTTGGATAAAATTTACAAGTGCTATGTGGAATATTATAAAAAATGATTAAAATCAACATTTTAGTGCTGTGTGGTGTATACTATTACAAAAACGTGCTGAAACCAAAAACAAAACGTGCTGAAACCAAAAAAGACTTACAAACGAAACCCGTCCCCAATGGTCCTGTGTAGGGTTATGTACTTGTCCCCCTTTTGCTTCGCCTTCTTTTTCTCGCGATTCTTCTCTGCAACCACTTTCCGATCGTTCCGCTTCTTTTCTCGCGCCGCCTTTTCGCGTTTCTCGCGAATCTGCCTGTTCTTCTTACGAGTCTTCTTCCTCTCGCGTCGCCTCGTCTTCAGTAACGCCTTCTC
>MDTG01096878.1_pt1 | contig 14899 bp, 11 predicted proteins | sample 811421 | NCBI WGS metagenome assembly MDTG01 (sample SAMN05326645, study PRJNA326480) | marine metagenome | isolation source: seawater | place: Pacific Ocean: South East | collected 2011
AGGCATGCTCAGATGTAAGAATTTGTTCGATTCCAAGGGTCTCTCCTTGTTCCCGAATATAACTAATATATGGCGCAATTCGATAATTACCCTCATTAGCCAAAATTAATGGATCCGCAGATACCGATGCAAATATGAGCGCCAGTAATAGTGAGGACAAGATTTTAAACATGATTGATCCATTAACCCTTATATCTATAGGCTAGATCAATGATGGGGGGCGTCAATGTTGCTTAAGATACTTATTATTGTTGAATGGAGTTTCCAGCTTGGTTTTTAGCTTGGTACATGTGCTCGTCAGCTTGTTTCAACAGTTCGTTGGCAGACAGGTAGTCTTTTGGGCCTGTTTGGGCGATGCCAAAACTTAACGAGAATGTGCTATAGCAATCTTTAAAGTCATTGATTATTATATCGCATACACCTTTCGCAGAATCCATATCGCATTCTGGCAGAATCAAACAAAATTCATCGCCTCCATGGCGACAGGGAATATCGGTTGTTCTGATGTTTTCAAGTAAAATTGATCCAATATTTTTTAGTACTTCATCCCCTTTGATATGACCAAATCTATCGTTAATGGATTTAAATTCATCAATGTCAAAATAGATCATGGATAACTTGGTGGCGTGTCGCTTAGCTAATGCCAGTTCCCGTTTGAGTAATGCTTCCATGGCTCTTTGATTAAAAATACCAGTGAGAGGATCAAGTTGGGTGAGTTTTTCAAGTTGCTGGGTGCGCTCAGCGACTTTTTGCTCAAGACTTGATGCATATTCTTCTGTTCGCCGTTTAGCGTTTTCAATTTCACCGACAAGGCTGTCGATATAAGTATCGAATACCAGCGTGGTGTCAAAATATAATAATTTATCTAAGACCATGATGGTGTCTTGTAAAGTCTGTTCGTCTTGAATGATATTTTTAAGGGTCTTGATGATGATGTATTTAAGGCTCCAAACAGCAGACAAATAGAGTTTAGGTTCAACACCAATACGCTTATGCACCATGCCAATTCTTAAGCGGTTATTAACGTATTCGCTATCATAATGGCCGGAAAAAAGGTCGAGCACATATTTTCGCTGGGCAGAACGTAAGCGCAATAAGGTGTCTGCATCGCCGATTAATAAGGAGATCTCATCAATTTCTGTTTGGCGCTCATAGAATTCATCAACAATGATATCGATACTGTCTTCGATCATATTTTGATGGCGTGACAGCAGCTTTAAATCCTCATCGCTTAACCCCAGTAATTGTTTTCGTCGCTGTATTTCTATATCGCCCAGCTGCATTTGCTCGAGCAGTGTTTGCTGTGTCCTCCTCACAGAATGCTCCCTATTCTCACGTTGAGTCCCTTGTTAAACAGAAAAAATATATTCACTCATTGAGTATAGGTAAAGAACGTAAAAAAGGGAGGCGCCCTAGAATGGTATTTAGATCATTAATTTGGTTATTAAAACGTGACCTTATAAAGCTGGCATGAATATCTGGAGGCCGTCTCGTCCGCTATTTTTAACCGTGTAAAGGGCTTCATCGGCCTGCTGCCAGGCTTGCATCAGATTGCCTTTTACTTCGGTGAGTCCAATACTGACGGTTATGTGAATGGGGGTTGTCACGCCGTTTGGCTTGAAATTATGCTTTCTTATTCGTTTGATAATATAACTGGCTTTTTCTCTGGCTTGTTCGGTGTCGCAGTCACCTAGTAATATCACGAATTCTTCTCCACCAATGCGGGCGACAAGATCATGTAAACGGCAGCAGGACTGTACTATTTCAGTAAATTCAATTAGACAAAAATCACCAACTTGGTGCCCATGTTTATCATTAATCTTTTTAAAAAAATCAATATCTAAAATCATCAAGCAGGCGGTCTTTTTTTCCCTTTGCTCTAGACTGAGCAAGCGTTCAGCATTTTCGATAAATCCCCGTCGATTCATAATGCCCGTGAGCGGATCACTTATGGCAAGACAGGCTAGTTCTTGATTACTCGCTTTAAGTGCTAATGATATGCGTCTGAAGTGGTAAGCTGCAAAGGCGAAAATACCCAGCGCAATGGCGCTGATCGTTGTGATGAGGATAAGATAGGTATAGTCCTTTAGTTGCTTATCTGTGAATATAAAGTCTTTAATATCTTTTGAGCTATTGGTCATAGCAAGGTCTTTGTAAATTTTTGCGATATGCTGCCAGCGTCCAGGGTTCATATGACCAATCTCGACTAGCTCAGGCAAAATGGATTCACGAATTTTTTCAGCCTCATATATGAGATGTTCTTTCGATTTATTTTGTGCGTATTTCTTAGAGATAATCTCAACGGACTCATCTACATTGTCCATTGCATATTGCCAACCTTGTAAACTTGCATTTTTAAAGCGCTTTACTAAATCTGGGTTATTGTTCGCTATGTTTTTCTGGGTAATGAGCACATCACTATAAAAATTTATGCCATAGTCCCTAGGTTTAATAAGATGAAAATCGATATTCTGTTGCTTTAAATAAAACGGTTCATTGGATGAATAGCCATTATATGCATCTACCTTGCCGTTAATTAAGTCGTTAATATCAAAACTAGTGGGAATGATTTTAATGCTGTCTGGTGGAATGCCTTCCTGATTTAATAAAGCGGATAGTTCAGCGTTAGCAGGTCGAGGAAAAGACATAAGAGTATGTCCGGGCAAGTCTTGTGGAATGCGGATTTTTTTAGACGCGAGGGTAATCCAAACGATGGGTGACGTTTGCCCAATGGCCGCAATAGCCATTATGGGTTCACCTTCCATGTAATTAATCACAACCGCAGAGTTGCTCACCGCAAATTGAGCCTCGTTTTGAATCAGCGCTTGCACCACATTGAGAGCGTCTTTGCCTCCGGGCTTGATCTTAACCTTTATCCCATTTTGCTCATAAAACCCCTTCTCTTTGGCCATGTAATAGCCTGCGAACTGGAACTGATCATACCAGCGCAGTTGTAAGGTAACCTCGTCAAGCGCATGGACGATAGAAAAGGGTAATAATAGGAGTACAAGGCTAAAATGGGTCAGCCAAGCTTTGGCATTCATGGGATGAGCCAATGTGGTTGTGGTTACTGTCAGTATAGAAGGGTTTTGCGTAATTGCTGTTGTTGAGAGAGTGTATTCGTATTTAGGATAACTTTGTCCACTGAGGCGTGTTTATTATTCACTCTGATAGTAATAATTAGCTTTGCTAAAACGACAGCTTATAAAAAGGTGAGGTACTCGCACATGGATTGCCCATATGCGAGTGAAGATTAGAGCGCAGGTTTATGCAGAAACAGCATCTAATGCCTGACTGACGTCTGCAATGATGTCATCAATGTTTTCAATACCCACAGAGATTCGAACGAGGTCTGTGCTGACACCGGCCTTGGCCAATTCTGTCTCATTTAACTGGCGGTGCGTGGTGGAAGCGGGATGGCAAGCCAAAGATTTTGCATCACCTATGTTAACCAAACGTAAAATCATTTGAAGGGCGTCAATGAATTGCGTACCTGCTGCTATGCCACCTTTTATGCCAAAGCTTAAAATACCACTGGCTTGACCATTGGTGGTTTTCTGACAGGTTTCATAGTATGGGCTGTTTTCAAGCGCTGCATAGTTAACCCAATTTACTTTTTCATGGGCACTCAGGTACTCAGCCAGTTTCTGTGCGTTCTCGCAATGACGTTCCATGCGCAAGCCAAGTGTTTCCAGACCTTGTAGGATCTGAAAAGAATTCATAGGTGAAATCGCTGCACCGGTATTACGCAGAGGTACCACACGACAACGACCAATAAAGGCAGCGGGCCCTAGGGCTTCTGTATATACCACACCATGGTATGACGGGTCGGGCTCATTCAAGATAGGGAAACGTTTTTTATTCGCTACCCAATCAAATTTACCTGAATCAATAATAGCGCCGCCCACGGATGTGCCGTGGCCACCAATGTATTTTGTTAATGAATGTACAACAATATCTGCGCCTAACTCAAAAGGGCGACATAAGAAAGGTGTTGCCACCGTGTTATCCACAATCACAGGTACGCCGTGTTTGTGGGCAATTTCAGCCAACTTGGTGATGTCGACCACATTGCCTGCTGGGTTGCCGATTGATTCACAGAAAATAGCACGGGTATTATCGTCAATGGCGTTTTCAAACCCTTCGTAATCATCGTGAGAAATCAGGCGTACATCGATGCCTTGATTTGGCAATGAATGGGCGAATAAATTATAAGTACCACCATAAAGCTGACTGGTGCTGACAATGTTGTCACCGGTTTTACATAAGCATTGAATCGCGTAAGTAATGGCTGACATACCCGATGCTACCGCTAGTGCACCAATGCCACCTTCCATGGCTGCAATGCGCTGCTCTAGAACGTCCGTTGTTGGGTTCATGATGCGCGTATAAATATTACCCGGTACTTTTAAGTCAAATAAATCAGCACCGTGTTGCGTATCGTCAAACGTATAAGATGTAGTTTGATAAATTGGGACGGCAGCGGCTTTAGTTGTGGCCTCGGATGTGTATCCATGGTGAAGCGCAAGTGATTCGAGTTTCATGAGTTGTCCTTACTAATAAATGAGCGATATACCAAGGTTGGGTATGCCCGACACTTTACTGCATTTTACATGGGATTTGCATTGCTAAAAGCAATCAATGTTACACTGCTTCTAACTCGAGCCAACAGTGGATATTTGTTTTGTATTTAACGCGTCAATTACAACGAAAATTAGTTGTGGCAGCCTTATTTCTATTGGTTATTTTATTATTCCTACAGTGGTTAGTGCCGGCGGCAGGTCTGCACTTTGCTAAGAAATGGTATAGCGAACAAGGCACAAATTATGAGCTGTTCATTAAAGATTGGACGTTTTCCCCGTGGCGCGGGTTAATCGAATTAAAAGGCGTGCACTTTGAATATGCGGAGCAAATAGCCGCGTTTGACAAGCTTAGCTTGAATATCGCCATGTTAGAGTTACCTAAACGTAACTTGGTGGTTGAGCGCGCGCATTTTGATGGCTTAAAGCTCTCTATTACTCAAACTAAGCAGGGTATTGAAGCGCTGGGTTTATCATCCGCCATGTTACAAACCACACAAGAAGGCACGACACCTGACAAGCAAAATGATCAAGCCGCAGTTGAAACGCAACAAGCATCGACGCCATGGACATTCTCACTCAAAGATATTCAGCTTAAGAATCATTTAATTGCGTTTAGCCAGTCCAATTTAGATCTGACATTAGAGGTCAGTCATTTAAGTGTGGCGGGCGATGACCCACTAAATGTAATTGACATTAATAGCGCACTTTTAGTCCATGCTTTACAAAGTAAAGAGCCTCTTATTGGCTTAGATGAAACGCTTCAAGTTGAAGTAAATGGCACGATACAGCAACTAGTGGACTCCCCTACTTTAAATATGGATTTAATCTTAACGAATATGAATCTTGCTAATCCATGGTTGCCCAATGCTGGTTTTAAACGTTTAACGTTATCCTCCGTGAAGCTCTCTCAGGCTCAGCAAGATATTAACCAATTAAGTATCGATGATATATTTATCGAAGATAAACTACTCAGTCTTAAACATTACCGCGCACAGGATATTGTGCTAAATAAAAATAGCCTCACCACGGGTGTACACCAATGGGATGGACTGAATACCCGATTAGAACTGGATCAACATGGTGGTCTTGCTCAATTGAATTTAGGGTCAGCGGATGTGTCTTCCGAAGGTGAAGGGTCTGAGCATGCTCAAATCAAAGATAACACTCAACAGAGCGCTCAGCAAAACGCTAAAGTATCAACAGATGAAAAGCATAATGACGATGAATCGACTTTTAAAATATCGGTAGCTGAAATCAAACAAAATAATCAATTTCCTTCTTCTATACAGGTTGTTAGCCCCCATGTTAATCCAAAATTAAATTTGGATATCACGGTTAATAAGTTGGTTGTGGCGAAACTTAATAACCAGCAAGAGCCTATACAATTAATGTTGGAAGCTAAAACAGACGATTACAGTGAAATTAAATTAGCCGCCAACATCACAACACGTGATCAAATAAATGGTGATGTGCAATTAAACGTGGATCAGTTTGATCTTGTTTCACTCAATGGTTATGTGGCACAAACTCTTGGCTATCATGTTGAGCAAGGTCAGCTCAATCTAAAGACCAATATAAACATTGATAAAGGTAAACTCTCAGGGGATGCTGACATTTTTTTAAGAAACAGTACCTTGGTTCCTGAAGACCAAGCTACTATGGATCGCATTAGTAAGCAGATATCCATGCCAATTGAAACGGCATTATCGTTAATTAAAGACGATGATAATAATATGCAGATGAATATTCCCATTAAAGGCGATGTCAATGCACCGGACTTTGGTATCGATGACCTGATTACGCAGTTAACTCAAAAAGCATTAACAAGTGCTACATTGCATTATGTTAAGCAAGCGATTTTTCCTTATGGATTGTTAGTCAGCGTGGCAGATTATGTGGGTGAGGAGTTGTTTTCTATATCATTAACGCCCATTGCAATGGACCAAGATGAGTTAGATGAAGAGCAGAAAAAGTATTTATTAAAAGTGGTGTCCCTCATGCAAGAAAAAGACAGTTTGCAGTTAAGGGTGTGCGCCCAAGTGGATGCAGAGACCAAGGATGAAAACTGGCACGACGAGGCATTGGAAAAAGCCAATAAAATTAAGCGATATTTAGTGGATCAGGATGAGACACTTTCATCAAGGGTTTCCTTGTGCCAGCCAATGCTTGGCAATGCAGCCCAAATAATGTTGGGGTTTTAGGCAGAAAACGTCGAAATTCTAATGATCCATATGCTGTATGATGAAGTGATGATGACAGTACAAAACTACCTATCCAAAATACTGATTATAGATGACCATCAAATATACTTAGATGGTCTAGAAATGCTGCTCAAACAAGGACTGTCCGATGCTGCTATTTATAAAGCAAGTACGCTTGAGGATGCGAAAAATCTGCTGAAATCTGATTTGGAGTTCGATCTCATATTGCTGGACATTAATCTCAATAACGCCAACGGGTTTGATTTATGTGAGCTGGATGAATTGAAGCATCAGCCAATTGCCATACTGTCGGCTTCTGAGCATATCAAAGATATTCAACAGGCGCATGCGCTAGGTTTACTGGGGTTTTTAAATAAAGCCACTGATAATGAAAAGCTCATTGATGATATACAAAGGCTTTTGCGCGGAGAATGCATTTTTCCTACAAAGGATATGACGCAGACGGTTCTCACGCCTAGGCAGCAAGACGTACTCAATTTATTATCACAAGGTTACCCTAATAAAGTGATCTGTAAGCAACTGTCCCTGAGCGAGGCAACAGTTAAAACCCACCTGCGGGCCTTATTTAATATTCTTGATGTACATACTCGTACTGAATGCGTCAGTGTTGCCCGTGAGAAGAATCTGATATAAGCGCCATCAACTGGGCTCTTAATCTGGATGGGCTTAACGGCTTACGCAAAAAGTGACTGTTGTATGTCTTAGTTAACTCGAGCAGTGTATCTGTGCGATGCGAAGACATGAGAATACTGGGAATATTATGCAGCGCAGCGTACTTGATAATTTGATCCCCACAACCATCACCTAAATTCCAGTCACTTATGACGCAGTGCCAGTCTTGTTTGATCACATTCATGGCGTGCTGAATACCGCTGACACACATTACGTCATAGTGCCATTGCGTCAGCATGTTCTCTATATTTTTAAGTATATCTTGATCATCATCGATAACGAGAATACGTTTTTTTTCAGGCTTACTCATTAAGTTGTGGTTATTCGATGTGGCAATGGGAAGACGCAGACTAAAGATGGTTTTTCCAGGCTGGCTATTGAATTTTAGCTTGTGATGTAAATGCTTACAGAATTGAGAAACGATGGCTAAACCTAGGCCGAGTCCATCTTGCGATTGTTGCCCTTTGATAAATTCATTAAAAATTGTGGACTGTAATGCCTCATTAATCCCCTTACCATTGTCTTCAATGTTAAGTGTGACATATTCCCCTTCAATTGAACTCTTTATTGCAATTTCCTCACACTGGCTATGATTGAGCGCATTTTCAATCAGGTTATGCAGTATGCGGCTGAGCATCGTAAAGTCACTTTTAATATAGCAAGGTTGAACATTAAAGTTCAGTTCGATGTTGTGTTGTTGTAGGCGTGATTGAAATAGGTTGGTGATTTGTCTCACTAGATCAACCAGCGAAATGCTATCGATTTTTGGCTGAATTAAATTTAAGTTTATTTTAGAAATATCCAACATTTGTGTAAACATAGAGTTAAGGCTGTGTATGCCTTGATTTAACTGCTCAATATTTCGATCATTCGGGCGTTCATTTTTAAGCACATCACCCATGATGGCAATGCCTTGTAGAGGTTGCCGAATATCATGACTGGCCGCCGCAAGGTATTTATTTTTTTGTTGAATAGACTTCAATGCATGTTGGTGGTGAATATCCAGCATGCGCTTACGTAAAAAATTCGCCCTTTGGTTATGCTCTGTTACATATGCGCCAATGGCCGCTGACACCAGTATGATGCTTAAAAATAAAACATGGTTTAAGTAGTCTGCAAAATTCAAATAAAATAGCGGTTCACTTAAAGCGTACAAAATAACCATGGCAATATTAATGCATAGCGCTAAATAAAAAGGCAAAGCCATGATGAAAAAGCCATACATCATGACAATCATTAACCCTTCATAGGGCAGATCAATACCCTGAACATGGGCCAACCAAATGATATAAATAATACTGAGACTAGTGACCAGTAACGTCGCGCTGTAGACCCATAGGTAATAACGGGGCGGTTTAAAATACAGCCACAGCGTCACGACAATAATCGTGGGTAAGACAAACCCGATGCGAATAATAGATGTGTGCATGGCAACCACTGGATGCAGTAAAAACCAGTCGAGTACACAAAATACTAATACAAAGATACCCGCCGAAATACCAACCGGTAACACTCGGTTTAAAATTCGCTGGCGAACAAACCCTTGAAATTCAGCTTCTAGGGGCTTGGGAAAGGTGAGCCAAGGGAAACCCTTGGTGATGGTTTGATTTATAAGCGCGAGTTTATCCATTGGCAGAGTGTGCCAATGGTTTATGCTGGGCTCAAGTAAAGAATGGTTTATTGAGTCTGTTGAGCCAATTGCCACGCCTGAACCATGCTGTACTCTTCATCCGTAAAGTATTGTTTTGCCATATCACGAATTGCCTCCTGCTCACTCACAGGGTCAAGTCCTTGGTTGCTTATGCGTGCAATATCTTGAGAAAATGTTTGATATTTGTTTTTTAACTGACGTTGAGCTTGGTATTGAGATACAACCGCTTGTGCTTGCTCACTGTCAAAGTGTTGAAAAGCGAAATCGCGTACCTCTTGTGTGCTTGGTTCATTCGCGAGTAAATTACTATAAGCCTGCATGGCCTTTGCGTGCTGCTCTTGGCGATCAATTATCTCGCGCATGTTCTCCGGTAGTTGGGCTCTTGCTATATCTTTTAATTGTTGACGCTCTTGCATGCTGAGATTTTCATCCAGGTCTGCTTTCATATTGCTAAGCGTGTATTGTGCATACGCTTCATCTTCAACAAATAATGCCTGAGCGACGTCTCCACCTAGGTGAGTACGGCGTAAATCGTATAGGGTCTGAAGCCCTTGTGCTAATGTGTCGTAGCGGTAATCGGCATCTATTTGTGAGCGCTGGGTATCAATCGGTTGTGCTAGTGCCTCAAAACTGGCTTCCTTGAAAGCTAGGTAATTTTTTAGCACGTCCATGGCTTGATCGGCGGCTTGTTGTGTCAGGCCATGATAAAAATGCAAGCGTAAGCGTTGTAATGCTTGCTCTGGGGTAACCTGGCCTACACTGCTGAGAAAGTAATCCATGAAGGCTTTGAATTCGGTATCAACGATCAAATTGCCGTTTTCATCTGTACGAATTAAACCTGCAATTTCTGTGTCTAATGTGTCTTTTGAATAGGGAGTATCCAGTTCAGTAAAATCAAGGGTTTGTTGGTTTATGTTTGCTAAAATCGTTTGTGCACCCTTAAGTGGGTTACTGTGTTGGATAAGCTCATTTGACGTCTGTATTGAAGGGGCAGTATTGAATAAATATATAACCGTCACTAAAAAAAACGCACTGATACCGAAAATTAACTTCATCGATTGAGCCTTTTATAATTATTGTATTGGGTGCACATCCTTGTGCAGATTGTTCATTTAACGACTACAGGCCTTTTCCTTTTAGGCGGTTCGCATGTCGGGTATATAATGAAACTGGATTGGTCCAGCCATTAATACCAAACACTTGGTTCGTCGCATCTAGGTGATTCATGTGATAGCTATCGCCAATCACACTACCTAGATAAGTGGCACATACTCCCACAAGGCCATCGCTTTTTTCATTACCAAATACTTTCGATGTTAGGTATAAAAAAGGATCAGAAATATCAAGAATGTTGGTGGTTGCATCGTCACCCGTCCATGAGAATAACTTAATGTTTTTACCATTTACATTATGATTCTCACCACTTTTAGCACAGTAGCTTGAAGTATTAATACCCCAAGGTGTGTAGTTGTTTATTTGTGCTGTGCCGGCTGTGGTGAGGGTTTCTAATGCGGCTACTGAATTTTGACTTAGGTTTTGTCCATTGGATGAAATGGCATCGATGAAATCACCAACTGCATTGGCAACTGCCGCAACTGTGGTTTCAGTGACCGAACCAGCAGGAAGCGCCCCGCGTAAAAAGTCAGCAACCTTAGAGCCTTTGTTCACACCATTAATGGATGTGACCGAAGCAATATAGTTTTTGGTATCACCGTAGTTCAGCAAAATTCGTGAGGTAGGTGAGCCTTGAGAGTGAGCCATGATGTTCACTTTGCCGCTACCGTATCTTTGTGCACAACTTTTTACTTGCGGAGCAAGAGAAGCTGCACGATCAAAGCTAGAGGAAAAGCTACTAACCGCCGCAATACATACTTTGGCGCCATCCTTGGTTAGGTTGTAAGGGATATTGTAAAAATAATCCACAATACCGCCTAGGCTGTCCCAGCCGGAAACGCCATGCACGAGCATGATTGGGTGTTTGGTTTTGGTGTATCCCCACCAGGCTAAACTGGTATTGGAGAAAAGCACCAATAGTAGGGCGCTAAGCCCAAAGGTGATTGCACGCATGTTTTTCTCACTTTTTATTTTTATTTGTGAATGAGCCGTTTTTGCTGAGCAAAAACAGACCAACATGTTATGACAAGGGTGTGACAGCCACATCGCCCATATGGTCTGGGCTGGATGCGACAGGTATTGTGACGGGGCTTGAATGGGCTAGATATTTAAGTTCAGTTGCTGTTTAGGAAGTCATTCACTTGCTTCATGGGCATGTGATCACTGGTGTCTCGGCCATACCAAACATGCTCTACCTTCCCCATTTGGTTAATAAGGAAATCCGCTGGCACCAATTTGACGTGTGGATTTGGCTGAGGGTAACCGCCTTTAAGCATGCCCTTAATAATACGGGGCAATTTAAATAATAAAGCTTTGAATAACGCGCTGGCACTGTGTTCCACGCCATATTGGTTATACAGGTTTAAGTCTGTGTCGCTGATCATGCGAAACGGTCTAGGGTGTTTTGCAACATAGCGGCGAACTTCATCAGCCGAAGAGCTGAACACCGCAATCACTTCAATGTTTTTGTCTTTCCATTTTTTGTATTGCTGGGTTAATTCATAAACACGAAAATTACAAAAAGGACAGGCGGCATCACGAAAAAACGCGAGCATGACTTTCTTACCCTTAAACTCGTTAATGGTGATTGATTTACCGTAAATATCATTAGTAGAAAAATCAATACTAGGGCAGGGAGGGGTTAAACGCATATAAATCCAGTACAACTAAATGGTTAAAAGGATTCTACGCTTATCTAGAGGCTTTGGATCATTTAAAAATGTTTTTTAAATTTCTGGGTATCAAGGGCCTCATTCAAGATAGGTTCACGTTTAATAATGTAATCAGAAATTGTATTAAGCTGATCACTGTGCATGTTAGATTTAACCCAGATAGAGAATTTAGCGTGCTCGGGTAATGTCTGTATGACGTTAAACCGCTGGGCGATTGTGTCCGGTTGCATGGCTAAAAAGGGTTTGGCTGAAATCACCACATCTACCTCTTTTCGCATACACGCTTGAACAATAGAAAAGTAATCATTGAAGATCATCAGCTCAACGGATGCTCGCTTGCCTTCATAAAAGTGCTGTGCCGAATACAATGCGGTTGAGTCGGCTAAAACAGCCACTTTTAATGGCGTTGTTGCCTTCTTACCAGAGTGAGAATATTGATAAATTTTAATGTCCACAGGGCTCGATAACAGCTGGCGATAACCCTCATTGTGTAACAAGTCACTTAAATTATCAGAATACCCCCACATAATTAGGTCAGCGGGAGGTGCAGCGACGGCTTGCTCAAGCTGATCAAGGTTGGCTTGGCTATTGAATTGTACTGGCAGATTGATATGCGATGAGAAATCATGAAACAGTTGTTGAACCCGGTTAAGGGTTACCTTGTCTTTGTAAACCCCCTGAAAAAAGAAATGAAACGTCTCGCTTTCATCCGCCCATGCTGGGGCATTCAACAGCATGAAGATAAGTGAAATACAGACTGTATGACGTTTTAAAGGCTTCATCGGGGTTTATTGTATGTCCATTTGAGGCATTGTCTCTTGGGCGGGTAAATCCGTTGACTAGCTTGACCCGTATTTCATTTTATCGATGCACACTTTCAACCAGCTAGATTGCCATCTATAAATTTATATCCTATTAACAAGAATAGGCCTTTTTACGCGCAATCACAAAGGTTAAGCAGCAGTGGGCTACAGGGGATTGATTGGCATAATTGATCGGTTAATGGGGTTAAACATCACACGTCACAAAAGTCACATGGGTTTGTCATATTCAACTTATAGCCTAATGGCGGCCATTGGGCGGTAGGCCACATTCATCATAAAAGGAGACAGATATGAACGCTTACCGAATAGGCTTACTGAGCATGATCGTCATGATCGCACTGCCTGTGCAGCAGGCCAATGCAGAGCAATCCCCCCATGGTTTTCATTCATCATTGTTTGATTTCTTTCATGGCTGGCATAAACGCGGGCGATCCGCACAACTGGGGCCACGCCCTTTCTTTTTAGTGGAAGATATGACGCAAAGCCCATTAAAAACTCAGTTACAGCACTGTGCTAAAGGGCCGTTTAAATCCAGTAAATTCTCAATTGGCCACCGAGGTGCCGCGTTACAATTTCCTGAGCATACTAAAGAGTCATATACCGCTGCGGCCAAAATGGGGGCGGGTATTGTCGAGTGTGATGTGACCTTTACCAAGGATAAGCAATTGGTCTGTCGACATTCTCAATGCGACTTGCACACAACCACGAATATACTGGCAACCCCCTTAGCATCACAATGCGCGGTGGCGCCGCAGTTTGATAGTGAAGGCAAACTTGTGAATGCGAGCGAGATCAAATGTTGTACCAGTGACATTACCGTGTCCGAATTCAAAACCCTTGAAGGTAAAATGGATGCGGCTAATTTAGCTGCCACCAGTATTGATGAATACATGGATGCCACAAGCAACTGGCGCACCGACTTATATTCAGCAAACGGTACCTTACTGACCCACGCTGAAAGTATTGAGTTATTAGATAGCCTAGGTGTGGATTTCACACCAGAATTAAAAGCCCCTTCAGTAGAGATGCCTTTTCAAGGAACTTACACCCAACAAGATTATGCCAATCAAATGATTGCAGAATACACAGACGCAGGTATTCACCCAAAACGCGTTTGGCCACAGTCGTTTGATCAGCAAGATGTATTGCATTGGATTCAAGAGTATCCACGTTTAGCCCGCCAAGCGGTTTACCTTGATGGTGTATACGATACCAGCATTAGCTTAGAGACCATGCTTAACTGGCGCTCACAGGGCATGCGGGTCTTGGCACCACCAATGTGGATGTTATTGGATGTGGATGCCTATGGTGACATTGTTCCATCTCAATATGCGCTTAACGCAAAACAAGCGGGCTTTAAAATCATCACCTGGACATTAGAGCGCTCAGGCTTATTAAAAGACAATGGCGGCTGGTATTACCAAAGCGTTAATGGGGATTTGGGTGGTGAAGACGTAATCAATACCGATGGCGATGTATATGAGGTATTAGATGTACTCGCAAAAGATGTGGGCGTGATTGGTGTGTTTTCGGATTGGCCTGCAACCGTTACCTATTATGCGAATTGTATGGGCTTGCGTTAGGAAGGCTAATCGATACAAAATAAAAAGCCGTTTGTTCAATTAAGAACAAACGGCTTTTTTAATTTTATTAATCAATAAAATTATTCCGCATCAATCAACGCATTGTCACGAACCGCACCTTTGTCGGCACTGGTCGCAAACTTAGCGTAAACCTTTAAGGCACGGCTTACTTTACGAGGGCGTTCTGCTACTGGCTTCCAACCTTTTTTATCTTGTTCGCTTCGACGTGCAGCTAACTCAGCGTCAGTTAGGTCGACGTTGATACCACGGTTAGGGATATCAATGTTTACGATGTCGCCATCCTTTAATAAACCAATGGCACCACCAGAAGCGGCTTCAGGAGAACAGTGACCAATAGACAAACCAGAGGTACCACCCGAGAAACGGCCGTCGGTTAATAGGGCACATTCTTTACCCAAACCTTTTGATTTAAGGTATGACGTTGGGTACAGCATTTCTTGCATACCCGGGCCGCCTTTAGGACCTTCGTAACGAATGACAACCACTTCGCCTGCTTTTACTTTACCCGCTAAGATGCCTTCTACAGCCGTATCTTGGCTTTCGAATACGATTGCAGG
>MDTG01278248.1_pt1 | contig 14899 bp, 8 predicted proteins | sample 811421 | NCBI WGS metagenome assembly MDTG01 (sample SAMN05326645, study PRJNA326480) | marine metagenome | isolation source: seawater | place: Pacific Ocean: South East | collected 2011
AGGCTCTTGCCTCACTGAAATCGATATGGGAGGAAAGACGGTTGGCATATTGCTTCGATAACAAGTCTGCAACAGGCACCTCAACAAAATCCGGATCCCCCAGATATTCACTGCGATCGGCATAAGCGTACTTCATTGTTTCTGTGAGCAGGTGTAAATAATCCGCGTTGTTATGCCCCAGTGCTTTTAAATCATAACCCTCTAGGATATTTAGCATTTGCAATACGTGCACGCCACCAGAGCTTGGCGGTGGCATGGAAACCACCTGATAGTCACGATAGCCCCCCTGCACGGGTTCACGTTTCGCCACCGTATAGGCCGCCAAGTCGTCAAGCCCGATTAAACCACCATTTTTATTTGAGTCGGCTGCAAAGCGTTCGGCAATTTCTCCCTGGTAAAACGCTTTTTCCCCTTGATGGGCAATCTGCTTGAGTGACCAAGCCAGATCTTTTTGTATAAACCGCTCTCCGGCCTTATAAGCACTGCCATCGACTTTGAAAAATATCTTTCGGCCGGCCTCGGAGCGGGACAGTTGAGTCCGACGGCTTTTAAATTCGTCTGCCAGTGCATGGCTGAGCACAAAACCCTTACTGGCCAGTTCAATGGCCGGGCTGATTACTTGCTTCGGTTTCATGGTCCCATATTCGCGTAGCGCCTGCAGTAATCCAGCCACAGTGCCGGGCACCGCTGCAGAGCGATAACTGTTGCGAGATAACTGCGGGTTAACCTCACCCTCGACATCAAGAAACATATTGCGACTGGCGCCCAGCGGCGCCATTTCGCGGTAATCGAGAGCAATTATTCTATCTTGCTCTGCCAGATGTACCAGCATAAAACCGCCACCACCCAGATTCCCAGCTTTCGGTAGCGTCACAGCAAGCGCAAAGCCAACCGCCACAGCAGCATCCACCGCGTTCCCCCCCTGCTGAAGTATCCCCAATCCCACCTGACTGGCAAGAGCTTCCTGGGAGGCCACCATACCCCGTGAGCCAATGATAGGGTGGAAAATAGTCTGTTGATCAATAATTGCAGGTTGTGCAGCGAAGACAAACTGGGTTAGACCCAGAAGGAAAAACGGCAATGTTTTTATGAAAGGCCGGTTTTTGTTCACGGGTTAGCCTCTTGTGGCAGCGGTTAGATGAGTGACATCACTATAACAATGCGATGTAACTTCTCATTTAAATCCCTATGATAGATTGCGTTAATTTGTTAACGAGCTGTTAATAACGTATAAATTTGAATGGTGTCCAGTCAGTTTGGAATATAATCACCGCAAAGAGTCCTCTGTCCCATTAAGAGCTTCAGCCTACAAGGAGCCTTTAAAATGCCTCATAGCCAAATTCCCCTGCGAAAAAGTTTGTCCTACAAGCAAGCTAAATACAGTGTCATTGTCGCCTTCATCATCGGCACGATACTCACCACCGCTCAAATCGGATTCGACTATTTTTCTCTCCAGCAGCAAGTGCGATCTGAAGTAAGCAATGTACTAACCACCGCCAATCGCACCGCCTTCCATACCGCCTATAATCTCGACGAAAGTGGCTCAGAACAAATCGCTCGCGGTCTGGTCAGCAATCAGCCCATTATGGAAGCAACGATTACCGATAACTTTGGCAATATCCTAGGTCATGCTCAAAAGAACATTGATGAAGATATTTCTTGGGTGTCACGCTGGCTTTTTGGTGATATACAGAAAATTGAGCACAATCTTATTGAAGATACCGAAGGCCAGCAAGTGATCGGCCAGCTGCGAGTCTTCGTCGACCCTGCCATTACTTCCAGAACGTTTATTCAGCGATCCATGGTGGTATTGCTGTCGGGTATTGTGCGCAATTTTATATTGGCCATATCCCTGATAACCGTTTTTTATTTCACCATAACTAAAGCCATACGCTTTGCTAGTAGCCGTCTGCAATCCGGTAATACTCAGGAGCGAATCCCACTACAATCCTCGCACCGCAACGATGAGTTTGGTGTATTGATCGATGCCTTTAATAGCCACCTTAATATTATTGACGACCAGCATCAGCAGATTATCGAGGCCAACAGTAATCTTGAGCGTTTGGTGCAAGAGCGCACCCGTCAGCTGGACGAAAATAATCGCGAGCTGGACAAAGAAAAGAATGCAGCCCTGCAAGCCAGTCAGGCTAAATCGGATTTTCTTGCTATGATGAGCCATGAAATCAGAACGCCCATGAATGGTATTCTAGGAATGGCTCAGCTATTGGAAAAGTGTCACTTGGAGCGCGGTAGTTCAAGCGAGAAACGCCAACAGGAACGAGATTACGTCTATGCCATTCTCGATTCCAGTAAGTCGCTGTTAACCTTGATGAACAGTGTGCTCGATTATGCCAAGTATGAAAAAGGCAAGCTGGAGTTTGAGAAAATTATTTTTGAACCCCGTCGCTTGGTGAACGGCATTGCCTTTTTATTATCAGCAACTGCCGAAAAAAAACAGACTTTGTTAAGCGTAAGCCTAGCGGACGATACCCCACACCACCTGGAGGGTGATCCGGAAAAACTACGGCAAGTGTTGTTAAATCTTCTTTCCAACGCCATTAAGTTTACTGATCATGGTAACGTTACTCTCACCGTTACCACTAAACACCAAAAAGACGATAAAGTCTGTTTGCGTTTCAGTGTATCGGACGATGGCATCGGTATTGCTAAAGAAGAACAACCCCATATTTTCAAGGCATTTACCCAGGCAGGCGCTTCAATAAGTCGGCGTTTCGGCGGCAGTGGTATGGGTCTAGCCATATGCGAACAAATTGTCGAACAGCAGCACGGGAAACTAGATTTTAGTAGCGAAGAAGGAAAAGGCAGTGAATTCTGGTTTGAGCTGAGTTTTGGATTGGCACAAGCGTCCGATGAGTCATTTAACGTCGAAAACACCTATCCGCAACTGCCCTCACTGCAGGTTTTGGTGGTCGATGATGTGGCCATTAATCAGAATCTTGCCAAGGCTCAGCTGGAGAGGGAGCATCACCGAGTTACCGTCGCCAACAATGGCAGCGAAGCGCTGGAGATATTGCAACAACAAAAAATTGATCTTGTCTTGATGGATCTGCAAATGCCAGTGATGGACGGACTCGAAGCCACTCAACGGATTCGTGAGTCCAGTGAAGCTACCATCGCCCAGATACCCATTATCGGCGTCAGTGCCAATGTCTCGGAAGTAAAACGACAGAAATGTTTGGACGTAGGTATGAATGCCGTCAGTAGTAAACCGCTTGATATTCATAAATTATATCAGTTACTGGCCGAGGTCATTGATGGAGCGAAAAACCACACAGAGGGGAAAAAATTAGGTCGCCGGCAGCAGGGACTACTGGATCGCAATTTGATTGACCAACACCGTCACAGTTTAGGAATTGAAAAACTCAAAGCCCTGTATCTGGACTCGGAAACGGCGGCCAGGAAACGATTATCTCTTATTGAAGCAGCGTTTGAAGACAGCGACATCGAGGGGATCGCTGCCCACTCCCACAGCTTGGCGGGCCTCTGTGCCAATTTTGGTTTCATCAAACTCAGGCAACTGGCGAGCCAGCTGGAGGATACCGCCAGCCAATGTCAGACTGAGAATTTAAGCCCATTGATTTCGGCGTTAAACAAGGTCGCAGAAGACACCTTTGCGTCACTCACCCCGTAAACGGATACCTGAGCTACGATGAAAATCCAATCCCTGTTTATATTTGCATTCGCGGCCTTCTTGCCCTTAACTGCCCAAGGTGAACAGCAACATATTACCGTTGTGACTGAAAGTACCCCTATTACCAGCGTGTCGACACAACAGCCCAAAGGTGCAGAAGCCACAGAGTTTGTGCGCGCATTGCTGGAAAAAGCCGGTTTCAGTTATGACATACAGTTTGTGCCTTGGCGTCGTGGTTACCAGCAGGTGAAACAATCGGCCAACACAATGATTTTTCCATTGGCCCGTACCGCTCACCGTGAAACGGATTTCCAATGGGTAGGTCAGTTAATTCCCATTCGCTATTATTTATTTCGGTTAAAGGATCGTCCTGAGCTATCAATAACGAGCCTTGACGAGGCCCACCTCTATCGAATCGGCGTTGTCAACTATCACGCCCACCACGAATATTTGCTACAGCGAGACTTTAAACAATTGCCGGCGGTCAACAGCAGTGAACAGAACATCAAAAAATTGTTACTCCGGCGCATCGATTTTTTTGCCGTGAGTGATGGTGGTATTTTACCGCTCTGCCAACGCACTCAAATTGACTGTAGCCAGATCACCCCCGCATTACCGTTAACCGATCTGGCATCTGGCTTGTATATGGCGTTTGGTCTAGAAACCGACTCAGCAGTGGTGCAACGTCTCAGAAAGGCTTATCAACAACTCATTGAAGACGGCACTCGCCAAAAAATATTTGCTACTCGCCTAGAGTAGTTAAACCGCTTTCATAAACAGTGGTGATCGTTTGGACGAATACCAGCAGTCTCTTAAGCAAACACCAATACAGTTAAAGTCCACATAAATCCAGCCAGTGCGGCAGCAAAGCTGGCGGGCACGACTTGGGTTTTAACGTGATCCATAAGATCGCAGCCTGTGGTCATAGCACTGAGTATTGTGGTGTCAGAGATAGGGGAACACTGGTCACCATAAACGCTGCCATTTAGAACCGTAGCAAAACAGACGGACATAAACAGTTCTGGATGGGAAATCCCTCCGGTTTGAGCCACAGCCCAAGCCAGCGGCATCGCCAGAGGGAAAACAATGGCGTATGTGCCCCAACTGGTACCGGTAGAAAACGCGGTAATCATCGTCAGTAACTGCAGGCAGACAGGCAAGGTCCAATAGGTAATACTATCCCCCAACAGCTCAACAAGATATAACCCTCCCCCGATTTCCTTACTGATAGCGCCCACGGTTATGGCTAGCATCAGGATAACTGATGCCAACACTACGCCTTTGAGTCCGTCTCCAAAACCTTCGATCAAATGATCCAGTGACATGCCTTTTAACAGCGCAATAAATGCAGAAATAAGTAAGGCCGCCCCAAAAGCCCAGTTCACTTGTGGCGAGCCGGTAACAATAAAAGTACCCAGGGCAATGGAAATAAGTAGAGTAAGAGGAAAGAAAAATTCCAACACGTTTGGTGTATAACCTTTTGGAACACGACTGGCTTGCAGTTCTCTAGTACTCAGGGGTGTTGCTCCCGGCGCGTCCAATTCACCGCTAGTAAGAGACCTCGCGTGGGCCTGCCGAATGCCTTTACCTGAAAATCGTGTAATCTCTAAACTTAACAATAAGGTGCCGATAACCGCAAAAATACCGTAAAAACTAAACGGCACGCTACTAAAAAAGAAACGCAAACGATCTGCCTCGGTACTGAGAAAGGCTACACCAGGAACAAAAATCAATGCTTGAATGTAAGCCGGCCAAGCATTAAATGCGAGTACTGAGGCGATGGGTGACGCGGTAGAATCGACAATATAGGCCATCTCTTCATGACTGATGCCTTCCTTGTCTGCCAATGGCTTAACGGTAGTGCCCACCAGCACGGTGCTCATGGTTCCCCCTTGGAAAAACACTACTCCCAGTAGCCAGGCCACCAATTTTGCGGAGCGCCTGCCGATAACAAAGTGCTTGGTCATATAGCTGGCGAAAGCTTGGGCGGCACCAGTTCGTGACCAGATACCCATCAGACCGCCCAACAGCCAAAGATACAGTAATAGGATGCCCGCCGCACTTTCACTAGCTAGACTGGGTAACAACACCGCATCGGTAATATCGAAACGCCCAAGCATAAACGCACCGACTACAATACCACCAAAAAGTGCAGTCAGCGGCTCTTTGGTGAGCAGGCACAGTGAGATAGCCACTAGTGCGGGTAACAGAGACCAGAGGCCAAAATGAAACTTGGCGCCAATTAAGGCATAACGTTGTACGTTTTCACCTGCAATATTTACTATCTCGAAGACCCAGTGTTCGTCAACGGGATCCCCCTGTAGCTGATCCAGTGCCTCCTGCCTGAGGGGGGACTCCTCATAGGGCACGACGCTGCCAACCAGCCGTTCTTTACCTCTGATTTTATAGGCCAATTGACCCGAATCACTTTCGTAAACCTGATAGGTGGTTTTATGCTCCAGCCAATGTGGGGGCACCAGTTTATTAACATAAAAACCCAGCACCAGACTGACCAACACCACCCAAAAGGCAGGTTTCAACAAAGGCCTCAGAAAGCCGACACTGTCAAAACCAATATCCGACTGATCGCGGATTGCGTTACTGGGTTCCTCCAGAATGGCGGAAGGCTCCATTGGGTGTACTTTCTCGCTAGAGCCAGAATATGTTTTTACCATTATGTTTCTCCCGACAGTAATCCGCGGTTTAAATGGAAGGTAGGTAGGGTACAAAACCCCTTGAATATAGTGATGAGCGCTTACGAACTAAAAGCAAATTAATCGCTCAGTAATGACAGCCTCCGAAGAGACTGCGACTGCCGCTTAATTCATCAACGATTGGCTATATTAACGACACGGGGTCAACATCGAATAAGGCTCTGATGTCAGCTTGTCACCGATTGTTAATGAAATATTAATAGTGGCTGAAAAAATCAGTTTTTCGTTACTCAGCACCGCTATTCCCAGAAAGATTCCCCTCGAATCTTGACATCGTTAATAAACCATTAACAAATGGAGATGAGATGTAACTACACCCTCATTTAGTATTTACGATAGAGCGTTAGTATAAAATTAAGGTGATGAAGGCTGAAAGCATCACTTTATAAGATCGAGTTTATAGTTGCCTTTAGTGGTGTATTCTCGATCTGATAGAGTCATGATTGGTCCAACCGCCCACATTGCTAAATCATATTAATGTTCAATGAGTGTTAGGGGAAAAATGATGTTTAAAATAAATAAGTTAGTCTTTGCGCAGATGCTGATAGCCGCCGGAGTTGGTGTTTTTAGTACAAAACTTTTGGCCGAAGATCAGTATACTGAACTGGAAGAAGTGATAGTGACCGGCTCACAGATTAAAGGTGCCGATATTGCCGGAGCGCTACCGGTCACCGTAATGGACAGTAGCGATCTGGCTGTAACTGGCGCCTTGGATGGCGATGAACTGCTGCGTTCCATTCCGCAAATCGGCTCAGTGGGGTTTGGGGCTTCACGCGGCGGTATCACTGGCGTAAACGCGGCACGTGGCGACGTTGCCTCAGTAAACCTGCGTAGCATTGGTGAAGGTAATAGTCTGGTGCTGGTAAACGGCCGTCGCATGGTGTTGCACCCCACTACCCAAACCAGCAGTATGGATGGCGTACCCATTACTTCTGTAAATGCCAATACGCTGCCAGTAACTGGCCTTGAGAGACTGGAAATATTGCGCGACGGTGCTGGTGCATTGTACGGTTCAGATGCGGTTGCCGGTGTTGTTAACTATGTATTGCAAAAGGACTATGAAGGCAGCGAGCTGAATATAAAGCTGGGAGCTGAAGAGGCCTCAAGCCGCGATGATTTGGAGATTTCCGGTGCAAAAGGTTTTGAATTTAATGAAGGCTCAACCCGTCTGACCATTACCGGCAGTTACGCCAAAAAGAATGGCATCACGGCCGCCGAGAAATCGTACTCCCGTCATCAGGATACTCGTCTTCAGGCGCCATTGGAGTTTCAGAGTGATATCAGCTTGGATAACCGTTCCAGCCTAGAACCCTTTGCAAGGGTAAATTACACAGGTCTTGGTCTGTTCCATGTTCGCCCGGTTGATCTTGTAAGAGACAACGGTAGCTCGTGGGGCGTTTCTGACTGTGGTGGCCGCGGCTTAACCGGCGCTCAGACAGTATACAATGATGGCTTACAGGACCTCTGTCTGGATAGTAGTGGTCAGGATCGTGCCATTCGCCCCAATCGCAATGAAACTCGTACCTTAACGCCTGATGTTGAGCGTATTAATTTTTTCAGCTTCCTGAATCACGAATTCGATAGCGGTTTAGAGTTCTACAACGAATCTGCTTATTATCATTCCAAGACTAACCGCTTTTGGGAACAATCGGCCGTTTTGAGTAATGGTCGGTTTATGGTGCCCGCTGATTATTATTGGAACCCTTTAGGACCGGTTACCTTTGCCGATGGTCGAGCTAATCCAAACCGTCTTGCCGGATTGGATACTAGTATTGTACCAGTAGAGGGTTTGGGCTTTGAGGTGAACAGCGTACGTCCGGTTGACGTGGGCCCCAGAGATATTGAAGTAGAAAGTACCAGTTACCGATTTTTAAACGGCCTGCGGGGCAACTGGGGTAATTGGGATTGGGATAGTGCAGTGCTTTACAGTGAAGCTGAAGTTGATGATGTTGCGTCTAATCGCATTAGCACCCCCTTGTTTCAAGCACAATTGATGCTGGATACTCCCGACGCCTACAATATTTTTAGCGGCGTTAATCCAGACGATCCTACCAGCATAAGCGATCAAACACCCAACCCGCGATCTAGTATCGACCCTTTTATCGTCAGCGCCTCACGCAATGTAAAAACGACACTAACGTTGTTTGATTTCAAGCTGTCAAACTCCTCGTTGTTCAGTTTACCTGCCGGAGATGTGGCGGTAGGAACGGGCATCGAATGGCGTAAAGAGGAACTGGATGAGGATAACAGCGCTATTTTTGACGGTAGCCAACCCTATGTTGATCCTCTGGATACCGGTCTTTTACCCGGTGAAGTAACCAATCTAAGTAGCCTCGAAGGCAGCAGTTATCGACCTGATGTTTCTGCAGACCGGTCGGTATTGTCTCTTTATGGAGAAATGCTAGTTCCTTTATTGAGCGATGTACCTGGCGTTAAAAGTCTTGATGCACAAATTGCATTACGTTATGAAGATTTTGACGATGTAGGTAGTATCACCAGACCCAAGTTAGCCTTATCTTGGCAAGTGAATAATTGGCTACAGTTTCGTGGAGCCTATTCTGAAGGGTTTAGAGCACCAAACCTTATTCAGCTGAACACGCCAATGACTTCGATCACGACATCTGTGGCAGACTATTCGGAGGGTATCGAGCTAGGCACTCATGATATAAATAAGGGTCCAGCCAATGGCAACTATATCTTGGAAACCGCAGGTAACAAGGATCTGGTACCAGAAAAAAGCGAAAACTATAGCTTTGGTATTGTATTGACTCCAATGGCAGGTTTAGTTGTCACCGCTGATTGGTGGGAAGTTGAAACCATTGATACCGTTGGTGTATTTACTGATGAAAACGAATCACGACTGGATGCGGTGTTAAGAGCTGAGGGCTCTTCAAATCCAAATGTGATTCGGGATACACCTGCTCCTGGGGATCCATTAGGAGAAATTCTGCGGATAACCAGAAGCTACGAAAACCTGAACACCAGAACCGTGGAAGGCCTTGATCTCGGGGTAAACTATAGCGTTGACACTAGCATCGGTAGCTTTGATGTGAAATTGAATGGCGCACGTATGCTGACCTTCGACCAAGAAGCAGGAGGCTTTGCAGCGCGGCTAGTAGAGGCTGGCGCAGATCCATCCGTGTTGGGGTCGTCGGTAGGCACTCAAATTGAAGGCGAGTTTGTTCCCAAATGGAGGGGTACCGCTTCTCTCAACTGGAATAGTAACGACGACCGTTGGGGCGCAGGTGCATTCGTTAGCTATGTAGGCAAAGTAACAGAGCCTAATGTTACCTCTGCTACAGATGAGCAAATGGTAGTTGATTCACTGACTACTGTTAACTTATTTGGGGTTTATAGAGGGCTATTTGGTGAAGGCAGTAGTATCCGACTGGGGATTAACAATGTGCTTGATGAAGACCCACCATTTGCCGAAGAAGATTTTGGATTTGAGGGTGAGTTACACTCAAACCGCTCTAGATACTTCTTTGTGAGTTCGCACTATAAATTCTAAGCGAGACTAACCAGCCTTAGAATGCCGTTATACGAATGATTAAACGTTCGTATAACGGCTTTTTTTGTGCCCGACTTGAGGGTATCGGGATTACGTGAGGCGGATACATCATACGATTATAACTTGGTAAAAAGACTTTCTTTATAATCGCAGCATAGTAAAACCATCTATGTACAGTAATTGGCTTGCATATGGGTAAACCAGCATCAACACTAAGGCAGCGGTAAAGCACATAAATAAGGCAAACTCTTCAGACTGTATAAACAAGCCGTAGAGGCCGAAAATCATCGCTGATGAAGAATAGGGCTGAACTCAGACTGTTTAACGTATAGCGTAGTTAAAATAGCAATAGACCAGATCAACAAGACATCGTAATCAAGTACCCTTAGCCAAAAGCAATATGTTCAGCTAACGAAATCAGCAGTAAATAAAATACCGAGACAGCATGACCTACAAAGGCATATTAGATGGGGTGGATACGGTACTCCTAGGTTTTTTAAAGTACGGTAATTGTAAATTCGGTGTTACTGAAAAGTGACCATGGCTATTGCTATTGCAGACTGGGATCTGATAACTGCGGTCAAAAACGTTTTTATTAATGATATCGGCCGTTTTCACGAGTTTATACAAAAACAGATTTACTGAGTGACAAAACCATTTGGTCGTTGATAAAACCGGACTGACTGGAGGCCTAAACCTGATAGGGAATCATTGGGGCCGGAGACATCAGTAGCTGTGGGCCGATCCAGCTTTGAGTCACCGAGTTTTTTGCCTGCTCTTGGTAAACGTACACTCGTAAACTTTATACTTTACCAAAGTGACTGGTATGACTGGTATGAATGCCAAAAACCTCACAACAATTATTATCAGTATTTTTTTGCTAATTGTTTTATACCCATCAACTCCTTTACAAAATTAACCTAACTTATCAAGGGTAAATAGCAATCTCGGGGTAGAAATAGGGCAACTCATGGCAGTGGGGAATTCTGAATACAGTTTACTTAATTAACAGAATTGGAACTCAAGCTATAGATAGGATAAGTAAACTTTTTCCTGTACTCGAAATTTACTCATGGAAAATATTTTTTTAGAACAGTTCAGTTATACCCTAACATATATATGTTTTCGTCTTCTTCCCTTTCCATTTCCAAAAACACTTGCCGAGATAACTCTGTCCAGCCTGCGACCCTGCAGGGTTCGGCGCTCTTCAACTTGGCCAAACGCTCGTTGCGCACAACATTAATGACGGGGAAAGCAGTTCCTTCATAAGCTGGTTGATTGTTACACACTTTTGACGGGAGTGGAGCTTTCAAGTTCTTTATCTCCTTGCACCGAATGGCGTTTGATTTGTGTAAGTGGTATTTATTTTGACGACTTTTTTGGACTAACTTTCAGACTATTGACGCCTATCGCCATTGCTCCGGGACGCCTAGGGTCAGCAGCACCAGAAAACGTTGTGCCGTCCCACAGTACCGACTGAACACTGCCCATGCTTGCCCCAGGTTGCAGGATATGCCCACGTTCAGACAGGCGCTCCAAGGTATCCACACTGATACCCGGTTCGTATTCCAGTTCGTCTTTATCCCAGCCGTGATAAATTCGTGGCGCGTAAGTGGCCTCGGCCAGATTCATGTTGTGATCAATGACATTGGATACGATCTGTACCATGGTGGTAATAATACGGCTACCACCCGGAGTACCAGTCGCCAGAAATGGCTGTCCCTCGCGAAGTATGATAATCGGCGTCTGGGTACTTTTGGTGCGTTTACCTGGTGCGAGTGAGTTGGCAAAGCTGGCGTTAGCACCTGTTGCACCCGCTACCCCATAGCGGAGAGCGAAGTTGTTGATCTGGTTGTTCATCAAGATTCCCGTGCCTGGGATAGTTACTCCAGAACCAAAAGAGGCACTGAGGGTATAGGTATTAGATACCGCGTTGCCCTCGGCATCCATCACCGAGTAATGAGTGGTATCTGGCCCTTCATCCAGCTCTAAGCCGTTGCGTGGTTCGATCTGTGCGACCGGAGTGGCTAAGGCCAGATCAATATTGCCTGCCATCTCGGTGGCAAAGGCCTTATCGATGAGACGCGCCACAGGTACCGGATAAAAGGCCGGGTCTCCCAGATACTGCGCCCGGTAGGCGTAGGCTCGCTTCATGGATTCGGCTAAAAGATGCAGGCTGGCCGCAGAATTGTGGCCATAATCCAGTAGCGGATAACGCTCCAGAATATTCAACATCTGTAACAGGTGCGTACCACCGGCTGGCGGAGGTGAGGTAGCGACAGTATAACCACGGTAATCGGTGGTAATCGGCTCCTTCACCAGGGCCTTATAGGCTTTTAGGTCCGCAGAAGTAATCAAGCCGCCGTGGTCACGCATAGCTCGCTCGATACGCTCGGCCACTTTGCCCCGATAGAAACCATCACGACCTCTGTCAGCAATTTGTTGCAGGGTCCAGGCGAGATCGGGCCTGCGCATTAACTCGCCTGGCTGATAACCCGCTCCGGTATCCTTAAAGTAAGTGCGGCTTGAATCAGAGTTTTGCATCAATACAGCACGCTTGCTGTTTAGGGCCCAGGCCAGATCCCGGGTAACTAAGATTCCTTTTTTTGCCTGTTCAATCGCCGGTGCCAGTACCTTCTTCCAAGGCAGTTTCCCCCAGCGTTGATGGGCCTCATGCAAACCCGCCACCGTACCAGGCACGGTAGAGGCGGTATAGCCCAGTTTAGAGCGGGAGAAATCAACCTCACCATCGGCATTGAGAAATTGTTCGGCGCTGGCGCTGGCCGGTGCCGAGCCACGGTAGTCGATAGTCAAAGTTTTGCCCTCGGCGGCCATGTGCACCACCATAAAGCCGCCACCGCCAAGATTACCGGCTCGTGGAAGCGTCACCGCCAGAGAAAACCCCATTGCCACGGCAGCATCCACTGCATTGCCGCCCTGTTCCAAAATTCGCGCACCGATGATTGAAGAGAGAGTATTTTGGCTGGCTACCATACCATTCGTGCTTTGCACAGGATGATACAAGGCATCGTAACGCAGTATGTAAGTTGCCGGTTGCGTTGTGTTTTGATCAGTTGCCGCCGCTACATTGGGCCCACAAACCAACAGACTAACAGCGAAGGTAAACATCAGGCAGGCCCGATACAGATTGTTTTTTATTTGCAGAGAATGGGTCATGTCGATTGTGGCCTGTGTTTCCGTTATCAAATGTGTTTAACCCTACTATAGCAACTCCATCGCCACTGGCGGTTACAGTGATCTTAGCAAATTGTAAGGATTACTCTTATACTATTAACCTGTTGTAAACGAATAGTTTTAAACCTGATTGTAGTTTAAGATCTCTCTATTCTTTAGAACCTGATTAGCGGATTTTTTATGGGCGATAATACACCTCGAATACTAATCGTCGAAGATGAAGTGGCTAGCCTCAACCTTCTCGTCAGCTACTTTGAGGCTGAGAACTACCAGGTTCACAAGGCCACCAACAGCAGCGAAGCTGAGAAAATCATTGCTAGCCAGACGATTGATGTGATTTTGCTAGACATTAATTTGCCCGGCAAAGATGGTTTAGCACTCACCCGCGAGACTCGTGGCAAGTCCGACGTTGGCATAATCTTGGTAACCCACAGAGATGACGATATCGATCGTATTGTCGGTCTTGAACTCGGTGCCGATGACTATGTCACCAAGCCTTACAATACCCGTGAACTGTTTGCCCGGGTCAAGAACCTGATCCAACGAGTTAAAGCCAACCCACTGTCTGGCCCGAGTGGCTTAAAGACGTCGGAAGCCGTAAAGTTTGATCACTGGACCCTGCATATGGGCCGCCGGCTGCTGACCTCAGATGTTGCCGACAGCATCCAGTTAACCGAGGGGGAGTTTAAACTCCTTTCGACACTGATTAACCATAGCGGCACGGTACTGAGCCGCGACCAGATCATGAATCGTATGGAAAGGCGCGAATGGTTTCCCTCCGACCGAACCATTGATGTCATGATCGCGCGTATTCGGAAGAAGCTGGACGATGACAGGGAGCACCCTAAATACATCAACACCGCCCATGGAACCGGTTATATTTTTATCGCCGAGGTGACGGCGGTGTAGTTGATTCGGCATTTTACGCGGGAGCGGGAACAACCATATTGGTTCCGACAGGACCTGTTACTCCCGCATCGCCGCTGATAAGAACGCAAAAATCGTTGATAGATCCGCTCCTTACACGCCTAAATAAACAACTGTAATCTGCTTACGCTCATGACTGAGTTCTTGAGGAATTGCATGGCGTGCAACGGTATCATTCGTGCGTTCGTTTTTACTGAGTTCACTGCGGATAGAGGCGCCACAAGTCGGTGCATGTTTGCCCGTTAGCTCTATCGTACTTTGACCAAGAGATAAACCTTGATTCGTCGAGTCCACATTCTTCCGACGATGTTGTGTACTCTTCAAACACCTGAAATGAGCTGCACTCCTTTTGCCAATAAATATCATCTCTGGGCTGTTGGCCTATGCATTTTTCAATGCTGGGAGAATCCGCCGTCTAAGATTCTAGATTAAAGAATCGAAGTGCCAGTTAAATTCTTGAGCCTGTTTTAATAATTCGGTGTGATTGTGTTTTTCCATATCTTTCCAGTAGATTCTTCATCGCTACGATAGAGTGTACTAAGTATCGTTGCCTAAATACGGGAGATTTTTTATGGAGGGGGGTGTCTGGTAGGTACTCTTTGGATGCTATCTCGGGGGTATTTTGCGATCGCTAATGAGCCTTATACATTGAATTTCTGAAACCTAATAAGAGAAGAAGCCGAGCGATCTTGTACCCACTAAAAATTTTTAATACCAATAAAACAAAAAGCCCCTGAAAAAACAGAGGCTTGATGACGCTAAATGGCGGACCGGACGGGACTCGAACCCGCGACCTCCGGCGTGACAGGCCGGCATTCTAACCAGCTGAACTACCGGTCCGCGAAAGCTTTTTCTCTTGGTGGGTGGTACAGGGATTGAACCTGTGGCCCTCGCCTTGTA
>MDTG01418459.1_pt1 | contig 14899 bp, 14 predicted proteins | sample 811421 | NCBI WGS metagenome assembly MDTG01 (sample SAMN05326645, study PRJNA326480) | marine metagenome | isolation source: seawater | place: Pacific Ocean: South East | collected 2011
ATGGTTAAGGACAGCAACGGCCAGATTAATTTACTCCGTTTGCTAACCAGCTCTTTATACTCCGGTGAAGATGTGAGCGTTTTCTCGTCTAACTGCATAAGCCTCCCCAGTTAGTCATTATTATGAAAGTCACAGATCAGCCGATAGTATACACCAGAATAGGGTTGAAACGAATCAAATAACATGTTGCGTTGCAACATGGCGTGTTTTGTAAGTGGCTAAATTATAATCACTATCCAGCTGTTGCAGTATGAAACAAATGCATGATTTGCTGCGCAAAAATAAACCTATAAAGATAAGGGGGGGAGCGGCAGTATTTCGCCGCTCCCGGTTGTATTACGCCATGTCAGTATTGGTATGTTTTCTTGTAATGCGCAGCACCGCGCCATAACGTTCTAGAAAAGATCCGATGATGATAATGGCGCCGCCTGCAGCCGATAATATGACCCAATTAGGCACATGCAGGAGTGCGAACAAGTCGCCAGCACCCATAACGCTACCTAGCGCGATGACGCTACCGCCCATCCATGCGGCATAGCGTATGTCATAATGCTTAGAGATAACTAAGATTGCGCCGCCAACAGCAACACATAACATATACTGCGCAAGATGCGGATCAATCAAAGTGAGGATAGCCTGGACACTAAACAGAAGCCCCACTGCCAATTGTACACAGGCAGGTTCGTCTGCCTCACTTGCGCGTGCTACGTGCAGCAGCAAACCAGCAAACACCGTGATGAAAACATGGATGCTGTAATCGGCCAGTGGGCTTGTGTGAGCAAGCGCAGCAGCACTGGCAGCAACGCCACACGCCATGACGACTGACAGCCATTGCATCACCTCTTTCTGTGTTGCACTGCGCGCCAGCACGGAACATTGCTGCATGCTTACATAAAGCACGCTGCACAATAGCAATGCCACGACATGGGTCGGTTCGTAGAGCCAGAGATAGCGCACGAGCATAATTGCACCCGGCAGGCATAATGCTGCCCATGCGATATACCCTTCGCGTGTGCGCATGCTGCTATGGGTTTGCATGGCGCGCTTACCTATTATTATAGGCAAGAGCAGGGCGCCCGCCGTTAACAGTGCGGTGCCAGGCCCTTCACGCATGGGGAGGGTGAGTAAGAGATTGTAGAATAGGAACGCAGGTGCAAATAGCATAGCGCTTTTGCGTGCCAGCACCGCCATGGCAAAATAAGCCACAGCACCCGCTATACATGCCGTCGCCACGCCTAAGATGGCGAGTTCGGACATATCGGCCAGTTGCCAATGTGCAATAGATGGATACTGCGCAAGGCCACCTTCCCATTGCGCAAACGAAAACCACATCGCACTTAAGGTAGTGGTATTAATACATACCGATGCCAGCGCCAGCGCAAAAAAGAGTCGTGCGCCCTTGGTTTCGTGTATGCCGAAGGCCAGCATAAAGCCTGCGGCGGCCATTAGCCCTGTTTGCCCCAGCAGCATATAATAACGATTTACATCGCCGCCATTGCTCCAACCTTGAAACAGCAATAGCAGCATGCCAATAAGTATGATACTTGCGCCGCCAATGCGGAAATACCCTGCATAATGCGCCCATTGGGAAGGGGCGCATGAAGGATGTACATCGGCGGTTTCCTGATGCATCTGTGTATTGTGACTTGCCATATTCATAGCCTACTCCTTATGCGACGTGTTATTCATCAGCTGATCTAACTCGGCCTTAAGTGAGGCTTGTTCTTCAGCTGCCAGAAAGTCGGATTCCAGCGTGTCGGATTCCGGATGGGTGTCGTAGAGATAGTCACTGGCGGCCAATTGCATTTCCCAGCGCTCAAACACATCGTCGATAGCCTCATTGTTTGACGTTTGTAGGCGCTGGATGGTTCGCATGGCATCGGAGCTGGATTGGCGCGAACGCATGAGCTGATGCTGCTGTTGCAATTGCTGCAAACGTTTTTCCAACTCGTGCAGTTGTGCCTGCATGGTATGCTCCGCTTCCAATTGTTGAGAGAGTGCCTCTTTTAGCGCTGTATGCTGTTCTTCAGCAGCGCGTTTGCGTGCAAGGCAGGCAAGCGCTCGTGGTTCGTCGTGTGCGGCCACTTCTTTTGCGCGCTCGCTCCATTGCGAGGCTTGGCGAGCCAGCGTATGTATTCGTTCCTCCAGTTTTATGCGCTCTTTGCGTGTGCGCTCGGTACGCACGTTTGCTTTGGCAACGGCTGCACGCACCTCGTCAATGGCCGCAGCTGCGACGGCTTCGTGGTTTTCAAATTGCGATACTAAGCTATCTAACGAGCCGGTTAGGGTAGCACTGATACGTGTGAAAAGATTCATTTCGTCCTCCTTTTGTATAAAAGCAGGATGCCAAATAAGATGGTATTGATAAACTTTGATAAAGTAAGTATGCTATAATGACTATTAAAGTATAATATAAATATACTATATGCGATATGAGTGAAACCGCCGCTCTTATAGATGCGCTCAAGCGCAAACTGCGTGCAGAGGGAAAAACCTATGCGGATATAGCGCAATTGCTTGGCCTTTCACAGGCGAGTATTAAACAGATGTTTTCGCAATGCCGTATGTCGCTGGACAGGCTGGAGGCTATTTGCAGCTGGCTGGATATGGAGCTTGCGGATCTGGTGGCGTTGATGCAGGCGCAAGAACGCACCTTGACCGAATTAACCTATCAGCAGGAATATGAAATAACGCAGGATCTGGAGTTGGTGTTGGTAACCGTATGCGTGTTTAACCACTGGAGCATACAGGACATACATGCGCAATTCACCCTCACTTATGAGGCGTGCATCCAGAAATTACTCAAGCTTGAAAAGCTGGGGCTGATTGAATTGCTGCCACATGATCGTGTGCGCCTGCGTGTGCACAAGCGCTTTAAGTGGTTGCCTAATGGCCCGTTCGAACAATTTTTTCGCCAACAGGTCGGGGAGGAATTCTTCCGCACAGACTTCTCAGGACAAACGCATTGCCTGCACGTACTAAACGCCAGCTTGTCACCTCAGGCGATCGCAGAGCTACAACAAAAAATAGAGGCGCTTGCCAAAGAATGCAGCGATGCAAATCGCCAGCACGCCTATATGCCGGTGGATGAACGCACCGGTATTACGCTGGTAGCCGCCATGCGCAGCTGGGACTATGGGGTGTTCAAGCATCTGGTGCGTCAGCCATAGTGGAGGATGCGTTAGCTCCACACTTCACGTATGCGCAGATGCTTCAGGATGTCCATCAGCGCTTCTTTGCTGGCAAGTCCCATGGCCGCATGCGCACCCGCCGTGTTGAAGTGCCCGCTTAATATTGCCCGCGCCAATACCACAGCCGGGGCGGCAGGCACATAGACGCCATCGCCGTGTGTTGCAATCAGATGCCAGCTTATTTCGCGGTGATTACCATTAAAATCGACGCCCCTGAAACGCATATGCATCGCGCTTTTGTTACTGCCAAAATCACGGAACCAGCTGTGTATACTATGCAAAGCCGAGGCGGATCCGGACGGGGTGCGCAATATGCCACAGCGTGTTAGCCACGACCATGCCCACAAACCCCAGTGCAATATACCCAGCTCCAGCCCGATACCAAAACGCATACTGCGCAAGGTGGAGTACTGTTCTGGCAAGAGGGTCAACTCCGGTGCGTTGTAATTACATAGCCAGCGCGCGCCAAGTTCAGGATAGCTGTGCAGGCGCATTTTCTGCCAGCCAAACCGGATGCGCATTTTGCTGCGCTCCAATCGCGTGAATGGCTGGCCAGCATGGCGTAAAAATGCGTTGATACTTGCTACACCCAAATGCGATTGATTGCCGATGGTAATGCCATAATCCAGCTCGAATATGTCAGGCATGTGGCTGTCGAGTGTGTGGTTGAATATGGCGGATGAAAAGGCGGGCAGCGCACCCGCTCCCGCTATTGCCACCACGTCTTTTGCTTTGGCTTCATCGTCCAGCCCCGTAAACCCGACCACAAATTCCCGTGAGGCAGAAAGGTCGATGCAATGAATGCCCATATCAATGCACATTTCAGCGGCCTGATAGGCGTGATAATCGTCTAGCCCGCTCGCATTTATCAGCAGGGAGGGGCGGAGTTCTTCCAATTTATATTCGAGGTTTTTGGTGATGTCGATTGCCGCCCAGCGCACCCCTAATAGGTCTGCGCTTTGTTTGGCCTTGCCGGCATGCCGGCCGGCAATGATGATGTCGTAGTCACCTTCGCGCACCAGCAGCTCGGCAATGCGGCTGCCTAACGCGCCATATCCACCTATGATTAGAATTGATGGCATCATCGAAATCGCCGCCTTGTTCGCTCATATCCTTCGTTGCGAACCTACTGTAACGTCTTTTGGCCGATTCTGCCAGCGCGCTGCATGCTCATCGCATATCTTACACGTGCCGCATCAGGCTTTCGCGAATGCTGGAATAGGATTGTACGGCTTGCTCATACAGCGCTTCTTTGACGGCGCGATCATGTGCGTTGGCTTGTTCGGCTTCGAATGCAATAGCGCTTAGTTTTTCAGCACCAAAATTTGCACATGCGCCTTTAAGCCTGTGGGCATAGCTTTTCCAAATAGAGGCGTCGCCTACGTCCAGTGCTTCTGACAGCATCCGTATATTTTCATCGGCTTGTTCCAGAAACAGTTCGATTAATTCGCGCTTTTCCTCTTCCGTATCGAAGAAATCATCCAATCGCGACAAGTCAAACTCCTCATAAGGCATGTCTGTAGGTGTTTCGGTTTCCGTTGTGGTCGCCGCTACGTTGGTGCCAGGCGCATCATCCTCCTTTTTCTGGGCATCGGCCATGAGAAGAGATGCCTCGGCTTTTTCGGGGAAGCGTTGAATCAGCAAATCATATAATTTCGCCTCCAAAATCTCTGGTTTTATGGGCTTGCTGATATATTCGTCCATGCCGGCATCGAGGCATTTCTCACGATCGCCTATCATGGCGTTGGCTGTCATAGCGACAATAGGAATGCGTGTTTCGTTACCCATATTGCTTTCCACCTCACGGATTTCGCGGGCTGCGGAATAGCCATCCAGCACGGGCATTTGGCAATCCAGCAATATCAGATCGTATTGACCTGTCGAGAATTCAGTAATGGCTTGCACCCCGTCCTCTGCAAAAGTCACATTGCCATAGCCTAGCTTAGACAGCAGCTTTTTGGCAAAAAGCCGATTGATCGGGTGGTCATCGACGACAAGAATTTTGGCATCGACCAGATGAGCGTTCGAATCGATATGCGCAGCTAAGCGTTGGTTGACGGGCGCGATTTTGCCATTAACCGGCATGTATGGAATCGTGAACCAGAAGCTCGAGCCACTACCCACTTCGCTTTCCACGCCAATTTCTCCTCCCATCAGCTCGGTGAATTCTTTGCAGATGGCAAGGCCTAACCCCGTGCCACCAAAATTACGGGTTGTGGATTCATCGGCTTGGGTGAATTTATCAAAAATCTTACGGCGTCTGTCTTCGGGAATGCCAATACCTGTGTCGATGACCGTGAATTTTAACATCTCGCCAGTCACGTCTACTTTTACGCGTACGCCACCGGCCTGTGTAAATTTCAGAGCGTTACTGAGTAGATTGCGCAAAATTTGCTGAATCTTGTTTAGATCGCCCACCAGGCAATAAGGAATTTCTTTGTCTATCTCTACCTTGATGGGTTCGAGGTCTTTTTCCATTACAATCGCGGTATAAATTTTGGTGGTATCGTGCAGCGCATTGCGAATGTCGTATGGCACTTCATCCACCTCAACCATGCCCGCTTCGATCTTCGATAAATCCAGAATGTCATTGAGAATGGCAAGCAGATTCTCGCTGGAGGTTTGGATGGTACGCGCCAACTCTTCCTGCTCCTGATTCATTGGCGTGTCCAGCAACAAGCCGGCCATGCCAAGAATACCGTTCATAGGGGTACGCAATTCATGGCTCATATTGGCCAGAAAATCACTCTTTGCCTTGCTGGCCGACTCCGCCTGATCTTTGGCGTTTAGCAGGTCTTCAACAAATTGTTTGCGTTCAGTAATATCGCGTTCGATCGCAGCATAATGCGTTACTTCCCCATCACGGTTGCTAATGGGTACAATGCTGACATCCAGCCAGTATTCATTGCCTTGTTTGCCATAATTAATCAGCTCGCCTTTGAATGGTTTGCCTGCACTGATATTTTCTTTTAATGCGTGTAGGGTATCGCGGTCTGTTTTTTCGCCCTGCAACATGCGCGGGGTCTGGCCCAGCAGCTCCTGTTTTTCATAGCCTGTAATGCTGCATAATGCCTTATTCACAAACGTGATTTCGGGTCCATTAGCTTCCTCTGCGTTGTTGCGGGTAATCATGATACCGTCATTAGCATTGACGACCACCGCTTCAAACAGGCGGGCTTTATGTTCAAACTGTTTGCGTTCCACCACATGGCCTAACTGCGTGCCAATGTCTGACATCACGTCCATCAGGCTTTGGTCAGGCGCTTCAATGCGGCGAGAGAAAAACTCCATTACACCAAATACCTGATCCTCAAGGAAAATAGGGAAAGCAAACCCCGCCCGGATGCCACATGCGTGCGCACTGTCTTTGCGCAGACAGTCCTGATGTTGCAGGTCTTTCTTAATCCAGCGTGGCCTGCCAGAACTATACACTTCTCCAATCCAGCTGTTTTGCGCTGTGGGGTAGGTAGCTTCGGTTTGATGGCGGAATGCCTCAAACTCTTCCTTCTCGCTCACGTGCCACTGGCCAGTGCTCTCAAGCCGCTGTGTTTTCTTGTTGTAGATATAGCAATGCCCTACCGGCCAGTCGGTGTAATAACAGATTTCTTTAATCGCCGTATAGAGTGCGTCATGAATGTCTTTTGCTTTATTCGCCGTGATTGCAATAGTGGTGAGCAGCTTGATGTAGCGATTCTTTGCCATGGTTTCCTGTAGCGCCTCTTCCAGGTCACGGTTGAGTGCTTCGGCGCGCAAAATGGCCATTTCCTTGGTGATGCTATCATCTATAGGGTGTGTGTCGGTCATAGTGGCTCCTATCGGTTCAATATGTCAGCGCGTGTGGTTTCAACAATGCCCAGCACGTCGTCACGCAAATGATGGGGAACTCCCAGCTCGCTCAGTGCGGCATCCAAATGGCGGGCTACGGCATCAAAATGCTGATCACTCAGCCCCTTCTCCTCCACCAGTCGGCGGTGTGCTGTGCGCAAGGATTGCCCGGTGTAGGGGGTGGGGCTACCTGTTGCCATCGCAACAAACGCGGCCTGACTGCTGCGCAGGCGTTCTGCATCAATGCCTTCGAAGAAAGGAATCAGCAGCGGGTCGGACAGTAGCTTGTTGTACAGTTTGGCAACGACTGCTTTCACCGCGGGGCGACCCCCAATACGTTCATACAAAGATTCTGTCACATCAGCTCCTTAATGCATGTTTTGCTGATCCCAGTTATCAAGCAACTTGGGAAAATGTTGGGATCTGTATTGATTGATGTAATGTGTCAGACGTTCGTGGCGGAAAGGTTTCTCTACAAAGCCATTGGCGCCTGCATGTATGGCATCGACAATGTTTTGTAATTGGTTATGACCGCTAAACATCACAATGTAGGCATCAGGATCATAGGACAATATGGCCTGCATTACGGCATAGCCGCTAAAGTCGGGCAGGCCGATATCCAGAAACACCATATTCGGTGCATATAATACGTAGCTGACCACAGCCTCTACCGCGTCCGGCGCCGTGATCAGGCTGACATCATCTTTGAGCACCTTAGCCGCCAGTCGCCGTGTCAGCATGTCATCTTCCACCAGCAATATTTTCAGATCATCGCGCTGACGGCGTGCCTCAATATTGCTTTGCAGGATCGTCTGGAAATCATCAATACCCGGCACGATCATAGGCAGCGATTCACCCTCTTCCTCAAAGGAGAAGGTTTTGCACACATGCCAATAGCCCAAATCTTCACACAGACGCCCAAGCAGTCCAACCTCGGCTTCTATGTCATAGACATTGTAACGTGCCTCAATGTGCTGGCCGATCAGTGCGTCTGCCACAAAGCTTTTCAGCATGGTTCGCAGTTGCAGCCGGTCATCGGGACGACACACAATAAAGATGTTTTGCTGATCACACATATAGCTGGTGCCATCGATCCTTTGCAGGTCAGTGCCTATGCGCGAAATCATATATGACATAGGAGATAACGGTTTGTCATACTCACGTCGCGCTTTGGTTTGTATGTGGATGCACCGCCAGTTCTGCCAGCAGCTTGGGTCTTGCTGTGCCGCGCGTATAAAAGCAGCAAATGAATTTTTCGCTTCGGTGACTATGATTCGCATGGGGTACTACTCCTTTTGTGGTAAGTGGGGGCCATTTCGACATATTGCATCAGCTTTTCTTTGTTGAAAGGCTTGGCCACGAAGCCCTTTGCGCCAAGCTGAATCGCCTTCATTACGTTGTCGCGATCGCCATTGCCGCTTAGCATAATCACGTAAGCATTGGGGTCGTATTGCATGATTTTTTGCAGCACTTCATGGCCGGTAATGTCAGGCAGGTCGATATCCAAAAACAGTACATCGGGCGCTTTATGCACATATGCTTCAATCGCATGTCGGCCATTTTCTTCAGCGTAGACTTGAAAATTGCGCCCCAGGGAAGTCTTAACCAGCTTGCGTGAGAACGGGTCATCCTCTGCAAACACAATCGAGATTTGCTCGTGTTTGTGGCGGCGTGACGCGATGCTCGCTAAGATATCTTCACTGAAACGCAAGTTAAGGGCAGCCTCACGCATGCGACGTTTCTTCTCTTGCAGCGCAGCTAGTTTGCGTTCCTTCTCCAGCTTTTCTATGGCTTCGTATTTGTCGTTACACAGAACCGAGAACTGATACCAGTTAATGCCTTTTTCATAGAGCTGCGTAAAATCATGCGGTAGCGCATAATGCTCGCAAAGGGACAATGCGATGGTTTTATAATCCATGATGGAAAGGCCCTGGCCAAGCAGAACCAGATCCCCATCATGACACAAGTAAGCACGCACATCTTTATCCTCCAATAGGTTGTTGAGTTCTTTGATGAGTTTTTGTTCGTGAAGTTCTGCCCCTTCAGTATTGGAAATAAAACGTTCATGGTAAGGAATGTGGAGGGCGCGAAATTTCTCATGAGAGGTGCTGATTGCTTGCAAGGCTTCACACAGAAGCCGCTCACTTTGCTCAGGTACAATAATCATAAGCCAATTCCTTTCTATAAGTAATAGAGCAGGGATCGTGCCAAACACTAGAATGCAATAAAATCAATGATCTAGTAGGATGTTCTGTAAAAAAGACGTGCAAAAACCGTTCGAATATGAGAATATGGAGAATATATATTATCAAAATCGAACGGTTCTTATGGCAGGTACCATTATTCTCGCAGAAGACGATCCGGTGCAGCAAATTGTGGTGCGCACCATGCTTGAGAAAGAGCTGCCCTATCAGGTGTTGCTTGCTGATAATGGCCATGACGTGCTCACCGCGCTTAGCGACAAACGTATCAACGACATCAAGCTCATCATACTGGATGTTGAAATGCCCGATATGGGCGGAATGGAAACGCTGCAATATATTCACGAGCAGTTTCCGCATATTCCCGTGGTAATGCTAACCGCGGTGGAATCGGTTGAAGTAGCCGTGCAGGCGATGAAAAAAGGCGCGATAGATTTTATTAGCAAACCGCCCATGCCTGAGCATTTGCGTGTGTCTGTATTGAACGCCATGCGATTGCAAACGCTGGAGAATGAAGTAGGACGTCTGCGGCGCGAGCAGAGTGGCCACACCAGCTTCTTAGACTTGATTGGGCACGATCACGGCCTTGCACCGATGATCGCCAAAGCACGCAAGGCGGCATCCAGCAACATCCCTGTCCTGATTCAGGGGGAAACGGGCACCGGTAAAGAGTTGGTGGCGCGCGCTATTCATGGTGAAAGCGAAAGAAGCGGCGGGGCGTTTGTGGCGATTAACTGTGGTGCAATCCCCAAAGATTTGGTGGAGAGCACCCTATTTGGCCATGAGAAAGGCGCCTTCACCGGCGCTATCCAACGTGCCGTTGGCAAGTTTCGTGAAGCAGAGGGCGGCACAATATTTCTGGACGAAATAGGCGAGCTTCCGAAAGACGCGCAAGTGAAATTATTGCGTGTTTTGCAGCAGCAGGAGGTCGAGCCCGTGGGGGCGGGAAAGCCAGTATCGATTAATGTACGTATTGTATCGGCCACCCACCGTGACCTGCAGCAAGACGTAAAAAACGGGATGTTTCGCGAGGATCTGTTTTTTCGCCTGAATGTACTGCCGCTTAGTTTGCCGCCGTTGCGGCAACGCAAAGAGGATATTGACGCGTTGACAGACTTTTTTGTGCAGTCGATTGCGACCACCGAGAAACTGCCGCTGAAGATCGTTAGCAAAGAGGCGCGCGGGTGGTTGAGAGAACAAAACTGGCCGGGCAATATACGTGCGCTGCAAAACACATTGCGTCGTGCGATGGTATTGGCGGAGGGTGATACCATTACATTGGCAGATGTAGCGCAAGAGGGAGGGCTGTCTTCGGTTGCGGATGCTACCACACACAAACAATTGCGCGTTAGCTTATTGGATGAGCTGGGTCAATTCCGCCCGTATAGCAGCATCGAAGCAGAACTTATGCAGCGTGCACTGGAGCATTTTGATTATAATGTAACCAGGTCTGCACAAGCAGTGGGAATTGCTAAGTCTACTTTCTACAAAAAGATGAAGCTCTACGGATTATAAGATTTAAGTGGCGATACTGTCATAGGCGGTGCGCAATGCCTTTGCTGCTTGCGTCAGCATGGTCTGCCAGTCGTTTGCTGCGCTTCCGTCTGCACCATCAGTAATGTATTTCAGGCACGAAAAACGCACCTCTTCGCGTTGGCAAATATGGCCCAGCGCATAGGCTTCCATGTCGACCACATCGTAATCGGGGCAATGGCCATCGGTGTGAAAATTATCGCCGCTGCCGCAAATGGCTTCGGCAAACATGCTATGCCGCGTGCCGTAGCGCAGCACGGGCTGGCTTGCCGTATCGAACGGCGTGGTATAGCGGGCAAACCCAAGCGCACTTGCATCCATATCCCGTTGCACAAAAGCGGTGCAATTGACGATGCTGGAGGCGGGATGTACGCTGCTGCCAGCGGTGCCTAGATTGACCACATGTGTAGGGCGCTCGGTCAGCAGGGATTTGGTTAAATGATGCGTGGCATTCACTTTGCCAACGCCACAGAAGGTCACGGGCAGTCCATCAAACGCGGCCTGCGCTTCTTGCGGCAGTGCCATCACGATAAGCGGCTTACTCGTCATATGTCACCAATGCATTTGCGCTCAGGCTGTGCCATGTGAAATCATTGAGGAAGCGCAGATTAATCGCAGTGAGAAACCCCTGCACATCATAGCCTGCCTGTGCACATAATTCCGCTGCGGCATGCAGGGTACCGCCAGTGGCGAGCACATCGTCTACGATTATCACGCGGCCGCTGCCTGCCTTCATTTCTAGTCTGTCGCGGCCATATTCCAGCTCGTAGGTATGGGTAATGACGGGCGGTGGCAATTTGCCTGCTTTACGCACCAGCACCAGCTCTTTTTCCAGTCGGTCTGCCAGCGCCGCTGCAAAGATAAATCCGCGCGCATCCACACCTGCGATAGCATCGATTCCGCTCCAGAAGACCTGATCATACAATTGGCTCATTGCATCGATGGCGGCTGGAAATTGGTGAGCCAGCAGCGGGCTGATATCGCGAAACAATATGCCGGGTTTTGGAAAGTCCGGGACATCTTCAATATAGTGTTTGAAATCAATCGTCATAACGCAATAGTGCAGCAAGCAAGCAGGCGTTGCAACGCAAAGACGTCATAAAAAAAGCCGTGCAGCACGAAGCGGCACGGCTTTCTAACGTTAGACTGCTATTACTATGCGTCTGTGCCGGTGTATGGGCGATCCAGATTCATCACCTTCACCCATGCATCCACGAAGTCCTGCAGGAATTTCTGCTTCGCATCGTCCGATGCATACACTTCGGCAACGGCACGCAATTCCGAGCTGGAGCCGAAAATCAGATCCACTGGAGTAGCGGTCCATTTCTGCTTGCCAGTTTTGCGATCCACGCCGTTGTAAATGCCATCGGTGGAGGACTTTTTCCACTGTGTAGACATATCAAGCAGGTTCACAAAGAAGGCATTGTTCAGCTCGCCCGGTGTATCGGTAAAAACACCGTGCTTCACGCCGCCTGTGTTAGCATCAAGTGCACGCAGGCCACCTACCAGTACCGTCATTTCTGGCACGCTCAGGCTAAGCAGGTCAGCCTTGTCCACCAGCATTCGTGCAGGCGACAGATAGCTGTCTTCGCTGTAATAGTTGCGGAATCCATCTGCCTGTGGCTCGAGTGCTTCAAAGGATTCAACGTCTGTTTGCGCCTGCGTGGCATCTACACGACCCGGTGTAAATGGCACTTGCACATCATCATAGCCCGCATCTTTAGCCGCTTTTTCGATAGCGGCCGAGCCAGCCAGCACAATCACGTCTGCCATTGACACTTTGGTGTTGCCACCAAGGTCATCATTGAATTCGGCGCGCACTTCCTCAAGACGCTTCAGCACTTTAGCCAGTTCTTGCGGATTGTTAGCTGCCCAGTTCTTTTGTGGCTCCAGACGCACACGCGCTCCATTTGCGCCGCCACGCATATCACTGTCGCGGAAGCTGGCAGCAGACGCCCACGCGGTACGCACAAGCTCAGGAACACTCAAACCAGAATCAAGAATGGCTTCTTTCAGGTCGGCAATGTCACCTTCGTCGATCAGGTCATAATCGCGCTCAGGTAATGGGTCTTGCCAGCTTAGTTTTTCAGCGGGCACTTCCTTGCCAATATAGCGCCATTCTGGCCCCATATCGCGGTGGGTTAGTTTAAACCATGCCTTGGCAAAGGCATCTTCAAACGCGCCCATATCTTCCTGGAAGCGCTCCACAATTTTGCGGTAGGCAGGGTCGCGTTTCAGCGCAATGTCCGTAGTGAACATGATAGGCGCATGACGCTTGCCTTCGATATGTGCATCCGGCACAAACTTGGCAGCATCTTCATCCTTTGGCACCCATTGGGTTGCCCCGCCTGGGCTTTTCTTCTTCACCCATTCAAAGTTCAGCAAATTGTCGACATATTGTGAGCTCCACGCCACAGGATTAGCCGACCATGCGCCTTCCAACCCGCTGGTAGTGGTATCTTCAGCATTGCCTTTGCCGCATTTATTGTGCCAGCCAAACCCTTGATCTTCAATGTTGCCAGCAGCAGGCGCGACACCAACACATTTTTTCGGATCATGTGCGCCATGGGCCTTACCAAATGTATGGCCGCCGGCAATCAGGGCGACGGTTTCTTCATCATTCATAGCCATGCGGCCAAACGCTTCGCGAATGGCAGACGCAGCCGACATTGGGTCGTGGTTGCCACCCGGGCCTTCTGGGTTCACGTAAATCAGCCCCATATGGGTTGCGCCGAGAGGTTTTTGCAATTTACCGTCTTTGCCATGCCGGTTGCTGGCAAGCCATTGGTCTTCCGGGCCCCAATATACCATGTCAGGCTCCCAGTCATCGCTACGACCACCGGCAAACCCAAAGGTTTCAAATCCCATATTCTCCAATGCTACATTACCTGTAAGCACCATCAAATCTGCCCATGACAATTTACGGCCATATTTCTGTTTTACCGGCCATAGCAGGCGGCGTGCCTTGTCAAGATTGGCGTTGTCTGGCCAGCTATTTAATGGCTCAAAACGTTGCTGGCCGCCACCTGCGCCGCCGCGGCCGTCGATGGTGCGATAGGTGCCGGCACTATGCCATGCCATACGAATGAAAAAAGGCCCGTAATTGCCATAATCGGCTGGCCACCAGTCTTGCGAGGTGGTGAGCAGTTTATTGATGTCTGCTTTCACTTCGTCCAAATCCAGTGTTTTGAACTCTTCGGCGTAGTTAAATTCTTCGCCATAAGGATTGGATTCTACTGAATGCGCGCGCAGCGGACTTAGATCAAGCGACTCTGGCCACCAGAATTGATTTTCTTTTGGCACAGGCTCGCTTGTTACCGTTGGTGCGGCAAGGGCAGGCGCAGTCTGCGCAGATAGCGCGACCATACCCGTAATAGCAGTGGTCATAAGTAGATTGCGGAATTTCATGGATGCTCCCTCCAAAATAGGCAGAAAAAATTGTGTTAGAATAAGTAGATAATGCACTTTAGGGCGCGGGCAGAAAAAAGTAAAATTGGTTGTTCCAATACGAACTATAGGTGGCGCCTATGCATGTAGAAGGCTGAGCATATGTAATTTATCTATAGAATTCGGAATAACCATAGATTCCTTTCTGGATACACTGTACAAGGCTTTTTATGAGCGAAACACCCGAATGCCCACAATGCCAGTCACCATACGTCTATGAAGATGGTGTTTTGTATATCTGCCCCGAATGCGGGCATGAATGGCCGCAAGCAGATGCAAGCAGTGAAGAAAGCGCGAGCGAGGGTGTCATCACAGATGCAAATGGTACGCCCTTGCAGGACGGTGATACCGTAACGGTGATCAAAGATTTGAAAGTGAAGGGCTCGTCTTCTGTTGTCAAAGTGGGCACGAAGGTCAAAAATATTCGCTTGGTAAGTGGCGATCACGACATTGATTGCAAGATTCCGGGTATTGGCTCTATGGGGCTCAAATCCCAATTCGTCAAAAAAGTGCAGGATTGATGCTTTTATAAAAGCGATGAGGGGCGGCCATAATGTTCCGCTCAATGATTAATGCGGATATTAGCTGGCTTTTTGCAATTGTTCCATACTCCATTCAGGGAATGGATTCGGATAGTAATCGCACGCGGGGCAAGTGACAATACAATAGGCTTTAAGATGCCATAACGCTTATTATCTCGTG
>MDTG01130332.1_pt1 | contig 14898 bp, 18 predicted proteins | sample 811421 | NCBI WGS metagenome assembly MDTG01 (sample SAMN05326645, study PRJNA326480) | marine metagenome | isolation source: seawater | place: Pacific Ocean: South East | collected 2011
ATTTCTTTAATAGTATTTATATTTCTGGAATGAGTGTTTTGCTTGCATTAATAATTGGAACTATAGCAGCTTACGGATTTTCAAGACATCCTCTTAGAGGTAATGATACCTATTTGTTTATTATTTTGACTACAAGAATGCTACCGCCAATAATAGTTATAGTACCAATTTTTTTAATATTTAGAATTACAGGCCTAGCTGGTACCTATACAGGTATTATACTTATGTACACAGCTTTTAATCTGCCTTTTTCAATTTGGATGATGAAAAGCTTCTTTGATGAATTAAATACTGAGATTGAAGATGCATCAAGAATGGATGGTGCTTCTGAAAGATCTGTTTTCTTTGGCGTCTGTATTCCTCAAGTATATGCTGGATTAGCAGCCACATCTGTTTTTGCTTTAATATTAACTTGGAATGAATTTTTATTCTCATTATTGCTAACAAATAAATTAACAAGAACGATGCCGCCAGCAATGGCAAGGACAATTGGAGGGGAAATTAATGTAGATTATGGACTGCTTGCAGCTATGATATGCTTATTTATAATTCCAATTTTCCTAATTACGTATCTTCTTCAAAACCAACTTCTAAGAGGTGTAACCTTTGGAACAATTAAGAAATAATGGCTACTATTGAATTACAAAATCTAACTAAATCATTTGGAGACCTCGTTGCAGTAGACAATGTCTCGCTTAAAGTTGAAGAAAACGAAGTGCTTTGCTTATTAGGACCTTCTGGATGTGGCAAAACAACAACTCTAAGAATGGTTGCTGGTCTTGAGGTAGCAACATCTGGAGATATATTTATTGGCGATAAAAATGTTAATAATCTTGACACTCGCGATAGAAATTTAGCAATGGCATTTCAGTTCTATGCACTTTATCCAAGTTTAACAGTAGCTGAAAATTTAGCTAACCCTCTTCATGCAGAAAATTTATCAGATGAAGAGGTTAGGAAAAAAATTTTAGAAGTTGCAGATATCCTTCAATTAAGAGATATAGTTAACAGAAAGCCTCATCAACTAGCAGAAGGAGAAAAACAAAGAGTAGCTGTCGGACGTGCTATTATAAGGGACCCAGAGTGTTTTTTATTTGATGAACCATTAAGTAGACTTGATGTGCAATTAAGAGAGCAAATGAGAGGTCAGATAAAAGAAGTTTTATCTGATTTAAAAAAAGCTACAGTTATTGTAACACACGATCAATTAGAAGCACTTACAATGGCGACCAAAATCGCCGTTATGAGAGATGGTTTAATTGAGCAAGTCTCATCACCGCATGATATTTTTGCTAAACCAAATAATACTTTTGTAGCTGGATTTATAGGAACTCCACAGATGAATATATTAGACTGTAATATTAGTGAAATTAATTCATCAATAATTAAAATAAAAGTTTTAGAACAAGAAGTAGAAATTGATTTTAAAACTCCTTTGAGCGTAGATAAAAACGATAATTATTTTATTGGTATTAGACCAAGAAGCTTCGAACTTGTTGACAATAATGCCCCAGATAATTTTTCTGGTAAAATAGAGCTAATTGAAAATATGGGCTCTGAAATTTTAGTTCATGTAAAAATTAATGAATTTACTTTCAGATCTGTTCAAAGTAGGTCAAGCAAGTTAAGTATTGGAGATAATATTAATCTAAAACCAAAAAAAGGTCAGGTGCACCTATTTAATAAAGACGGAGAGGTAATTAGAAATGAGTAAACAAAGCGAAGGTCTTTCAAAAAAACAAGCCAAAGTAGTTGAAAGAGCTATAGTTGGTTTTAGTATTCTTTCATTAGTTTTTTTGTTTCAGCCATTTTCAATGACCTTATATAGCATAGGTTGTATAGCAGTAGTAGTTGGAGGACTCTCTTTTAATTTAGTACCACTATGCGTTGAAGGTGTAAAAACTTCCCAACTAATTAAAATTGCAATTATTATTTTCATAATTTTAATAATTGTAGCAATACTAGCTGTAGGTTCTGCTGAACTATACTCTTGGTATCTTGCAAGCTCAAGATAGTTATTGTGATATAAGTGGAATTAAAATCTTAATTTATAATTGTTTTAATTATGCAATTTAGCTTAAAAAATAAATTTATAGCAATCACTGGCTGTGGGAATGGAATTGGTAGAGCTGCATCTATAATGCTTGCTAAGCAAGGCGCAACAGTAATTGGTATTGATAAAGATAAAAATTCAATAAATAAATTAAAACTTAAATTGAAAGAAAAATTAATAATTAAACACATTGATTGTACTAACTATGAAGAAGTTAGCTCAAAACTTTCAAATGTTTTAAAACTAGATGGACTTGTTAATTGTGCAGGAATAGTCCCACAAGGAAATATAATAGATTGTGATTATGAGGAATGGAAACATTCAATAAATACTAATTTAACTTCAGTTTTTATAATGACAAAATATTTTATACCTATATTTTTAAAGCAAAAAAAGGGTTCAATAGTTAATATTTCATCTGTTGCTTCCTCAATAAAAGGTGTTCCTAGAAGGTTTGCTTATTCTGTTACAAAAGCTGGTATTATAGGATTGACTAAATCTATTGCAGTTGATTTCGCAAAAAAAGGAATTAGATGTAATGCTATTTGTCCAGGTACAGTCGATACACCAACTTGGAGAAAAAGAGTTTTGAATTCTAAAAATCCAAAACAAAGCAGAAAGGATTTTAATTCTCGTCAAATTATTGGCAGGGTAGGCAAACCAGAAGAAATTTCTGATTTAGTTGCTTTTTTATTAAGTGACAGGTCTTCATTCGTAACTGGTTCTATCTATAATATTGACGGAGGAATGAGTTTATGATGAAAGGAAAAAATATATTTGATTCAATAGAAAAAATCCAAAATAATATTGTTGATAATAAAGAAGAAATTGAAAAACTAGACCAACAAATTGGAGACGGAGATCATATATTTAATATTTTAAGAGGTTTAGAAGAAATTAGCAAACTTAGAGAATCATTAATTGATGAGCCTATCGATCAAGTATTTAAACAACTTGGTATGAAAATTATGACAACTGTTGGAGGTTCCTCAGGAGCTTTGTTTGCAACGTTGCTAATTGGAATGGCTAAAAATTATAATTCCCAATCAACTGACCAGGAAAATATCGCAAAAATGTTTTATGAAGGTGTCGAAGCAATGAAAAAGAGAGGGAAGTCTGGTTCTGGAGAAAAAACCATGTTAGACGTTTTAATCCCAGTATCAGAAATACTTTGTGAGTGTAAAAATGAAAAGAACAGCAAAATAGTGGCGGATAAAGTTAAAAAAGTTGCTGAAAAATCAATGTTATCGACAAAAGATATGCTGGCAACAAAGGGAAGGGCGTCATTTTTAGGTGAAAGATCTAAAGGTCATATTGACCCTGGAGCTCGTTCATCTCAACTAGCTATTGATGCTGTTTGTAATCAGTTTATAAATTAAGACACATTATGAAAAAATTCGTTAACAATATTGATAATATTTTGACAGAAAGTCTTTCTGGATTTGGTAAAGCGCACACAGATATAATCAAAATTAATCATGCCCCTGATTTTATTGCTCGAGCTAATAAATCGAGCAAACCAAAAGTGTCATTAATTTCTGGAGGAGGATCAGGACATGAACCTTTACATGGAGGGTTTGTTGGGTATGGAATGCTTGATGCTGCATGCCCTGGACAAGTTTTTAGTGCTCCAACACCTGATCAGATGGAAGCTGCAGCAAATGAGGTTCATAATGAAAAAGGAATATTATTTATAGTTAAAAATTACTCTGGCGATATTATGAATTTTGAAATGGGTGCAGATATGATTGATCATGATCATGCTACAATTATTGTTAACGATGATGTTGCTGTAGAAGATTCTACTTTTACCACAGGAAGAAGAGGTGTAGCTGGAACAATGATTGTTGAAAAAACAGTTGGTAGTCTTGCTGAAACCGGTGCTAATTTAGAGGAATGTAAAAATTTTGGTGATCATGTGAACAAAATGACAGGATCGATGGGTGTTGCATTTACCAGTTGTACAGTCCCTGCTGCAGGAAAACCAACATTTGATATTGCTGCCGATGAAATGGAATTTGGAGTTGGTATACATGGTGAACCAGGAAGAAGAAGAGAGAAAATTAAAAGTGCAAATGAATTAAGTAAAGAAATTATTGAAACAATACTTGATGATATTAAACCAAATAAAGGAGAAAAAGTTTTAATGCACGTTAATGGATTTGGAGGAACTCCTTTAATGGAATTATATTTACTATTTGAATGTGGCCAAAAATTATTAAATGAAAAAAATATTAATGTTTCCAGATCTATTGTAGGTAATTATACAACTTCCCTTGATATGGCTGGAGGTTCTTTTACTATTACTAAATTAGATGAAAATATAGTTGAGCACTGGGATTCAGCTGTTTATACGGCTGCTCTTAGATGGAAAATGTAATTATAAAATTTTTTTAAAATTTTTATATAATATTTCTGCGTTTAAATTCATATCAGCCATACAACTTTTAGCTTCCGCATCAAATTTATTTAAAGCACCATCACCTAAAGTATCATTAAGTGCTTTTTCATATTCTGGAACACAACCCCATTGAGAAACAGTATCGTTTTTAATTTCTATATGAAATTGTATTCCGTAAGCATTATTTTTATACTTAAATATTTGATACTTTGTTGTATTTGATGAAGCTATTAATGTAACATCATTGTTATTCTCTAAATTAGTTACCTCATAACTATGCCACTGTAATGCTTTTATATTTGATTTATAATCACAAAATAACATATCACTTTGATGACTTTTATGCATCTGAACATCAAGGATTCCAATTTCTGGAGGGTTTGATTTTTTAACTTCCCCTCCTACAACTTCGCCTAACAATTGACATCCCAAACAAAAGCCAAGATAAGGTTTTTGTAAATTAACAACAAAATATTTGATTTTTTCTTTTTCTTCTTTTAACCATGGGTAGCTTTCTTCCATCCACGTATCCATTGGTCCACCCATACAAAACATAGCATCAAAATCACTTAAATTTGTAGGTATTTTTTCACCCTCATCTAATTCAATAGTTGTGATATTTATTTTGTCTTCAATCATTAAGTCAAGAATATATCCAGGAGTTTCAATTGGTATGTGTTGCAAAACTAATATATTTTTAGACATTTTTTTTTTCCAAATCTAATATCTTCTTTTTTAGTTTTACACCTCCTCTTGCTGAAAAACCACCTAAATTTCCATCAGATCTAATAACTCTATGACACGGGATAACTAAAAGATATTGATTTTGTCCACATACATTTCCAACGTATCGAGGAGAAGTTTTTACTTTTGCTGCCACTTCACCATAACTTTTAGTCGAGCCATAAGGGATTTTAGATAATTCTTTCCATATTTGTTTTTGAATTAAAGTTCCAGATGTTGTAATTTTTATTTTAATAGTTTTCTTTTTTCCTAAACAAAATTTTATTATTTGATCTTTTAATCTATTTAACTTTATTGATTTGCCAAAATTTTTCTTTTTTGCAAATTTAATTTTTTGCACTTTATTTGATTTTTCTTCTAAAGTTATCCAGCCTAAACTAGTCTTGAAAGACAATATTTTCATTTTTATACATATATCTAATTGCTTTTATGTAATTATTACAATATTTTTATAATATGAATGAAGATCATTTAAATTTAGAAATTAGAAAATTTTTAAAAAAAGTGGGCATAACCTCTCAGCGTGAGCTTGAATCAAATATTAAAAAATCAATAAATGAAGGTTTATTAAAAATTGGTGATAGCTTGGATATAGAAATGAAACTAGTTGTTAATAATATTAATTTACAACATGCTATTTCAGATAAAATAACTATTGAATAAATAATTTACTTTATCCTAGATTGAATTTGTTCTATTTTTTCTAATTTTTCAATAGGTCCTATACTAGAAATAGTTAATGGTTTGGTTAATATATGTTTTGCTATTTTTTTCACAGAATCAATATTGACCTCATTTATTTTATTAATAGTTTCAGATGGTTCAATTATTCTATTAAAAACTAATAATTGCCTTGCTGCACTTTCACAACGCCTAAAAGCACTTTCCCTACCCATCATTAAACTAGCTTTTAGTTGAGCCTTACCTCTATTTATTTCTTTTTCTGTAATAGAATCAGGAGTTTGATTTAATTGCTCACAAAGAACAGGCAGTAGTTCTTGGATTTGCTCACTACCTGTGCCAGAATAAATACCGAACATACCAGTGTCTGTATATGATGAGCTGAAAGAAGAAATTCCATATACTAATCCTCTTTTTTCTCTAATTTCTTGAAAAAGTCTTGATGACATACCTCCACCTAATAAAGAGGAATATATCATTAATGAATAATAGTCACTGTGATGGTAATCTATACCTTCAAATCCGAGCAAAAGGTGAATTTGCTCTAGTTTTTTTTGCTCTCTATATTCACCTGCTTTATAGATTGCTTTTACTCTATTATCTTTTTCTCCTTTTGGAAGATCTGAAGTATTTTTTATGATTGATTCTACAAATTCATCATGGTTAATTTTTCCAGCTGCACTAATAACCATTTTTTTTGGATTATAATGAGATAACATAAAATTTTTAACCTCTGATCGAGAAATATTTTTTATAATATCTGTTTTTCCTAAAATAGATCTGCCAATAGGCTGGTTTGGAAATGCTTTTTCTTGCCAATAATCAAAAATCATTTCATCAGGAGAATCTAAATACATACCAATTTCTTGTAAAATTACACCTCTTTCTCGATCAAGTTCTTTTTCAGCAAAAGTTGAATTCTGCAAAATATCAGTTAAAATTTCAATACCTAAAGGTAAGTCTTCAGCTATTAATTTTACGTAATACGCCGTAATTTCTTTTGAAGTGTAAGCATTTATATCACCTCCAACATTCTCAATTGTCTCAGCAATTTGGAGTGCACTGCGGGTTTTAGTGCCTTTGAAAGCCATATGTTCTAAAAGATGCGCTACTCCATTTACATTTTCTATTTCATCCCTACCTCCCACAGAATTCCATATACCCATAGATACTGTTTCTAGACTTGGCATATTTTGAGTTACTATACGCAAACCATTATCGAGAATTGTTAAATTATGCATATTTTTAAATATTTTTTAAAATAAAATCTTTTATATCTTGAGAATTATTTTTTAATATATGTATATTTTCTTTTTTAGCAAATATTTTTTTTATATCTTCTGGTAATGGTATTTCAGAACCTAAAGCTTTTTTAATGGCATTGCCAAATTTAGAAGGATGTGCACAACCTAAACTGACTATAGAATGATCACAATTTGTTTTATTTAAGACTGCCAGACCTGTAGCTGTGTGAGGATCAGCTAAATAATTATATTTAGCATTAAACTCTCTAATTGTATCTAGAGTTTCTTGATTTGAAACTGCACTTGATCCATAAATATTTTGAAAATTAGAAACAATATTGGAATTAAAAGTATAATCCTTATCTTGTGATAAAGTATTCATAATTTTATTTAGTTCATCACTATCATAGTTTAAACATTCAAATATCTGTCTTTCAAAGTTACTAGATATTTGTATATCCATGCTAGGACTATAAGTTTCTTGAACTTCTTTTCTTGTTATATTTCCTGCAGAAATTATTTTATGCAATACATCATTTTGGTTTGTAACAATGTGCAAATTTTTTATAGGTAAGCCCATTTGTTGGGCTATACGAGCTGAATAAATATTTCCAAAATTTCCAGAAGGAACTATAAAGCTTATTTTAGTTTCTTCTAATTGCAAATAAGCCCAAAAATAATAAACTATTTGAGCCATTAACCTCGCCCAATTAATAGAATTAATTGCTGTTAATGAAGTTTTGTTTTGAATTTCTTTATCTAGAAATAAATTTTTGACTATTTTTTGACAATCATCAAAATTTCCCTCTAAAGCAATATTATAAACATTTTCTTCTAAATTTGTTGTCATTTGTCTTCTTTGAACTTCAGAAATTTTATTGTGTGGATGTAAAATAAATATACTAATATTATCCTTACCTTTAAATGCTTGAATAGCTGCAGAACCGGTATCACCAGAAGTAGCTCCTATTATTGTAACTTTCCTATCATGATTATTCATAAAATAAGAAAAAATATTTCCTAATAGTTGAAGTGCATAATCTTTAAATGCAAAAGTTGGACCATAAAATAATTCTAAAATATATTTATTTTTATCTATTTTTACTAATGGAGCTACCTTGGGGTGTTTGAAATTTTTATAAGTATTTTTTATAATTTCATATAAATCATTTGTAGATATTTCATTGTCAATAAAAGGCTCAATAATGTTAAGAGCAACTTCCTCATATGATTTGTCTCTAATAGTTTTGATGTCAATTTTTGGGATAGTTATAGGAAGAAAAAGCCCTCCATCTTTAGACAAGCCTTGAAAAAGTACACTTTTGAAAGACTCAGATAATTTGTTATTTCTAGTACTAAAATATTTCATATTTTAATTAAATTGTAACTCTTCTTGTAAATGTAATTTTGCATATAGTTTACAATTTTTTAATAATTCTTGATGGTTACCTGAATCAATAACCTTTCCTTTGTCTAAAACATAAATAATATCTGAATCCTCAATTGTACTTAATCGATGTGCTACAACTAAAGATGTTTTATTTTGCGTAAGTTTAGATATTGAACTCTGAATGTTTTTCTCAGTTATATTATCTAAAGCTGAAGTAGCTTCATCTAATAAAAGTATAGGAGCATTTTTTAATATCGCCCTTGCTATTGCAACACGCTGTCTTTGACCTCCAGATAATTTAATTCCACTCTCGCCTACAATTGTTTTTAATTTATTAGGTAAAGAAAATAAAAATTCATTTACTCCAGCTTCTTCAGCAGCTTTTTCAACTTGTTCTTTTGATGCCTTTAAATTTCCATACATTATATTAGCTTCAATCGTATCATTAAACATAGTAGTTTCTTGGGTAACCAAGGCTATGTTTTGTCTAAGCGAATACAATGAATAATTATTAATATTTTGATTATCTATTAATATTTCACCTTCATAATTATGAAAAAATCTCAGTAATAAACTAATAAGTGTTGATTTTCCTGATCCTGATAAACCAACAATTGCAACTTTCTTTCCTGCTGGGATCAATAAATTTAAATTATCTAAAATATTATTATTTTCATAAGCAAAAGATAAGTTTTTTATCTCAATTGCACCTTTATCAATTATTATAGATTCTTTTTTCTTATTATCATTTTCTAATAAAAGTTCCTTAGTATCTAAAAGTTTAAAGATTCTATCTGCTGCTGCCAGACCTTCTTGGATACTGATATTTAAATTACCTAGTGCTTTAACAGGTTGATAAGCTAATAATAGGCTTACTAAAAAACTCATAAATTGTCCTGTTGACATGGACTCATTAAGCACAAAAACTCCACCAGCGTAAATTGAAACAGCAACTGCTAAACTTCCTATAAACTCCATAATAGGACTTAATCTATTACTTATAAATGCTGATCTAATAAAATTGTTTTTGATTTGATCAATAGCCTCATATGACTTTTGTTTTTCATACTCTTCTCGGTTATAAGACTTAACCTGCCTAATCCCTCTTACGCTTTCTGCTAACATATTTGAAAAAATAGCAATTTTAGATTGTATTGTATTCGTTACTTTTCTTATACTTTTGCCAATTTTTTTTATTGGCCACAATGCTAGAGGAAATGCAAAAAAAGCAAAAATAGTTAATTCCCAACTTTGATAAAACATGTTTCCTAATAAAAAAATTATTACAAGAAAATCTTTTATTACTCCTGTCACACTTTTTACTATAGCTAGACGTAAAAAATAAGTATCATTTATTAATCTAGATATTAAATTTCCAGATTTAGACTCATTAAAAAATTTAATATTAAAGTACATTAACTTTTCAAACATTTCATATTGTAACTTTGCTACTATTGAATGTGCAACTTTACTCATTTGAAAGGAGTGTAAATAAGTTGCAATACCTTTGCACAAGGTAACGATAACGATCGCAATTGGTATTAAAAATAACATTTCCCTGTTACCTTTAATCAAAACTTCATCAAGTGCAGGCCTAACTAACCAAGCATGCAAACCTGTAGCTGCTGCTGAAATTAACATCATTGACAAAGCTATAAATATTTGAATTTTAAATGGAAAAATATATTCCCATATCAGTCTAGTTATTATTTTTTTATTTGAATTTACTGTATCTCGCATTATTTAAAAAACAAACAGATATAAAAAGCAAATCAACCCAATAATATTATTAAATTTAAAATAATTATTGGAGCTAGTTATAGAATTTAGTTTCCATTTATTTAAATATAGCCCAATAGCAAAAATTAAAAGAATTATCACGATTAAACTTATAAAATTTTTTGATGAATAAAAGCCTATAAAACCTATGATTATTAAAAATATGGAGTAAAAAAACATTACAAATTTTTTTCCATGGTCTCCAAATAATACTGCAGTAGACTTTATGTTGTTTTTTATATCATCTTTTAAATCTTGATATGCATAAATTGTATCATATCCAAGAGTCCAAAAAACACATCCGATATATAATAATAAAAAATCAAAAGTAATATTTTGCATAAACTGTACCGAAACAATAAATACACCCCAATTAAAAACTATTCCCAGACCTAACTGAGGCCAATAAGTATATCTTTTTAAAAAAGGATAAACTACCACTAAGGGCATAGATGCTATACCTATCAAAATAGCTCTGTAGTTAAATTCTAATAATATGATGAAAGAAGAAATTAAAAGAATTGTTAAAATAAAAAAAGCTTCAGCAATAGTGATTTTATTTGAAGTTAAAGGTCTGTTTGCTGTTCTATCAATTTTTTTATCTAAATTAATATCTACTAAATCATTAATTATACAACCAGCTGCCCTCATAAGAAAAGATCCAATAAAAAAATATATAAACCAATAAATATTATAATTGTTTAGCTCATATATTATTGCCAATGCAAAAAAACATGGCCACATCAATAAGAAAATACCTACTGGCTTATCTAAACGTATTAAATTAAAATAATGATTTAATTTTATTAAAACTATATTATTGAACATAAAAAGAAAATGTTAATATTCTCATTATATTTCAAACATGAAAAATTTCAAAACACGAATTTATATTAATAAATTAATATCCTCAAGCTTATTAATCTATATTAAGGATAAACAACATCATTTCTTGAAAAATGTTTTAAGAATAAAAATAAATGATAAAATAATAGTATTTGATGGCAAAACTGGAGAGTGGGAAGCTGTCGTAATTTCAGTAAATAGGGACAATGTTGTTGTACGTGTAATCAAATTAAATAAAAAAATTAAAAACCCTAATGATATTTGGTTAATATTTTCCCCTATCAAACAAAATAGAATGAGTATAGCTATTCAAAAAGCAACAGAACTTGGAGTTTCTAAAATTATTCCATGTTTTACTGAATTTACAAATATAAAAAAAATTAATTTAAAAAATATAAAAGATAATTCCATAGAAGCTGCAGAGCAATGTGGCAGGATGGATTTGCCAATAATTGAAAAAGAAACTTCCATTAACGATTTATTGTTAAATTGGCCTAATGATAGAAAAATAATTTTTTGCGATGAAAAAGCTGAAAACAATAAATCAATATTAGAAACCTTATATTCTTATAAAAATACTCTAAATAAATCATCCTTATTGATAGGACCTGAAGGAGGTTTTTCAAATAGTGAAAGAGAAGTTTTAAAAAAAAACAAAAATATAATACCTGTGTCCCTTGGACAAAATGTGCTTCGATCTGACACAGCTATAACAGTGGCTTTGTTCAGTATTCAGCAGTTATTATTTTAATTAATCATTTAAATTAAATATAATTAATTTATATATAATATGAAAATGGACTTTAATTCTAATACTCTTCTATTACTTTTAGTTTTAATTATATTTTTATTTTGCTATTTTATAGCTACTAGAGTTTGGATAAAAGTTGATGAAGAAAAAAATGAATCTTCGGACAAACCTAAAGAGGGAAGAAGGGACTTTATTCAGTTAACTACAATGTCCATTGGAGGTATAGGAACTGCTGCATTTGTATGGCCCTTTCTTAAGAGCATGAATCCAGCACAAGATACCCTGGCATTAGGCTCAACGGAAGTTGATATATCTGAAATAGGTGTTGGTGAAGCTATTACAGTAAAGTGGAGAGGAAAACCTGTTTTTATAAGAAGAAGAACTTCTGATGAAATTTCAGAAGCAAATAACGTTGATGTTAGTTTATTAAAAGATCCAGAAAATGATATTGATAGAGTTGAGAAAGACGAATGGCTAGTAGTTTTAGGTGTATGTACCCATTTGGGATGCGTGCCATTAGGTCAAAAAATGTCAGACTCAAAGGGTGAATACAATGGATGGTTCTGTCCTTGTCATGGATCTCATTATGACTCCTCTGGACGTATTAGAAAAGGTCCAGCTCCAGATAACTTAGCTGTCCCTCCATATACTTTTGTCAATAACTCAACAATAAAGATTGGATAGTAACTTTAATTTTTTTCTAAAAACTTTTGTAGTAATTTATTCCCAATAAAAAGCAAAATAAAAGAAAATACTATAACCATAACAGTTATACTTGCTCCTGATAATCCATTAGTATAGCAAACAGCACAACGTGCGAATAATGGGAAAGGTATTATCGTAAAAAAAATAGTGTTTATAAATATATTCATAATTAGATTATTTTATCTATTGGCATAATACTAAAAATTAAAAACAAATATAATATAGAATATATAAATATTTTTTTAGAAATAACTTTTTCTTTTTTAATATTTACCAATAATTCATAACATAAATATATATAGTAACTTCCTAGTAAAATACTAGTTACTAAATAAGTTAATCCAAAATAACCTAAAAAATAGGGTATGATGGATATTATCACTAATAATATTCCATATATTAAAATGTTTAACTTAGTAAATTGTACACCTGAAACTATAGGTAACATTGGAATTTTTGCATTATTGTAATCTTCAATTTTATACAAACTCAATGCCCAAAAATGAGAAGGAGTCCAAAAAAAAATAATAAGAAATAAGAACAAAGGTTCCATTGTTATTGTATTGGTCGCTATAGTCCAACCAATTATTGGTGGAAAGGCTCCTGCAGCTCCGCCAATCACAATGTTTTGAGGCGTTCTTTGTTTTAAAAAAATTGTATATATAACAACATAAAATAATATTGTAATAGTTAGCATTAAAGCAGATAAAAAATTTGAAAATAAATATAATAAAATAATTGAAAAAATTGCGGTAGTTACACCAAAAAACAAAGCTTGGTTTTTAGTAATTTTTCCAGTTGGTATTGGTCTCAAACAAGTTCTTTTCATTAAAGCGTCAACATCAGATTCATACCACATATTTAAAGCTCCTGCCGCTCCAGCACCTAACGCAACAGCGACTAATGAAACAATTGCATTAATAAAATTAATTTCTTTTGGAGCAATTATTAAACCTACAACACATGTAAAAATAACTAATGACATAACACGAGGCTTCATTAGCTCATAAAAACTTTGAAAATTAATGATAAAGTTATTTTTAGCTAATGTGTTTTCTGTCATTTTGACTTTATATAATTTAAGAGCCAGTAATTGCGAAATATATTCTTCTAACTATCAGTGTCCAATATGATTCATGCCACATAATAAATACAAAAACTAAAATAGCAAAACATGGTAACATAATAGCAGCAATTATAGGCAACCTTTCCCACCACATATGCATAAAAATTGCACAGATAAATCCTGCTTTTAGCAACATGAATGCCAAAATTAATCCCCAACGTAGATAGCTTTCAAAGCCATACCAATCAACCCAATAGGAAAAAGCACTAAATACAAAAAGTAATGTCCATACTTGAAAATAAATTTTTAAAGGATGTTGTTGTGTATCTTCAGCCATATTACCTCACCATAAATAGAAAAATGCAAATATAAAAACCCAAACTAGATCAACAAAGTGCCAATACAAACCCATAATTTCAATCGCTTCATAATGAGACTTTTGGGATGTAAAAAATCCTCTTCTACCAGTATCAAAGTCTCCTCGAAAAACTTTTCTTGTCATGATAAATAGAAAAATAACACCAATTGTTACGTGTGTACCATGAAAGCCAGTGATCATGAAAAATATAGCTCCAAACTGAGGTGCTCCAAAAGGATTTTCCCAAGGACGAACTCCTTCACTGATTAATTTTGTCCATTCGAAAGCTTGCATTCCTACAAAAGAAGCCCCAAAGATTGCTGTTGCTAACATTAAATAACCACACATTTTACGATTTCTTTCATAGCCATATTTAACAGCTAGAGCCATTGTTCCACTACTTGTAATTAAAATAAAAGTCATTATCGCTATTAAAAGAAGGGGTACGTTGTAATGACCAACGTGTAAGCCAAAAACCTCACTTGCATTTGGCCATTCTGCTTTTGTTGAAAATCTTACTGTCATGTAAGAAATCAAAAAAATACTAAAAACAAAAGTATCACTAACAAGAAAAATCCACATCATAGCCTTACCCCATGGAACTCCTTTAAAGGCTTTTTGATCTGAAGCCCACTCTTTAGAAAAAGATTGTTTTGGAGGTACTACAATTTTAACTGTTGAACTTGAATCTTCCATTTTGACTAACCTTTCATTATGAAAACAACATTAAACCAAATAAAACTACCCATACAGCAAGCAAGAAATGCCAGTAAATGGCACATAGTTCAGTTGTGTGTTTAGCATTTCTAACAACAATATCATTGATCTTCCAAACATTTTTTAATGTTAAAACCCAATAAATCAAACCACCTAAAAGATG
>MDTG01281251.1_pt1 | contig 14898 bp, 12 predicted proteins | sample 811421 | NCBI WGS metagenome assembly MDTG01 (sample SAMN05326645, study PRJNA326480) | marine metagenome | isolation source: seawater | place: Pacific Ocean: South East | collected 2011
ACGTTCATACTAAAATTGGTTTTTGATTTTTCGGATTTCAATCATTCCTATATTGAAAAATTCAAACAAAAACTACTTTTTGAACTTCCTTTCTATAAAAACATACTTTACGACTCGGATGGTGAAACTATCAGATCTGCCATTTATATGGACAAAAAGATCGTCAATACAGTAAAAAGGAAAGATTTTATTTTTAATACTTTTATCCCGTTGATCAGCGCTTTTGAAATTGAAACTGGCTTGGATGTCAAAATTTCCGGTATGCCATACATAAGAACTTTAAACGCTCAGAATATAGTTGATGAAATTGGTGTTTTTGTCCTTTCGGCCATGTTACTGACCAGCCTAATCTTTTTTCTTTTCTTTAGATCTTTCAGGGCTACCCTAATCACCATGTTTGTAGTATTGATAGGAGTCATGTGGGCCTTTGGAATTTTGGGATTGCTCCGCTATGAAATTACAATACTTACTGCGCTGATCCCCCCCTTGATTATAGTTATTGGAGTACCCAATTGCATTTTTCTTATCAATAAATACCAACAAGAAGTTGCCAAACATGGGAACAAGCTAAAGTCATTACAACGGGTGATTATGAAAATTGGAAATGCCACATTGATGACCAATCTGACTACAGCCTTGGGATTCGCTACTTTTATTTTGACTGATAGTAAAGTTTTAAAAGAATTTGGAATAGTTGCCTCAATCAATATCATCGCAATCTTTCTCATTTCTCTACTTATAATACCCATTGTATACAGTTTTATGTCTCGGCCCAGTAAAAAACATCTAAAACATCTCAAAAGCCTTTACCTGAAAAAGTTTGTGAAATGGATGGAAAATAAGGTAAGACATCAAAAAATAACTGTTTATATCATCTCTATACTCTGCTTAATACTGGGAATCATAGGTGTTTTTCAAATAAGCATTTCGGGAAGCATTATAGAGGACATGCCAAAAAAATCAGAATTTTTTAATGACATCCTTTTTTTCGATGATGAATTTAATGGCATAGTACCTATAGAAATTATTGTTGACACCCAACGGAAAGGGGGAGCAACAAGACTTTCAACTCTCAAAAGGATTGAAAAACTGGAACAATACATCGATGACATACCTGAACTATCTAAACCGATCTCATCGGTAAGTGGAATCAAATTTATAAAACAAGCCTATTACAATGGAAACCCCAATTATTATAAACTCCCCACAGCACAGGAGAGCTCATTTATTGCTCGCTACCTAAAGAATGTAAAAGGATCCAAAGGTTTAATGCATAATTATATTGATAGTACTGCTCAATTTAATAGGGTAACTACTTTTATGAAAGACATTTCCACAGAACGTATCGAAGAAATCGAAGAGGATCTAGTAAAAGAAATAGATAAAATTTTTCCACCCGAACGCTATCAAGTCAAGTTGACAGGAAAAACCTTATTGTACCTCAAAGGAACCCATTTTCTCATCCGAAATTTGATCTTTTCCCTATCACTGGCCATTTTACTAATAGCAATATTTATGGCATATTTATTCCGATCATTCAAAATGATCGTCATTTCGTTAATTCCTAATTTATTGCCGCTTATTATTACAGCAGGAGTGATGGGGTTTTCGGGGATTCCCCTCAAACCCTCAACCATTTTAGTCTTCAGTATTGCTTTTGGAATTTCTGTGGATGACACAATCCATTTCTTGGCCAAATACAGGCAGGAGTTGATAGCCAATAAATGGAAAATAAAATCCGCAGTATATTCGGCATTAAGGGAGACAGCAGTAAGCATGTTTTATACTTCGATTGTACTGTTTTTTGGATTTGCCATTTTTATGAGTTCCAATTTTGGCGGAACAGTAGCTCTTGGAGGTTTGGTTTCGGTCACCCTACTTTTTGCCATGCTGGCCAATTTGATTCTACTGCCCTCTTTGCTGATTTCATTGGAAGAAACTGTAAGTAATGAAAGGGTACTAAAAGCACCTAAAATCAATATTGTTTCTGAGAACAGTAATAAAAACCATTAAAGCTATTATGTAAATAAGCCTATCTTTGTGCTGAAAATGTTCATGAACATGAAACACCTTCGATTAGCCGAATTATTGAACCAAGCCGAAGAACATGATACTGTAGTTGTAAGGGGTTGGGTGAGGACATTTCGTGCCAACCGATTCATTGCCCTTAATGATGGCTCTACCATCGAAAATCTTCAATGTGTTGTTGATTTTGAAAATACTAATGAAAGTATCCTCAAGAAAATCAATACAGGTGCTGCAGTTAAAATTTCAGGTAAACTTGTCGAAAGTCTGGGAAAAGGTCAATCCCAAGAGGTATTGGTCGATAAAATCGAAATTGTCGGTGAGGCCGATCCAGAACTCTATCCCATTCAGCCCAAACAACACAGTTTTGAATTCTTACGAGAAAAAGCTCACTTGAGGATTAGAACAGGTACTTTCAGTGCTGTAATGCGAATTCGATCTGTACTCTCTTTTGCCATCCATCAATTTTTTCAGGATAAAGGCTTTTGCTATGTTCATACTCCTATCATCACAGGTATTGATGCCGAAGGGGCAGGTGAAATGTTTCGAGTATCGGTTTTGGACCCCCTAAAGCCCCCGATTGACATCGAAGGGGGAGTCGATTTCAAACAAGACTTTTTTGGAAAAGAAACCAACCTTACTGTATCCGGGCAACTCGAGGCAGAAACTTATTCCCAGGGACTTGGAAATGTCTACACTTTTGGACCCACTTTTAGAGCAGAAAATTCAAACACTTCTCGACACCTGGCAGAGTTTTGGATGATTGAACCCGAAATGGCTTTTTATGACTTGAGCGACAACATGGATCTAGCTGAAGAATTTATTAAGTACACCCTTGAGTATGTTTTGGAAAAAAGCGAAAAAGATTTGATTTTTCTTGATCAACGTCTAGCTAATGAAGAAAAAACAAAACCTAAAGACCAAAGGAGCCCTATGGGGTTGATGGAAAAAATAAAATTTATTATCCAAAATGAGTTTAAAAGGGTTTCTTACAGCAAAGCGATTGAAATTCTCAAAAACTCAAAGCCCAATAAAAAGAAAAAATTCGACTATTTAGTCGAAGAATGGGGAACTGATTTGCAAAGTGAACACGAGCGTTATCTGGTAGAAAAACACTTTAATGCACCTGTTATACTCTATAATTACCCCGCCAAAATCAAAGCTTTTTACATGCGAATGAATGATGATGAAAAGACCGTTCGCGCGATGGATATTCTCTTTCCGGGAATAGGTGAAATTGTTGGTGGATCTCAAAGAGAAGAGCGACTCGAAGTATTAGAAAAGAGAATTGAAGAATTGAAAATCGATGCTAAAGAGCTATCGTGGTACCTTGACTTGAGACGTTTTGGAAGCACCCCACACAGTGGGTTTGGACTTGGATTTGAACGCTTAGTCCTATTTGCCACAGGAATGTCCAATATCAGAGATGTTATTCCTTTTCCACGTAGCCCTCAAAACGCATCGTTTTAATACTTACTGCTCCCTTGACTTTTTTTATCTTTATGAAAGCTATTTAGTAATATGTTAAAACAACAGCTCCAAATAAAGCTTTCTCAAAAACTGTCCCCTCAACAAATTCAGTTGATGAAGCTAATTCAATTGTCTACTTTAGACCTAGAACAACGAATTCAATCTGAAATTGGTGAAAACCCTGCTCTTGAAAAGGGAAAAGAGGTGGATGAAAACGAATTGGAAACCGTCGACCCATATGATGATTTTCAAAATGACCAAAATATAGATACAGACGATATTAACATCGACGCCTACTTGAGCGACGACGAGATACCTAATTACAGAATACATTCTAGTAACCATTCTGCCGAAGAGGAAAATAGAGAAATTCCCTTCTCGGGAGGGATTAGTTTTCACGAATTTTTAGAAAGTCAATTGCAAAATTTGATCCTTAGCTCGGAGGAAAAACCTATTGCAGAATTCCTCATCGGAAGTATTGATAATAGTGGCTACCTTAGAAGGTCGGAGGAAAACATCATAGACGATTTGGCCTTTACCCAAAACATAATGGTAGATAGAAAAGACCTAAAAAGCATCCTCAGAAAAATACAGTCTATGGACCCTCCAGGGGTAGGAGCCAGAACCCTTCAAGAATGTCTCTCTATACAGCTAGAAAGGAAAGAAAGAAACCGTCCTGAGGTTGAATTAACGCGAAAAATAATTGATACTGCTTTCGATGAATTTTCCAGAAAACACTATCAAAAACTCCAAGATCGATTCAACTTAACAGAGGACGAATTGCGTGGGGTTTTTGATGAAATCGCAAAGCTAAATCCAAAACCCGGTGGTTCAATCTCCGAAAGCAATCAAAACAATCATATTGTTCCTGATTTTATATTAATCATTGAAAATGGAACTTTAAAAGTTAACCTGAACAGAAGAAATGCACCTGAATTAAGGATTTCAAAAAATTACAGAGAAATGCTTTCTGGTTATGCTGAGGCACCTAAAAAAAACAAAACACAACAAGAAGCGGTACTTTTTATCAAACAAAAGCTAGATGCTGCCAAATGGTTTATCGATGCTATAGAACAAAGACACCAGACCCTCTACCTCACAATCAATGCAATTGTAGACTATCAGAGTGCTTATTTTTTGACGGGAGACGAACAAAAGCTGAAACCCATGATCTTAAAAGACATTGCCGATAAAGTTGACTTGGACATATCAACGATTTCAAGAGTAGCAAACAGTAAATACATAGACACCCCTTATGGTGTAAAGTTATTAAAAAGTCTTTTTTCTGAAGGTATGAAAAATGAGGAAGGAGAGGATGTTTCGACAATTGAAATAAAAAAAATCCTAGAAAATCTTATATCAAAAGAAAACAAAAAAAAGCCCCTTGCAGACCAAGCACTGTCTGCATTACTCAAGGATAAAGGCTACAAAGTGGCACGAAGGACGGTAGCCAAATACCGCGAGCAAATGGACATCCCTGTAGCACGCCTGAGAAAATCAATATGATTAAAGAATATAAAAAACCAAGCCTAATTTGAGGGTATGGAGTTGCGGATGCTTGCCATCAGTAAACGCTACATGCTTTTGGTAAATAGAATTTAAATCGTATTCAAAAAACATATTCCAAGTATTGTATCCCATGGATATAAAAACTGCAGAATTGTTTTTTCTGATAAAATCAGTTTGGAAGGACTTTCCATAAAAGGGTTTATAATTTTCGGCAAAATTAAAAATATATTTCACCCCACCATAAACCCGCCAAAAATCTGTTCGATCTATATTGGATGTACGAAAGCGAAATGAAAAGGGAATGACAAGTGAGGAAAATGTCTGACGGTTTTCTTCGTTCTCTTTAATGGAAAAATTAGGAAGTTCCCCTTCTGAATCAAAATGGAGATTGGAAATTAATCGGCTGTAACCATATCCAAGACCCAACCCTATTGCAGTTCGGCCATTGGAGCTAAGGGGAATGTCCCTAACAAAGCCAATCTGAAAATTATTTGAAAAACCATTTTGTTTGAATTCACTGATTTTTTCTTTTTGAAGTTGTAAGCCAAAACTGATGTAAAATTGGTCTTCCCTGTATTTTGTAGAAAAGCTTTCTTGTTGAGCCATAGCTCTCCATCCCATTAATAAGATTACTGAATAAAATAAAAGCCGAAGTGACATTTTTTTTGCAATTTCACTACTAAAATTATCTCTTAAAACTATAGAGAAAAAAAATGCCTCAAAGAAAGGGCGCTTTTTTTATATCCAATAGAGATTTAATCAATGTTTTGATAGTAATCTCCTACACGGGTAGTGTAATTGATCTTCAAAGCATTTACTTTTCTAAGTTCTTGTTTAATATCGGAAATCAGACCCATCTTAGTGTCACCATCTACTTTGAGTGCAGTAGTCAACACATTTTGCAACTCCTGGCGTTTGGAAGCGCGCTCTGACAAAACAAAGGCTCCAACTTCAGAAACTGTAGCAAATTTATCGTTTAGCTGAATTCTAGGTTGAGTCCCATATTTGTCTTTATAACGACTAGAAGGCTCTCCAGCGTATATATACATTACTCGATCCTTCTTGTCCAATTTCTGAATTTGATCTGCAGCAGGCAATTGATTTTTCACCATCAAGGTGCTATCTCTCATCACCGTAGCTACCATAAAAAAGAACAACAACATGAAAACGATATCGGGTAAAGATGCCGTTGAAATTGCGGGTAAATCTCCTCCTTTTTTCTTTTTAAATTTTGACATTATTGCTTTTTTTAATTGGTTTTACTCGGTTCAGCTTCGGAAAGCTTTTGCGGAAACATCAATTTGACCTCAGCCAGTTTTGGCTTTAGTCTTTCTTTTTCTTCCAAAGAGGTTCTGGGATCAGAATATTTCTTATTGGCTTCAACAAAAGTCATAGATTCGTTGGGAAACAGCCTGGAAAACTCACGATCCCTTAGTTCATTATAGGCCGCTACCAATTCATTCTGGACAGCGATGTAAACTTTATAAGAAGTCTCTCTGTCGTTTTTCAAGGAAATAATAGCCTTGTCAGGATTGTCAGAAGATTTTGGATCACGATCCCCCTGGCAATAATCACAGGCCTCTTCACCTTCACCTCCTCCATTATCAAGAAACTCAACAGCCAAGGCACGCAAATCTGAAATATCCGTCAAATCTTCTTCGGCCAACAATTGATTGTATTTGTTAACTACAACAGTAAAAATATTCTTCTGTTTGATTACAATATCCTCTTCTTGCTCATCCATTGGAGGCAATTTCCGATTGATTCCACTGTCAGTTTCAATTGTTGTGGTTACCAAAAAGAAAATCAACAGTAAAAAGGCAATATCTGCCATTGATCCTGCATTTACTTCTGGTACAGATCTTTTGGCCATAGTTTGTTATTTTTTTAGAATTTTAGTTACTCCTGAGAATAACATCAAACTAATAGCAACAAAAGCGAGTATATAAAACATTCTGATACCCGTACCTACCCATTTAGATCCACTTGCGGACAAAAACTCTCCATCCTTTAAAGGAGTTTCAACACCATCAGAGAGGACATAAGAGATCGCAATCACAACCAAAAAAAGTCCGACTGATATCCCAGCCTTTTTCAATTTTGAAGCGTCAGAGAACAATCCTAATAGTGTAAAAATTAATGTTGTAGCTATTGTAATAAACAATACAATTCGGGCCAGTTCTACCAATGGAGAAACAGCTCCAAAATCACCCATACTAGCAGCAATTTTTATGTCATCATCACCAGTACCAATAATTCTAAGTAAGAAAAAAACAGCAAGTAGACCGATGATCGCACTGAAAATTTTTATTATATTTTGAATTTTCATATTTACAATTATTTTTTCTGAGCTACCAAAATGTCAATCAAGTTGATTGACGCATCCTCCATGTCGTTTACAATGCTGTCAATTTTAGCAATGATGTAATTATAAAATACTTGAAGTATAATTGCAACTATCAAACCAAATACGGTCGTCAATAAGGCTACTTTAATACCCCCAGCAACCAGTGACGGTTGCATGTCACCTGCAGCTTCAATTTTATCAAACGCTTGAATCATCCCGATTACAGTACCCATAAATCCAAGCATTGGAGCCAAGGCGATGAATAAAGAAATCCAAGAAACGTTCTTTTCTAATTGTCCCATTTGAACACCACCATAAGCAACAACTGCTTTTTCAGCACTCTCAACACCTTCGTTAACACGATCAAGACCTTGATAGAAAATGGAAGCAACAGGTCCTTTGGTATTTCTACAAAGCTCTTTGGCTGCATCTACACCACCAGATGATAGTGCTTCTTCAACCCCTGCAGTGAGTTTTTGAGAGTTGGTAGTCGCCAGATTGAGATAGATGATACGCTCAATAGCAATCGCAAGCCCAAGAATTAAACAAATCAAAACGATCCCCATAAATCCTGGGCCTCCTTCGATAAACCTTTTCTTAAGTTCTTGCGTAAAAGAAGCTTCAACAGGTGCCGCTTGTTCTTCCTCCACATCAGCAATCTCATCCATTACAGGAGTTTCCTCAGCCATGGTTTCTTCAGCAACGGCTTCTTCTTGTTGCTCAGTTTCTTGAATTGTTAGATTTAAAGTAGTAGTAGCGTAAGATAGGGAGTGGAACATTAAAATCCCAACAAGGCATAGGGCAAAAAATAATTTTCTCATTTTGATCAAAGTTTTTATTCTATTCGATAATTTTTTAAAGATAAAAAAAAATACATACTAAAGCATTTTTTTACACTATCTCAATTTCATACTTTTAATCATGAAACTTTCACGATATCAATAGTATTAAAGCTTGCAATTCTACGAAGAAAAATATTAAATAGCTAGTTATTAAGAGTTTATTGATAATCATTATTTTTTTAAAAAGAAATTTTCATAGTGATCTGATCGATTAAATATTCCACCACTTTTTTCATAAAAATCTTTTTTTAGCTGGTAAACACCATTTTTTGCTTTTACCCAAGAGCCATTTTTTTGTGGATGGTAGCTCATCATTTTCTCCCAATTTTTATAATTTTGATGTCCATTACTCTCAATTAGTCCAAGGCTTTCCATTCCAGGAAATGATTTAAGTCTTGCAGCAACATTTTTATTCCACTCTATTAAAATCGGATTTACTGTTAAATCCGCACAAAAACAAGGTATGTTTCGATCGTATGCTAATTGAGCTATTTTCATTGTCATACTTAAGGTTTTTGCAATTGCTTTTAGTGCAATCGCTTTGTATCCCATCTCGATTCTTTTTATTGCATCTTTATCTGTATGAGCACTTTCATCAGCAGCTAAACGGACTGGAATATTAGAAACATCAATTTCCAAATCTTCAGCAAAAGGCTCTTCAATAAGTGAAATTTGGTCAAATGCACCAATTTTTTTTGCATGATCCAACAACATCATTAATGTTTCCTTTTTTTCATAACGTCCATTAGCATCAAAATAATATGGTAATTTGCCATCTTTTGAATATTTCGTCCTTACGTTACCAATAGCTTTATGAATTGATGATAATCTAGCTTTATCTTTTTCAAGCATTTCTTGCTGTGTACCTGGTTGACCTATTTTTATTTTCATGAAAAAATAGCCTTGTTCAACAGCCTGACTGATTTCTTTAATAGGAATGTTATATGCCATCAATGGAATAGCTGCAGCATTTTTGTGATTGTGAGAAAGTGAAGTTTTGAAGTCTTGAGGAATCATCTGGTCAAAATTTTTGAAACCATTTTCATGAGCGTATAATAACCATAAAGCATTATCAACTCCCACTAATGCATTTAATGCAAATGTTTTTCTCAAATTTGGATTATTAGTAATCTTTTTTGCATAATCATATACTTCCGGTAAAATTTCATCCAAAAAATTAACTGGACTTCTAAAACTCTGACCCTCAATAATTTGATGAGAAAATTCCGTAATTGCAAACATTAATGCATTTCCTGCAGCTTCAGAATTAGCTGAAAAAACTTTTGCATCTGACCAAAGAACATTTTGCGAACACAAACCAATTTGGTGCTGTCCAGATGTGCTTTTTAAATAGCTTATCGTTTGCCAAATTTCACTCATATGACCTCCTTTAAATCCAAATGGTCGAATTAAAGGCTCACGTTCAAAATTAGAATCGACTGATTTTATTTTTATTTCCTTAAAAGATTGATTGACTTCAGTACTGACAAATTTCAATGGACTTTGGAGTGTAATTCCACTTCCAGCTAGCATACTTTTTTTTATAAATGTTCTCCTATTTTGATATTCCATGAATTTATATAATTTGATATTCTCTAAGTTTTAAACGAATGAATCTAACATCATTTTTAATTTTATTTACTATTATTTTTTGCTTTTGCAAAATAGAAAGCACTTTCTCCTCATCTGATAAAATAGGATATTCAATGTGTAAAGTTATTGGGGCATCAATTTCGAATTTTTTGATATTTTTAAAAAACCCATCTAAATCGACAACCCCCTGACCAAGAGGAACCTTCTTTATCTTAGCCTTTCCATTTATTATTTCCCAAGTAAAATCCTTTATAGCAAGAGAGCCTATTTTGGGAGCAATCATTTCCATAGAAATTAACCATGATTTATACCCCTCGGAAAAAGCATGATAAATATCAAACTGACTAGTAATCCAATTACTTGAAAAACTTTCAAGCACCTTTATTAAATCCCAAATAGGAGAACCAAAATAATTACCGGTATGATTTTGATATCCCCCCTGAATTCCAATAGTTCTATTAAGTTCGATAAGTGAAAGCATCTCAGATTTAGCTCGGTCTAAAGTTTGCTCAGCACTTTCATTATTGTTATATCTATAATAACCTAATCGGTAATGTTTAATTCCATTTTTTGCAGCAGCACTAAGAACATTTCTTGCATATGGGGTTTCAGCACTAGTTAAGTTACTCACCATCATTTCCAAAAGTAAACCCCTCTTTTTTGCAAGTTCAGCAACTTTTGGAAGATCTTCTTCAACTTTTTCAGGCATCACAGAGCCTTTTGGTCGAACAGTTAAATCTACACCATCTACACCAGCCATTTTTAGGGTATCTATCATAAAATCATGACCAAACTTATCAAGAGGCTTTGAGAAAAAATAAATAGGATGTTTTTTTTTATTTGTATTATTCCCTAAGGAAATTAAAGGATTTGAAAATGGTATTGCCATTGATGAGACAGCAAACTTTTTTAAAAAATCCCTACGATTATCATTCATTTATAAATCTTTTACAATTTCCAAGGAGCACGATATTCATAATGTAAATAATCATTCGCTTTTTTACTGTTTATTATTCGCTCTTGAACACAATCCCATTCAATCCGCTGTCCCAATTCAAGAGAAATATTTGCTAAATGTGCAAAACATGTAGAACGATGACCTTCTTCCAATGGACAAAGAGGTTCATCTCCATTTTTAATACAATCTAGAAAATTACGAATAAGATTACCTGTGGAATTTTCTTTACCTCCTATATCCACAAATTCATTCCCACTTCTTTCTAAACTTTTTTCGGATGATTCAACTAATTTACTCCAAGATTGAAACTGACCTGCTTTTGAAGGAGTAATAACATAAGCATTTTCACTAGCGACTAGATTACCTTTAGATCCATTGAGTTCTACCTCACCTCCCTTAACACCTCCACCGCCATTCGCCTCATGAATACTAAATTTAATTATTGCTTTTGATGGCATTTCAAAAATCACCTCCATAGTGTCAGGAATATTACGATCGTCTTGAATAGCGTATTTTCCACCTGTTGCAGTAATTGCAAAAGGAGCACTATCACCAATCATCCACCGAATAACATCCATATAATGCACACCCCAATTCCCCATCTGTGATGAATATTCTTTCCACCAGCGGAAAAAATAAGGAGCAATGTTGTATTTATAGGGTCGGTAAGCTCTCGGACCCAACCACATATCCCAATTCAAACCTTTTGGAGGGGTTTCGGGTTTAAGAAGACCAATTCCATTTGGATACATATTGCTAGTTCTTTGTGCACGAGCAGTCGTTACTTTTCCAATTACTCCATTTTTTACTTCTTTAACCAAATGCTGATAGATTGATGACCCCCTTCGATTCAATCCAACTGCACATATCTTATCATATCTTTTTTGGGCATTAATCATTCTCCTTCCCTCATTAATAGTAATTGTTAGCGGTTTTTCTACATATACATGTTTTCCTGCTTCGAAGGCATGGATAGTCTGAAGGGCATGCCAATGATCAGGTGTTGCAATACAAACAGCATCAATATCTTTCTGATCTAAAAGCTTTCTATAATCTTTATATCTTTTTACATTAGAATGGATGGATTCATTCATTTTAGGGACTTTTCCAATCTTTATATACTTATCCGATACTTTAGACCGATCACGTAAAAGATAAGGTTCGTATACATCGCATAATGCAGCGACCTCAACATCATTGTTTTCCATAAACCAACTTAACAATTTAGAACCTCGATTTCCTAATCCAATGAACCCTAATCTTATTTTATCATTTGGACCTATTAATTTTCTTTCGTTTTGGTATGGAAAAGCTTTGGTTCCCAATGCAATGCCAGCGGATGTAAGTGCTGATTGTTTAATGAATTTTCTCCTATTACTCATTTAATTAAATATTAAAATCATTAATTATTATCTAAAAAATCTTTTATGATTTGGTTTGCATTATTTAACAATGATCCAAATCCATGACCCGCACCCTCCACTCTGTAATGAACCACATCTCCATCGAGATAACTAAATTTGAAAAAAAAATTTGGTCCCTCTTCAGATAAATTAAATGAAATTTTTTCTCCCTTATAACCCATAGCCTTAGCAAAAACATAAGCACTTTCCTCAGCATTTAAAAAAAAATACCCTAAAACTCCTTCTCCACCCTTGTAATTTGTAACATTATCTTCAGAGCCTGCAAGACATAGAATTTTCCTTCCTTTTTTTGGAACAGATGGAATATTAAAAAAATTATCAGATTGTGACCAAAATTTGTTGTTATTATATTGAAAAGTGTTTAATTGAGAAACTTTACAAATAGCTTTTTTAAAGTATGGCTCGTCATATTCAATTAATAGTTGATTTACAAGAGCAGACCCATTAGAGCTGCCAAGAATTGAAATATTCTCAGAATCTACATTATCAAATTGCTTTACATGGGCTACTATCTCTTTTATAAAATCAATATCTGGAGCTTTTGATTTCTCTTTTTTAATATTCCAGCTTCTAAGATAACCTTGTGGAGCAATAATTATTTGATTATTCAAATAATTAAATTTATTTAGAAATGAGTTTGCTGTTCCACCATTTCCATGCAATACAATTACAACTGGGTACTTTTTTAATCCTTGCAATGGAACTTTAGTAATAACCTCCCTTGAATAACCTGAAGGTTGCTGTGACCATTTTTGAACTACATTAAAAACTCCGGAATTTAATAATCTTATGTCATCCTCATTGGTTTCATTAGTCTGACAAGCATAAAAATGAAAAGGTAATATAAAAATGAAAATGAGCTTTTTCATATCTCTAAAGCAAAAAAAATGTACCAGATATAAACTATCATTCAATGGTATAAGGTGGCTGAATAAAAAAACCTTGCCGTTAATGTTCTAATAAAAAAAAATAAAGTAAGGAATAATGACAGCCAAAAAACCTACAAGGATCCAAAAAGCCAATTTTTTTATATCCATAAAACTAAAATACAAAAAAACCTCCTGAAATAGGGCTGAAGTCAACTTGAAAAAGAACAATGTCCAATTAGACATTTTTGATTAAAATCTTCTCCAAAAACCAAATTAAGGGGGAAATACTTATATCAAGGTTTTGATTTACTGGGATTTTCATTAGAATGTAAATTAGATTAGATACATTCAGATTTCAAGTAGAACAGGAATTTGAGGATGAAGAAAGAACTTGTATGAGTTTAATTAATGAAAATAACTTAATTATAAATTAAGAATCTCATTCCAAACAGATTCTAAAACAGGAATCCCTTTTTCAGTGTTTTCTTTTCTGTTTTTTACAGCTCTTTCACCTGGATATCTAATTTGGGAATACTCATCAATTGAGGTAGAGGATTTTAAATCATTTACAATCTCATCAATTACATTGTCTTTATGACTATATCCTGCCAAGTTTTCAGGGTTGATGGTAATAAAAATTTGTGAACAAGATATTTCTTCTTCTTTTTGGGCAACTTGGTGAACAGCCAAGCCATTAGACAAAATCACTGCCATTATATCCAACACGAAAGACAGTCCTGATCCTTTCCAAAATCCTACTGGAATCGTCCTTAAAGATTTCAATATCAAGCCTGGGTCATTGGTCAATTTCCCGTCTTTATCGTATCCTCCTGCAACGAGTAATTTTTCATTTTTTAGTTCAGTCAATTCCATAGCGCCATAAGAAAACTGAGACATGGACATGTCTAGGACCACAGCTTCATTACGATAAGGAATACCAATGACTAGTGGGTTGTTTCCTAGTTTGGAATCCTTAGCACCCCATGCCGGCATAATGGCCGTTGTATTTGTCCATCCAATAAAAATCTGTCCCTCTTTTGCTGCCTGCCAACCATAATAACCCCCTCGCATCCAATGATTAGTGTTAGAAAGGGCCACACATCCTATTCCAAATTCTTTAGCCAAATTCAATGCCCTATTTGTTGCAAAAAAAGCATTCAAAGGTCCAGGACCTAATGCACCGTCCCATTGTTCTATCAATCCTAATTGGTTCTTTAGTGTAGGTTTATTTTTAGGGAGCACATAACCTTTTTTCAAGTAATCGATAAATCTTGGAAACCTATTTACTCCATGAGAGTATACACCATCCAAACTGTTTTGGGTGAAAATATCTGCACATTTTTCAGCATCTTCATTAGAAAAATCGAAACTAAATAATTTCTCGGCAAAGTGAAACTTCATTTTTGAGGCTTTGATACGTATTGTTTTTACAGAGCTCATGATTTAATTTTCTTAATGATTAAATTGATACCATTCTTTTAATTAACATTTGTTTAGGATCGATACTATTTTCGATAACATCGGGAAATTTTTCAAAATTAAAAGATTGCGTTATTAATTAATTGTATTTTTCCAAGCTGATTAAGGACAATATCTTTATTTCTCATAAGGTCACACGTCTAAAATATATCTTCCCTTATTTCCGATTCTTTGGGCGGTATTTTTAGTAATGTATTTGGATTGATTGATTTGTTGAGGCTGATCTCTTGAACAGAAATAACTATGAATGCTTCGACGATCAGATGAAGTATGGTTGGTTGTTCCCCCGTGCCAAACATGCGAATTAAAAATAAATACGGAACCCACAGGCCCCATGATTCTTATTTCATTTGGATGTTCCTCAAATGGATCTTCAAGTTCT
>MDTG01444260.1_pt1 | contig 14898 bp, 17 predicted proteins | sample 811421 | NCBI WGS metagenome assembly MDTG01 (sample SAMN05326645, study PRJNA326480) | marine metagenome | isolation source: seawater | place: Pacific Ocean: South East | collected 2011
AGTTTATGATATAAAGAGAAGCAAAACTGTAAAATTATCTGAAATTCAAAATTTGTATTCAGAAAAATGGAAAAAATTTAGTTAGTTTAATTCTTTTTAAATAAATGCTTAATAAAAGCATTTATAAAAATTAATATTACAATAAATTTATTTTGTCCATTATTAAGCCTAATCGTTGTTTCCTCTTTTAAATGTTTAATAAAACTTATTTTACTGGAAAAACCACCTGACGATACTTCACCAATTAACTCCTCATTTTTTGTAGATATTCCATCTAAATTATTCAAGATTAGTAATTTATAATAAACATCATAATCAGCAGAGCACTTATAATTTGTGTTAAATAAACCTATTTCTCTTAATTTTGAACTTCTTACAAAAAAACCAGTTGAATGAGATGTGGCAAAATCAAAGTTATAGATTAATCTTTTTTTATCAAAACCTGATTTTATAATAGTATCCTTAGTGTAATGTCTTTTTACAGTTCCAATAATAAAATCAGCGTCAGGATTATTTATTATCTTAGTATAGATTATTTTAAGTGCCTCAGTTGTCAAAATATCTCCGGAATTTACAAACACTATAAATTCTCCATTTGAAATTTTTGCTCCTTTATTCATAGCATAATATAAACCATCGTCATCCTCAGAAATTATATTATTAATTCTATCTTTGTATTTGTTTATTATTGAAATAGTAGAGTCTTTTGAATTACCATCTATGATGATGTATTCAAAATTTTTAAATTTTTGATTTAAAATACTAACTATAGTTTTTTGGATATTTTTTTCATCATTTTTAACAACAGTAATTATTGAAAAGAATGGTTTTTTCATTTAATTCATCGATTATATAATTAACTAGTGTATAAATAATTAAATTATAACAACTTTTAAATCAATGATAACTTACGAATATAAATTAAAAAATTTTTTCGAAAATCAATTGAAAGATATTTCAAGTCCACAAGTTTTAGAATTTGGAGTGAAAGAGGGTAGATCCACAAAATTATTATTAGAGTATTGTAAAAAGAATAATGGAAAATTATTTTCTGTCGATATTAAGGATTATTCAAATTTATTTTCTGATAAAAATTGGCACTTTATAAAATCTAGGGATGATGACTTTGAATTTTTAAAAGATAAAATTCCAACTAAAATAGATATTATATATCTTGATTCTCTACATGAGGCAAAGCATGTTGAAAAAATTTTTTACTATTATTTCAATTATCTTAAAATAGGTGGATTTTTTTTTATCGATGATATTTCATGGCTACCATATTTAAGAAATAACATTAGGAATAATTTCTATTGTGAAATAAATAATAAAGAAACTTTTGAAAAATTACTAGAAATTTACAATTGTAATCAAGAAAAATTTGATATCTTTTTTACTTTCATTTCTTCAGGGATGTGTAAGATTAAAAAAAAACAGAATTTTTTAAATGATTATAAAAAAATATTCTCAAGAGAATTTTCAGTAAAAAATTTGATTAGAAAAGTGTTAAAAAGGTAAATAAGTATGAATATTTTAGTGACTGGAGCAGCAGGTTTCTTGGGATCTTATTTAACAGAAAGTTTAGTTGAAAGGGGTCATAAGGTTAGAGCTTTGATGCATTATGACTTAAATAATAATTTGGGTTGGCTTGAAAAATCAGATTTTAAATATGAGATAAAAAATGAAATATTGTATTGGTATAACAGGATCAACCGGTAGTTTAGGTCGAGTAATTTTAAAAAGATTTAAAAAATTCAAAATTAAAAAATTTAAGGGTGACATACGGAATCGTAATGAAGTTTTAAATTGGGTATTAAAAAATAAAATTCAAATTATAATTCATCTTGCTGCTGTGGTACCAATCAAAATTGTAAACCAGAATAAAAAAAAAGCAAAAGAGGTAAATTTTATAGGAACTAAAAATATTGTTGATGCTTCAATTAAAAATAAAATAATTTGGTTTTTTTTTTCATCTACATCGCATGTGTATAACTCATCTAACAAACCAATTTCAGAAAGATGCTTAAAAAATCCTATTTCATTTTATGGACAAACAAAGTTATTGGCAGAAAGATATATTATTCAAAAGTTTAAAAAGAGCCAAATTCCGTTCTGTATTGGAAGAATATTTAGCACAACAAATAAAAATCAAAAAAAAAATTATCTTGTTCCCGATTTGAAAAAGAAGATTAAAACATCTAAAAAAAAAATTATTCTTAATAACTTGAATCATTATAGAGATTTTATTTCAATGGAGGATATTTCAGAAATAATATATTTATTATTAAATAAAAAATATCAAGGTATTATAAATTTAGGGTCAGGGAAACCTACTTTTCTTAAAGATATTGCACAAAAAATTTCTCAAAAATTTAAAAAGAAAATTTATTTTGAAGATAATAAAAATACTACTTTTTTAATTGCAAATATTAACCAGCTAAAAAAAATTTATAAAAAAAGATTAAACAAAAGTCTTGAAAAAATGATTTTTTGATATGGCTAAAATTCTTTTCGAAAGCAGTATCTTCCTTCATCAAAGAATTGGGGGGATATCAAATTATATTGTAGAAGTGAACGAAAGATTAAAAAAATATAATGTCGACTCAAAAATTGTATCTATAATAACAATTAACGAATATTTAAAAAGAAAAAGTTTGAATAGTGTTTCTTTTTTAAAAATGAAAAAGATACCGAAATTTTGTAGAAGGTTTTTTTTTTATATAAATGATTTTTTTTTTCAATTTTATATAAAAATTTATAAACCAGACTTAGTACACTTTTCTTATTATAATAGTAGATTAATTCCAAAGTTAAAAGTGCCTTATGTAATAACAATTTACGATTTGATTCATGAAAAGTTTGATTTAGATGATAATCAATTTCCAAAGAATAAAATGCTAGATAACGCTGAACATATTATTTGTATTTCCAATACAACAAAAAAAAATTTGATTGAACGGTATGATCTTGATCAAAAAAAAATTAGCACTATTTATTTAGGAGTAGATATTGGAAATTCTTTTATAGAAAAAAAAGAAAACTTTATCTTATATGTTGGTGATAGAAAAGGTTATAAAAATTTTGAAAATGTTGTTAAAGCCTTTGGAAATTCATTTTTTTTAAAAAAGAAATACAAATTAATTTGTTTTGGTGGTGAAAAATTTACTTATGAGGAGCAATTTTTATTTAGTAAATTAGGGATTGAAGAAAATTTTTCTCAAGAATTTGGAGATGAAGAATGTTTAAAAAAATTTTACAAAAAAGCAAATTTATTTGTGACAACTAGTTTAGAAGAAGGTTTTGGCTTAACAAATTTAGAGGCTATGAGTTCAGGGTGTCCAGTTTTATGTAGTGATATTCCAATATTTAGAGAAATTCTTGGAGACTCTTGTGAGTACGTTAATCCAAAAAGTATTGAGTCTATTAAAAACAAGATGGAGAAAATTTTAAAATCACAAAATGAACAAAAAAGACTTATTAGATTGGGTCTAGATAAAGTAAAAAATTATTCTTGGGATAAGTGTGCATCAAGTACATCTAAAATTTATAAAAGATTGATAAGTGAAAAATAACTTAATTTCAGTTTTAATTACTAATTACAACAAATCAAAGTTTTTACATAAAAGTTTAAGCAGTGTAACTTCACAAGATTATAAGAGATATGAAATAATTCTTTATGATGATTGTTCTTCTGACAATTCAATTAATATAATAAATAATTTTAAAAAAATCAATCTTATTAAAAATAAAAAAAGGAAAGAACATTCACCGGCATTAAATCAGATAAATGGTCTCAAAAAAGCATATTTAAAATCAAAAGGTAATATAATTTGCTTAATGGACTCTGATGATTATTTTAAGAGAGAAAAATTAAAAAAGATTAATGAGTATTTTGAATTACATAAAGAAAAAAAAATTTTATATAATTTACCCATTGTTTCACGAAATAATAATTTTAGATCAGTTAAAAAAAAAAGGAATCTCAACATTTGGCCTCAAATTTTTCCTACAAGCTGTATTTCTGTAAAAAGTGAATATTTTAAATTATTTCTTAAAAATATTAAATGTAATAAATTCAAAAATTTAGAAATTGATGCCAGAATAAATATTTTTTTTAATTTTTATCTTAATGATTACAACATAATTCATCAAAAATTGACAAATTATAATTTTGATGATTCTGGAATCACATCAAATATTCCCAAATATTCAAGAAAGTGGTGGTTCAGAAGATCTGAGGCTTTTGATTATTTAAGATTAGTTCTAAATAAAAAAAAAAAAATATTTAAATTGAATTCTGATTATATTGTTACAAATTTTATAACTAAATTTTTAAAATATCTCTAATGATTATTTTTATATATTTTTATCTCATTGCTTTTTCTATCATTGGATATGGAATTATCACTAGTAAATTTTTGAATATTCGACAAAATTGTTTGGGAGTTTATGGTCTTTTAGGTTTTACGTTTTTAGCCTTTATTTCATACTTAAGTTCTATTTTTGTAAGTCATAATTTAGTTTTCAATTCAATAATTTTTTTATTTGGTCTATTATTTTTTTTTTTATCACTCAAAAGATATTGAAAATTTTAAAAAACAATTTTTATTATTGAATTGCATTTGTTTAATCTCATTATTTTTTATTATGGTTTCAAAAAATCATGATGATTTTCCATACTATCATTTTCCATATATATCTTTGTTAACAGAATATTCTCATCCTATTGGTTTGGGTTTAATCAATAATGGTTTTAGAAGTCCATCTTCAATATTCTTTGTAAGCTCAATGTTTTATCTTCCAAAGTCTGAAATTTATTTATTTCATTTATCACCAGCATTCATTCTTATATTTACAAATGTAATTTTTTTAAAAATGATTTTTAATAAAGAAATTTATATTAAGAATAAATTCTATAATTTTTATAGTCTTTTTGCCTTTTGCTTTATTAATATTTTTTTCTACAGACTCGCAGAGCATGGCACTGATAGATCAGGTATGATACTATTGTTAATTGCGTTTAGTTACTTAATATATATTTGTAGTAGCAAAAAAAAACTTAACAATTACGAAATCGATTTATTTAAAATCTTTACAATTTTGATCTTTTTTGTTGTATCCATTAAACCATTTTATTTAATTAATTTACCTTTATTTTTAATAATTTTATATAATAAATATACTAGAGAAGTTTTCTTGAATTTACTTTTTTCACGAACTTTTTTTTATAGTTTATCTTTCTTAATTTTTACTATTATTTTCACCTTTTTGAATTCAAGTTGTTTGTTTTTTCCAATATCACAAACCTGTTTCACTAATTTAGAATGGTCAATAGATAGAATTGTAGTTGAAGATATAAAGTTGTGGTTTGAGCTTTGGGCAAAAAGTGGAGCAAGACCAAATTTTATAATAGAAAATAGAAATGATTACATAAGTAATTTTAATTGGTTAGAAGGCTGGTTTCAAAACTATTTTTTTAATAAAGTTTCAGACTTTTTGTTAGGAATTATTTTTACCGTGATGATTTTTTACATTACGTATTTTAGATACAATTTAAAAAAAGAAATAAATATAACACGAGTTAATATGATTTATTTTTTTTTGATAATTTTTTTTATTGAATGGTTTTTAAAACACCCCACGTTAAGATATGGAGGATACCATCTTTTTGCATTGATGTTTTTTATACCAGTCTCCATTCATTTAAGTAGCTTAAAATTAGAGTTTAAGGATTATTATAAAAAAACATTTATTTTAGTTTTAGTTGTGACAACAATTTTCATAGCTAGAAATACATCAAGACTAATTAATGAAAATAAATTATATGGCTACAATGTATTTAAAAATCCTAACTTTAAATTTATTGGTGGAGATGAAAATTTTTATTATAGATATGATAAATACTTTAAAGATAGAAAAAATTACTCATATATTAGTTTTTTTGGTAAGAAAATAATTATTTTAAAAAATAGACAAATAAATTAGTTATGAAAGATGTTTATTATTGGTCTCCATGTTTAACTGAGGTTGGAACTTATAAGTCAACTATTAATTCTGCTATATCTATAGCAAAATATTCTAATAGGCGATATTCTGTAAAAATTATTAATTCGTGTGGAGAATGGGACACTCAGAAAGAATTATTTAAGAAGAACAAAATTGAATTAATAAATTTAGGATTTAATTACTTTAAATTTTTACCAAAAACTGGTTTTTTGAAAAGTAGATTTTCATACTTAATTATTTTTCTTTTGTCATTTTTTCCGCTAATGAAGTTATTACATAAAGAAAAACCTCATTTTCTTATCATTCATTTATTAACTATTTTACCTTTGTTTATTAAATCTTTAAAAAAAAATAAAACAAAGATAATTTTGAGAATTTCAGGTTTTCCAAAATTAAACTTCTTTAGGAAAATGATTTGGAAAATTTCATCAGAAAATATTTATAAAATTACATGTCCATCAGAACAATTAAAAGAACAAATAATTTTAAAGAAAATATTTTTAGAAAGTAAAATCTTTTTTTTACCTGACCCCATAATTAATATTAGCGAATTTAAAAAAAATTTTAAAAAGGAAATAGATTTATCAAAAAAGAAATATTTTATTTCTGTTGGAAGATTAACTAATCAAAAAAACTTTAGTTATTTAATTGATGAATTTAGTGAATTTATTAAAATTAATTTTGATTATGATTTATATATTTATGGAGATGGTGAAGATAGAATTAAACTACAAGACCAAATAGATAAAAAAAAAGTTAATGATAGAATATTTTTAAAGGGTTACTCCAATCAAATATATTTTCACATGAGAAATGCTGAATCTTTTATTCTTACATCTTTATGGGAAGATCCAGGTTTTGTATTAGTCGAGGCCGCAATGAATAATTTATTTATTATATCTAGTAATTGTAAAAATGGACCAACTGAAATACTAAATTATGGTGATGGAGGTATTTTATTTGAAAGCAACAAAAAAAATGCTTTATTTAATTCCTTGAAGGATTTTTTAAACTTTAGAAATTCAAAAAATTGTTATTCCAAAATTAAATTTGCTAAGACAAACTGTAAAAAATATACACTATTGAGACACTATAACTTATTAAAAACCAACATCTTAAGATTTTAAGTAAGGTAATATCATAAGATAATATTTCATTAAATTTTTATTTAAATCATATCTATTTAGAGAATTGTAAGTAAAATTTATTTTGCTTCTTAATTTTTTTTTATTTTTATTAAAATATATTATCAATTGAGAAAGTTTATTATAGTCGCCTATATTAAATAAAAAACCACCTTTCCCATTACTAAGTATTTCCTTTGGGCCTGTTGGACAGTTGGTTGAAATTATAAATTTTTTTAATACTGCTGCTTCTAATAAAACGTTTGGAAGACCTTCATATTTTGATGAAAGGATGAATAAGTCAGATTTTGATATGAATGGGTAAGGATTTTCTAAATAATTCTTTATCTTAATAAATTTACTTAAATTATTTTTTTTTATATATTTTTCTAAGTTATCTTTTTCCATTCCATTTCCTATAATAAGTAATTTAACTCTTATTTTGTTTTTAATAAGATTTATAGATTTTAAAAGTGTAATTTGACTTTTTTGATCAGTCATTCTACCAATATTGATAATATTTAGACCTTGATCCAAAAATTTATATTTTACCTTCTTTTTAGATTTTTTTTTTATTTCTTCAATATTTAATGGATTAAATATAGTTTTAACTTTAACATTAAAGTTATTTTCCATTTGTTTTTTAAAGTCAAAACTATTTACAACTATATTATCTGCTAATGATATTATTTTTTTATAGATAAATTTTTTAAAATAATTGTGGTACCATCCTGATGGTGAAGAATTACTCCGGACAATTACCTTTATACCTAACAATTTACAAATTATTATACAGTAAATATTTGCCTGAAAAGATAAAACGACCGAATTTTTATTACTCTTTAGGTACTTAAATAATTCAAAAAGACATATTAAATATTTAATTCTTATATTAATATTTTTTGAATATTTTATTTTTGGATAAATAAATTTGATTTTGTTATTAAATTTTTTCTGAAATTTATTGGAAATTGTACATATTTTCAAATTATTAACTTTTTTAGATAAGAAATTAGATATCAAAAAGAGATTTTTTTCAACTCCACCACCTCCAATAAAGGGCATAAAGATAATTAAATTTTTTTTTGTTTTAATCATTAAATTAAATAGATAGATAATTAATTTATTTTAAATAAAAAATTAATAAAGTAAATTAAACAATAAAAATTATGTCATATTTAAAAGTTTTAAACATACAAAACTTTAACATTTTTTTGATTTCAGTTTTACCCATAGGATTAGTTTTCGGTAGTTTAATCAGTAATTCAATAATTATAATAATTTGTTTTTCTTTTATTTTGGAATTATTTTTCAAAAAAAATTTACTTTATTTGAATCAAAAAAATTTTTATTTTTTGATGATTATTAATCTGTATATTTTACTTAATTCATTTTTTTTATCTGAAAATGATGAGAGTATTATTAAATCACTAGGATTTTTTAGATTTATTATTCTAGCTTATGCTATTTCTTATTATTTTGATAAATCAGGCGATAATATTCTGAAAATTTGGTCTTTATTCTTTTTAATAGTAAGTTTTGATATTATATTCGAATATACTTTTGGGAAAAATATTTTAGGTTTTGAGTCTCTTTATGATGGGAGGTTGTCAAGTTTTACTGACGATGAATACAAAATAGGAGGTTATTATTTTGGATTTATATTTTTGTGTTTACTACATTTAAAGCAGCAAAAAGATTTTATTTTTTTAATATTTGCAGTTAGTTTTTTATTGATATCTTTATTAATTGGGGAAAGATCAAATTTTATAAAAGTTTTAATAATGTATTTTATATTTTTTCTATGTTTTTATGAAACTTCCTTTGTAAAAAAACTTTTTGTAATTCTTTTTTTTACGTTAATGACAGTTTCATTTATATTAACTGTTCCAACCTATAAAAATAGATTTATTAGCCAGATTTTTAATAAAGAAATACTTAAAATAAATCAATCCAATGAAAAAGAATTTAATTACAAAAAAGTCATTTCTGATAACAGGCATTTAAGTCATTATTATATTGCATCTAAAATTATTAAAGAAAATATTTTATTTGGAGCAGGATTTAAATCTTTTAGGATCGAAAGTTATAAAAAAAAATATCAAGAAGATAAAATCGATGGAGCATCGGCTCATCCTCATCAATTTCATTTTGAAATTTTATCAGAGTTAGGTTTAATTGGATATATTTTAATAATATCAAATATATTTTATGTATTGTTTAAAAATTTTAGTCTTAGAAATGATTATCTGTTTAAGGCTGCTTTTTTATTTATCATAGCATCTCTTATACCAATTTTACCATCTGGAAGTTTTTTTACATCTTACGTAGCCACAATATTTTTTATAAATTATTCTTTTTTAATTCGACCAAACGTTTTAAATAAGTTAAAAAATCAAAGTGAATAATCTTACACTGTTAATCCCAGCTAACAAAGAGTCAGAGTCCTTGCCTGTATTTTTGAATGAGCTAAATGATTATTCTTATAAAAAAATGATAGTATTACAAGAAGAGGATATTGAGACCATAAATTCAATTTCAAATTTTAGAGATGTTGAAATATTTATACAAAAAAAAGGGGGGTATGGAAGTGCTCTTAAGGAAGGATTAAAAAATATTCAAACTGAGTACTTTTGTATTATTAATGCAGACGGTTCAATGGATCCAAAATATTTGAGAGAGATGCTGTTACTTTGTGAAAATAAGGATTTCGTTTTTGCTTCAAGATATTTGAAAGGTGGGGGTAGTGATGATGATGATATCATCACATTTGTTGGTAACAAATGTTTTTCTTTAATTGGAAATTTATTATTTAATCTAAATTTATCTGATATTCTTTATACTTTCATAATAGGAAAAACTAGTTCTGCAAAATTATTAGAATTAAGATATCATGATTTCAGAATATGTGTCGAAATTCCAATTAAGGCTAAAATTAATAAGTTTATATTTACATCTACTCCCAGCAAGGAAAGAAAAAGAATTGGTGGAAAGAAAAAAGTCAACGCACTTAAAGATGGATTTTTAATACTTACAGCAATAATTGAGTTATTTTTTAAAAAAATTTTTAAACTTTTATAATATTATTTTTTTATTAAAATACATTGACCCATATAATTTTTTATAAAGTAATACTTTTTTTCAAACTTTTTTTCTATAATATAAATGAATTTTTTAATCCCATCAACTCCCCAAATACCAAAATCGTCAAAAATTATGATTCCACCTTTAATTATCTTTTTATCAATGAAATTAAATACTAGTTTTGTATCGTTAAATGTATTCACATCTATGTGGCATAATTTAACTTTATTAATTTTTATTTTATTTTTTTTTGGAAAATAAGCCTTAAAAACTGAAGTATGTTTTAAATTTAATTTTTTGATATTTTTTTTTACATTGTCAATCTCACCATAATTAAATACATCTTTTTTATGAAGACCATCATCTTTTTTGAATCCTGAAAAACTATCAAAAAGGTAAGTACTTCCTCTCTTATTTTTTTTGGACATAATAAAACCAGCACCTCCCATCAGACAGCCAACATCTATAATTAGACCATTAACGTATTGTAAATTTTTTGAACACTGCCATAAAGTATAAGATCTTGATTTGTCTAATAATGTCAACTCTTTTACTTTTTTATAAAATTGACCAAAACTTTTATCTTTTTTCCAAGGTGCATGAGTTGCTGTTGAAATTATAATTTCATCATTATCATCAAGTTTACAAATCAAACTTACAAAAAATCTAATAAATATCTCAAATAAATTTTTTGTAGATTTTAATAAAAAACTTCTAAAATTACCATGCGGATGTTTAATTTTTTTCATAATCACAAATTAAACAATTCCATTTATTTTTTTTTCTTGAAAAAAATCCACAATTACAATTCTGACAGACTTTTTCAAAATTAAAAGTTTTATTATCTTTTTGGTAAAATTTTTGTTTGAAAAATATATTCTTAAAAAATATAAAGATTAAGTCAAAAAAACTTATGAAAATTTGTAACTTAGGTATTTTTGACTTACCTTTATTTCTATCTTTAAAATAAATTGGAACCTCGATTAATTTAGTATTTAGTTTTTTCATTAACCATACTAACTTAACTCCAAGACTGTATCCTTGTGCATTTAATTCATCAAAGGGTAGTTTTTTCAAAAGGTTAACACTATATACTCTAAAATATGTGGTTATTTCATTTAACTCTATATTAAGTAATTTTTTTGCAGAGTAATTTCCGCAAATAGAAATAACTTTTCTTATTCCTTTATAATCACTTTTTGCTCCTTCACAAAATCTTGATCCTATTACAAAATTGTTTAAATCCGCCTTTTCTAAAAGTTTTGGTATGTAACTAGGATCATGAGAAAAATCAGCATCCATTGTAACCAAATAATCATAATCATTTTTGATTGCATAAAAAATAGAAAGCTTATGCGCTGTTCCTAGTCCTAGTTTTTTTGGTCTTTCAATAAAATCCAAATTATGATCATTTATATTATCTAATAATTCCTTCGTTCTATCATTTGAGAAATCGTTAATAATTAAAATTTTTGAATAATTATTAAACTGTCTAATTTTCTTTATTAAATTTTCAATATTCTCAGCTTCTCTATAAGTAGCAACAGAAATTAAAATCCTTTTGTTATTTTTCATAAATAAGCCACTTTTTATTTGATACTTAAAAACTAAAAAGAGATAAATGAATATTATTGTAACTATGTCAAATTTTAAAAGTTTTGCTATTTATTCTTTAAGTTGTTTTTCATTGTTATTAGGCTTAGCTTTTGATGAAAATTCAAGTGGTGGAGCAAAATTAGATTTTGAATATCTTTTTCCATATATTGATGGTTTTAGTTTAAGTCTAAAAAGTGAATTGTTATCCTACATAAATAATCCGTCTACCATTATACATTCTCCAGTTTTTTATATATTGGTGAGTTTAGTATTTAAGTTTATCGATAATATTACAATAATTAAGATTTTATATATTTTTCTATGTAGTTTTTTCCCATTTATATTTTTTTTGATTTTAAGGGATAAGTTTAAAGTTGAAAGAAATATTTTATTTATTTTTTCTTTAGTAATTTTTCTATCACCTTATTTTAGATCCTCAGCTATTTGGTTATTAGGCGATAATTTAAGTCTAATTTTTTTTGGACTTTCAATATACTACTTCAATAAAGTAAACTCACTAAATGGAAAAAATATAAAAGATTCTTTTTTATGCATGTTTTTTCTAATTCTATGCTGTTATATTAGATATTATTATTGCTTATTTTCTTTTTATTACTTATTTTTTTTATTTAGAGAGCTTAATAAAAAAAACTTTTTTTTATTAATCTTAATCTCATTTATTCTCTCATTTCCAGCATTTTTTTATTCTTATTTTATCATTTTGAATTTTGATTTTACAGATACTCTAATGAATTATTCACAATTTAATTTCTATAGTAATACTTTAGTTATATTATCAATATTATTATTTTATCTCATTCCATTCTGTTTCCTTCGAAAAAACTCATTTTTAAATTATTTAAGGATTAATAAGAAACTTTTATTTTTAATATTTTTATTGGTTTCTGTTTTATATGTAATTGGAAAATTTTTTTTTATAGATTTAGTTAATTTTTCTTCAAAAGGTGGAGGAGTATTTATGAAAATTGCAAATTTCAATAATATTGATCCTTTATTTTTCTTATCTATTACTTCTTTTTTATCATTAATTATTTTAGATTATTTTTTTAAAAATCAAAGATTACAAAACTATATATTATTAATTATTTTAGTTATGTCATTCCCAATTTTTACAATTTATCAAAAATATTTTGATCCACTATTTTTTTTATTTTTTTTCGGCTTAGTAAAGTCTGATGAATTTGAAAAAATTTTTAAAAAAGGTAAGAACTTTTTACTTGTCGCAATGATTTATTTTTTATCTTTTTATTTTTTTTCCTTAATCTATTATTCTAACGGATTTCAATAATTATGATTATGACAAGTATTATAATGCCTTACTATAAAAAGTCTGAATTTATCTTTGAAAGTGTTAATTCAATTCTAAACCAATCTTTTGAAAGATTTGAAATAATAATTATAGATGATGAATTAAGTGAAGATAGTTTTAAAATTTTAACGAATATTAAAAAACTTGATACCAGAATTAAAATTTTTCGTAACAATCAAAACTTAGGAGCTGGTCAATCTAGAAATAACGCAATAAGTTTATGTGTTGGAGAGTTCATTGCTTTCTGTGATTGTGATGACTTGTGGAAACCACAAAAATTAGAGAAACAGATCCAATTCATGAGAGAATCTAATTTAAGATTTTCTTTTACAAGTTACGAAATTATTAATGATCAAAATTTAAGGATTGGTTTAAGAGAAGCACAAACTAGTTTAAGTTTTAAACAATTAAGAAATTCATGTGATATTGGTTTATCTACAGTAATTATTAGAAAGGATGTTTTTAATAATCATGAATTCAGATTTGGAAAAACAAAGACTAAAGAAGATTTTATTCTTTGGCTTTTATTAGCGAAAAATGGAGTTGAAATACTTGGAATAAAAGAATGTCTTGTTTCATGGCGTAGGAATTCAAAGTCACTTTCTTCCTCTAATACTCAAAAGATTGTAGATGGGTATAGGGTTTATAGAAATTATTTGCGATATAGTAGAATTAAATCTTTATTTTTTCTAATTATACTAAGTTTAAATTTTATGTTAAAAAAAATTAGATGAATTTTTTATTGTACTTATCTTTGATAACAATTCTTTTATTATTATTAAATAAATTTTTCATAAATAATAATATATTGATAAGTGAAACTGGAGATAGACATCAAAAATTTACCTCAAAAGATAAAGTTCCTTTAACTGGCGGTATTTTTTTATTCTTAAGTTTTCTTTTTTTTTATAATGATGAAATACTCTCATTTATTTTGTTTTCCTTTTTTATTTTATTCTTAGGCATTTTTTCAGATCTAAAACATTTAAAATCTGCACTTAGCAGATTTTTAATCCAAATTTCTCTAGTTTTATCATTTGTAATTTTCAATGATTTTCGATTATTTGATACCAGGATCTACTTATTAGATAGATTATTAACACACGAAGTATTTAACTATATTTTTGTTTCTTTTTGTATTTTGATTGTAATTAACGGATCAAATTTTTTGGATGGTTTAAATACACTAAATATTGGTTACTATCTCCTTATATCTTTAGTTTTATATTATCTGCACACTAACAATTTAATACTAATAAATGAGATCTTTGTTAATTATATTTTGATATTATTGATAATTACATATTTTCTTAATTTCATTAATAAGATTTATTTAGGTGACTCTGGTTCATATTTATTAGGATTTGTATTTTCTATTTTTTTGGTAAATACTTTTCTTGAAAACTCTTTTATCTCACCTTTTTTTATAATACTTTTATTGTGGTATCCAAGTTTTGAAACTTTATTTTCAATTATAAGAAAAAATATTATGAATAAATCGCCTATGAGACCAGACTCAAATCATTTACATCAACAAATATTTTATATAATTTATAAAAATATTGGTTTTGACAAATATCGATCAAATTTATTATCTGCGAATTTAATAAATTTATATAATTTGATAATTTTCATTGTTTCAGTAAATTTTTTTGCAAACTCTCAAATTCAGGTACTTTTAATTTTGTTGAACATAACTCTTTATACGTTTACTTATTTTAAATTATTTATTTTTAGATATAAAAAATTATGAAAAAA
>MDTG01083193.1_pt1 | contig 14896 bp, 11 predicted proteins | sample 811421 | NCBI WGS metagenome assembly MDTG01 (sample SAMN05326645, study PRJNA326480) | marine metagenome | isolation source: seawater | place: Pacific Ocean: South East | collected 2011
GCGTCGCCCAGTTTAACTTGATAATCAGCGATAGAAATGGTTTTCAAGGATGCATACTCTTTAGAAAAAAAGGAAACCAGCCCTTCAAAAAAAGCATCTAAAAGACCTACGCCTCGTCCCTCAAAATCGACAGAACGTGTTGCACCGTGTTTCTCTATTTCGATAGTTGCAGTCACCACGGCTTTGTGCGTTGGTATATCCTCATCTAAAGATAAATGAACGAGCGTTAAGCATACCTGATCGGGTCCTAATATCTCGTTAACAATCTCAGCAACCTGACTGACTCTCGGGTCCGCGTTAACGGTTTCGCCGTATCTGGCTATCGCAGACAAACTCATGTTCACCCCATTTTCGCCCAAAACGGCGGATCTCCTACCCAACATAACAACTTTCTCACTATTTAGTGAAGAAGCTTGTGTACTTAGTCTTGTTAGAAAATGTATCGGTCGCTATATGAAAACTCATACTTTTTAGATCTACTTGAAAAACTATTTTTTAATACTATATTTCAGCAACTTAGGAGTTAATGATGACACGCAAAAAGTTAGCAATGATCGGTTCCGGGCAAATTGGCGGTACATTGGCCATGTTGGCAATGCAGAGAAACCTAGGAGACGTGGTTTTGTTTGATATTTTCGGCGGCACAGCCAAAGGAAAAGCCCTCGATTTGAGTCAAACAGCATCTTTGACAGGCAGTGATATGCAGCTCTCGGGCACAGACAGCTACGCAGATATCGAAGGTTCAGACGTCTGCATTGTGACGGCTGGCTTTCCTCGTAAACCTGGCATGAGCCGCGATGATCTTCTCGCTAAAAACTTAGAGGTCGTCGGACAAGTGGCTGAAGGCATCAAAACCTATGCCCCCAACGCACTCGTTATCGTCATAACAAACCCCCTCGACGCGATGGTTTGGGCGATGAAAGAGGGGACAGGATTTACCAAAAACAAAGTAGTTGGGATGGCTGGTGTACTGGATTCCGCTCGCTTCAGAACCTTTTTAGCATGGGAACTTGGTGTCAGCCGGGAAGATGTACACGCTTTTGTGCTTGGCGGTCATGGCGATCAAATGGTCCCATTAACCCGTTTCTCCAACGCTGGTGGTATCCCACTGCCTCAACTCGTAGAAATGGGCATGCTTGATGCTGATAGACTCGATAGTATCGTCGATCGGACTCGCAAAGGTGGTGGCGAAATTGTGAAACTTCTCGGAAACGGTTCTGCCTTTTACACGCCGGCCCTTTCTGCCATCGAAATGGCTGAAGCTTATCTTTTCGACCAGAAGCGGATCTTGCCTTGTGCGACCCTTTTAGAGGGCGAATATGGCGTAAACGACCTATTTATCGGTGTGCCGGTAATAATAGGCGGCGGTGGAGTTGAAAAAGTAATCGAACTTCAGTTAACATCTGAGGAGCGCGCTGCTTTTGATCAGTCAATCGATGGAGTTCAAAAACTCATCACGGAAATCAAAGGAATGGCATAAATTACGCTTGGGGTTTGTTATTAGTATAACAAGCCCCTCCACCGGAGCTGAGAGATAGATATGAATACAGCCGCACAAACGAAAGCGCCCTTGCTAAGAAGTTCAATTGGCCTGAAAGCGACGATGGCCGCGACTGGTATTGTGTATGTGGGTTTCGTACTCGTGCATATGGTTGGCAATTTGCAAATATTTCTAGGGCCTGAAGCGCTAAATGTCTACGCTTACAATCTCCAACACACCGGTCCCATGATAGGCAAATCAGGGGCCGTGGTTTGGGGCGCGAGGGTACTTCTATTAACCTGCCTTGTTTTACACGTGGCGACCGCCATAAAACTCAAAGCCGGTAACCGTAAGGCTCGTGCTTCGAGGTATGTTGCAAGAAACACGATTCAAGCATCCTTGGCTTCGCAATACATGATGCTCAGTGGCTTGGTTATTTTATCGTTCATTATTTATCATTTACTTCAGTTTACTATTCTGCCAGACACCTACGCGGCTTCCTATAGTCATTCCATGGTGCATCCCCTGCACGGCGTTGATGTAGAAATGCACAACGTATACGGAATGCTGGTTGCAACGTTTCAAATTCCGGGCGTTTCGCTTTTCTATGTTTTTTGCCAAGCACTCCTGGGACTACACCTATCCCACGCCGTGGCCAGCGTCATTCAGACCATGGGTTTTGACCATCCAAGACACAGACCTACCGTACAAAAATTAAGCCTCGCCTACGGGGCAATCATCTTTTTCGGGAATTCCACCATTCCTTTGGCCGCATTATTTGGGCTCATTTCATAGACTGGAGCGTTATTCATGAGATTAGAATCCAATATTCCATCCGGACCTATTGCCGATAAATGGGATAAGCACCGTTTCAATCTAAAACTCGTTAATCCAGCAAACAAAAGAAAGTATAAGGTTATTGTGGTGGGCTCAGGCCTCGCTGGGGGTTCCGCTGCCGCGACGTTGTCTGAGTTAGGCTACAACGTCGAGTGCTTTTGTTTTCAAGACTCTCCGAGGCGAGCTCACAGTATCGCCGCACAAGGTGGCATCAACGCCGCGAAAAACTATCAAAACGATGGGGATAGTGTTTTCCGTCTTTTCTACGACACCGTCAAGGGCGGGGATTATCGTTCCCGAGAAGCTAATGTACACAGACTCGCTCAAGTGAGCGTCAACATCATCGACCAATGTGTGGCACAAGGTGTGCCCTTCGCGCGGGAATATGGTGGTCTACTCGATAACCGATCTTTTGGTGGTGCCCAGGTATCTCGCACTTTTTATGCGCGAGGGCAAACAGGACAGCAGTTACTACTTGGTGCTTATAGTGCTCTTAGCAAGCAGATTGGCATTGGACAGATCAAAATGCACACGCGTCACGAAATGCTCGATCTCGTGATCGTTAATGGACACGCTCGCGGCATTGTTACTCGAAATTTGATTAGTGGAGAAATAACCTCGCATGCCGCCGATACGGTCGTTCTGGCCACTGGCGGTTATGGAAACGTTTTTTACCTTTCTACGAACGCAAAAGGCTGCAACGTTACCGCGAATTTTCGGGCGTATAAGAGAGGCGCAGGGTTTGCAAACCCATGCTATACGCAAATCCACCCTACCTGCATTCCGGTAAAAGGAGATTACCAAAGTAAACTCACGCTCATGTCAGAATCCTTACGGAACGATGGCCGCGTGTGGGTTCCCCTAAATGTCGGGGATAAACGTGCGCCAAACGACATTCCAGAATCCGAACGTGATTACTATCTAGAGAGAAAGTACCCAAGCTTCGGTAACCTTGTTCCGAGGGATGTAGCCTCAAGGAACGCAAAGATGGTTTGTGATGAAGGTCGTGGTGTAGCAGAAAGCGGTTATGGTGTTTATTTAGACTTTAGAGACGCCATCAACCGCCTGGGAGAAGACGCCATTCGAGCCCGATATGGGAACCTTTTCCACATGTACCAAAAGATTACCGCAGACAATCCTTACAAAGTGCCTATGAAAATTTACCCGGCCTCGCATTACACGATGGGAGGACTTTGGGTCGATTATAATCTTATGAGCAACCTACCTGGACTGCACGTGATCGGTGAGGCAAATTTTTCTGATCATGGTTCCAATCGATTAGGCGCCTCTGCCCTGATGCAAGGTTTGGCAGACGGTTACTTCGTTTTGCCTTATACTATCGGACAATATCTCAATGACTCAGGCTACGGGCACACCGACAACAGCTTACCAGAGTTCAAAGAGGCAGAAAAACAGGCGCATGAGCGCATCCAAAAGATTATGAATATTAATGGCAAACGCTCTCCAGAGTCGTTTCACCGCGAGTTAGGCAAGTTAGTTTGGGATAAATGCGGCATGGGCCGTAACGAAGCTGGCCTAACCGAGGCATTAGACAAGATTCCAGCGATAAGAGAAGAGTTTTGGGAAAACGTTACAGTTGTTGGCGAAAGCGACCGGATCAATACCAATCTAGAAAGTGCCGGGCGCGTAGCTGACTTTATCGACTTTGCAGAAGTCCTCTGCCGAGATGCTTTAGAGCGTCGTGAAAGTTGTGGTGGACATTTTCGCGAGGAATCACAAACAGACGAAGGTGAAGCAAAGAGAGACGACGAGAATTTTTGTCATGCTGCCGTTTGGGAATACCAAGGCGAAGGAATAACGCCTTTACGCCATAAAGAAGAGCTCACGTTCGAGAATGTAAAGCTCACTCAAAGGAGTTACAAATGAGCGGCGGCATGAACCTCAAGTTGCGTGTTTGGCGTCAAGATGGGCCCAAAGCAAAGGGGAAAATCAAAGAATACCTTGCTAAAGATATCAATCCGAATAAAAGTTTTCTTGAGATGCTCGATGTAGTTAACGAGGACCTCGTCGAGAACGGCGAAGAACCCATTGCTTTTGATCATGACTGTCGAGAAGGTATTTGCGGAATGTGCTCATTGGTTATCGATGGGGAGCCGCACGGTCCTGAACGAGGAACCACGACCTGTCAGCTACACATGCGTCATTTCAGCGACGGTGACGTCATCACCATCGAACCGTTCCGGGCGACCGCCTTCCCTGTTCTCAAAGATCTTATGATCGACCGAGGTGCATTTGATCGCATCATACAATCTGGTGGCTATGTCTCGGTTCGAACAGGATCAGCACAAGATGCTAATGCACTGCCCATTCCTAAAGAAAAATCTGACAGAGCATTTGATGCTGCGACGTGCATTGGGTGCGGTGCCTGTGTTGCGTCATGTAAGAACGCCTCAGCCATGCTGTTCGTTGGCGCAAAAGTGGCTCACCTAGGACTCCTACCGCAAGGCCAACCGGAGCGTGAATCTCGTGTTTTAAACATGGTAGGTCAAATGGATAAAGAAGGATTTGGCAACTGCACAAACCAATATGAATGTGAAGCAGCCTGCCCTAAAGAGATAAATCGTAATGTGATTTCTCGAATGAACAATGACTTTCTTAAAGCAAGTATGAAGCGCAGAGACTAAGCTGCTTCAGGCTGGTAACGCCGACGCTGAGCTTGGAGACCTAACAGAAAGCTCACTAGAGTGTCGGTATCTTGTGTCGTCAACCCATGTAAGTGAACCGCGGCCACATCTTCAGTACCATTGCCACTCGAGAACCTACGAACAACCTCGCCTTGAGCTTGTACGTGCTGGGCGCCATCAAGACAAATCGATGCCTGAATCTGGTCTCCTATTTGAATCGTTGATTCCTGGTTCAATAACAAAGCAATGCCGTTACCACTCAAGTTTTTCACTCTCGGTTGCAAGGCTTGAGGGCTTCCCTGCATCGGTTGCACCCCAATAACCGCATCCACAGGAGGGTTTTCAACTCTAAAAAATTTACGCCGCTGGTAGGAGCGCACTTGGCCCACAATGCTTAGACTAAAATAACTAAGAAAATCATCTACCCACTGCAAACGACCTGTTACTTCTGTAATGCAGGCTTCATTAGGTACCTCTATTTTAAGAACAGCACCTTGTTTAAAACCGGTTTGAAAGTTGGTGGAGGTCCGCGCACGACAGGCCACGGTTTTTTGATAATCATTCACCGCGTCCACGGTTGCTAAAACCATTTGCCCCGTAGGATCAGTTATCTTTACTTCACACCCTTTTTTTAAGAAATTTCTCAAAGTCATTAGAATCCCTTCATCCGTTGATGTAGGCAAGTATCCTATCTTGTCTTACCTCAAGCAAATTTTTGGTGAATGTGGGTTTTGGGGCCACAATTACGCCATGTTGCACCAATTGTGTCGGCTCACTGGCATAAATTTTAAGGAAAAAGGTGTGCGAAAGGTCACATTTTCTGCAAAATAATCGAAAAAAAGACCAAAATGAGCTCAAGAATCTCTCTGATCGGCCTTTATTGGGCCTAGGTGTCCTTAAAAAGTCCTGCCCGCCAGGCAAAGAGCAACATCCACATTGATCATATCTAAAAAGGCCATCTCACATTCTGCTTGAAATACTGCTTCTTCATCGCTTCGCTCATGATCAAACCCTAATAAATGTATGATTCCATGGATCGCGAGAACAATGAGTTCATCTCCTAAAGTGTGAGCCCGATCTTTCGCCTGTTTTTGTGCCATGGGCACAGAAATCACAATATCGCCCAAGATATGAGTCAAACCCGGCATCTCCTCACCTTCCCAGGCAGAAAAGCTCAACACATCGGTAGTTTTATTCTTACCTCTGAACATCTGATTTAAAGATTTCATTTCTGAATCATCAACAAACACGACTGCTGTCGCCAAGTCATTCAGGCCTGTTTTACGACCAAGCGCACGGAGACGTTTCTTGAATAAAGAGCGACTTCCGCTCGGAACTTCTTCAATATTCTGAAACGCGAAACCATCAAGCACCGGGATTATCCTTTCTAGATTCCCCCGTTGAAGAGCCATGCTCGTATGCGTCTACAATCTTTTGTACCAAAGAATGGCGAACGACATCCCCTCGGCCAAGATGCGTCACGCCCACCCCTTCGACCTCTTTTAAAAGGTCAATGGCATGTCTTAAGCCCGACTGCTGCCCGGCAGGCAAATCGGTTTGTGTCGTATCCCCCGTCACGACCATCTTCCCGCGATGCCCAAGTCGCGTTAAAAACATTTTCATTTGTGCCACGGTTGTATTTTGTGCTTCGTCTAAAAGAATACACGCATCGTTCAAAGTACGTCCGCGCATAAAGGCAAGTGGCGCAATTTCAATCGCTTGGTTTTCGCTAAGGTGGTCTACTTCGGTTTGCCCCAAAAAGTCATACAGCGCATCGTGCAAGGGCCGTAAATAAGGATTCACCTTATCCTCTAAGTCACCGGGTAAGAAACCTAATCGCTCTCCCGCTTCCACCGCGGGTCGGACCAACACAATTCGCGTCACTTGCTTCGCTTTGAGTAATGCCACGGCGTAAGCAACCGCTAAATAACTTTTCCCGGTACCCGCCGGCCCCGTACAAAAAACGACGTCATGCTTTTTGAGACAATTGATATAGGAGACTTGCCCTGCACTTTTAGTCGCAATCCGTTTACCTCGGTAAGTCGTTAAGACAACTTTTGAGTGTACGCTTTCTTGTTCAACACTGTTATCTAATACCATGGCTTGTAAACTGCTTTGTAATTGGTCTGAGGAAAAAGGGTGCCCTTTTTTTATAGCATCGAGAAACAAACTTAGAAACTGTGACGAGCGTATAATCGCTCTTTGGGGACCCTCGAGCCGCAATCCAAGACGCTCGACATAAATGTCCACGGAGAAGAACTTACCAACTACCCCAAGTTGACGGGCATGTTGCGCATCTGACAGGTAAGATAAAACCTCTGTATCGCAATCGAGAAACCCTTCGGTGTCGGGCGTCTTTTCAGTATTCACACCTACGATAGCCGGACTCCTAAGAGCCATTCCAAGATGGCCTGTTGAACACATAAACGGTTGCCTGCCTGCTGATACACAACGGAGTGGCGACCTTCTAAGATTTCCTCCGTAACCTCATCCCCACGCGATGCAGGAAGCTTATGTAAAAAGAGATAATTATCATTAGCTCTTTGCAATAAAGCACTGGTCACACGATAACTGTCTCTTAACGGTGCATCGTAATCGCCTTGCGGCCACTGGTCTGTTACCACAACATCAGCCCCAGCAACTGCATCCTCTGCGCGTTCCAAAAATTCGATATTAGCCCCGTCAGCCTTGACGCGTTCTAACTTAGAAATCGCACTTTCGTCTCGATAGGGAAATGCGAATTGGATTTTCATGCCGGTAATTTTTGAAAGCGCAGCATAACCCATGGCGGTCGAGGTGGGAGGTCCAATCCAAGACCAAACCATTTCAAACGCCTGTTCTCTTCGTTCATAGACAGTAAAAAGATCTGTAAGCACTTGGCAAGGATGATCGATTGCTGTCATTCCATTAATCACTGGAACACCCGCAAACTGAGCAACAGTTTCTAGCTGTTCGTGGTCTTTCGCACGCAACAACAAAGCGTCTGCATACTGACCCATGACTCTGGCGGTGTCTTGCAAAGTTTCGCCATATTTCAACTGCAAGTCACGCGTTTGCATGGTGACAGCGTGACCACCTAGAATCGACACACCCGATTCAAAAGAAAGACGCGTTCGAGTTGATGGTTGTCCGAAGACCATGGCTAAGACACGACCGTCTAACGTTTTTGGAACTTGTCCCTGTCTTCGCAGCCGCTTTAAAAGAGCAGCCCGGTCTAACAAAAGACGCAATTGGTTTGAATCAGGAATATCCGCGATCGTTCTAAGATGTTGCATGGCAAGCCTCCGCCTATATCAATAACGCTGCGGCCTACTTTGGCAAGGGTCTGACCGGTGCTCAAGCAATAAATGCGGTCTTTTGCTCGAAACGCTCTTTTTTTTTAGAAGTAAGACCTCTTTTATCAGCGCTTAATTAGCGTAAGACATTGATTAAAAGGCGAAATTAAAAAATGACCAATTCATTCTTTTTAAGAAAATTAAAAACGGCCCCTCAAGGAGCCGTTTGAAGAAACCAGGACTGATCTCAAAAGATTAACTACAACCGCTCGTAGAGCCACAATTGAGACACTTATAACAAGCACCATTGCGAATCATAATGGAACCGCAATCGTGACAAGGCGGCGCATCGGCCTGTAACTGAAACACTTCTTCCGGATTAGCAGACATGACTTTAGGTGTCTGTATCTCGGCATTAGATTTCACAACAATATCCTGCGCCTTTTGCAGAAGTTGTCGCTCAGCCTCATCTGCGTCTGGCTCTTTAATGACGTTGGTCGCTGCCAACTCGTCTTTTTTAAGAGCCGTCTCATCATTATTAACAAATTTATAGCCTAACCAGCGGAAGATATAATCCGTTACACTTTTAGCAATCGGTATATTCTTATTACCCGTGAAGCCACTCGGCTCAAATCGCGTATGACTGAACTTACGCACCAAAACATCCATCGGCACGCCGTATTGCAAAGCTAGGGAAACAGCCGTTGCGAAAGCATCCATCAAACCGCTGATGGTACTGCCCTCTTTGGACATGGTACAAAAGACTTCACCAGGAGTGCCATCCTCAAAAAGTCCCACCGTAATATAGCCTTCATGTCCAGCAATACTAAACTTATGAGTCAGTGCGACACGCTCGTCAGGTAATCTTTTTCGTTCTATCATACCTAGCTTTTGCCCCAGCTCCTTCTCCGCATTCATGTCTTTGGCCGCTTCGATTAAATCTTCAAGGGAAACCGGCCGATAGCCATCCACAGGGATTGCGGGTCCAGTAGCAACATCGCCATTTTGATCTTCCTCGGCTCCAGTGCTCAAAGGCTGACTTCGCTTACAGCCATCTCGGTAGATTGCCACGGCTTTGACACCAAGTTTCCAAGCCTGAAAATAAATATCCTCAATGTCTTCTACCGTAGCGGAGAAAGGCATATTCACTGTCTTTGAAATGGCACCAGAAAGGAAAGGCTGCACCGCCGCCATCATTCTAACATGCCCCATTGGCATAATTGAGCGTTCGCCATTTGCCGCCTTAAAGGCGCAGTCAAAAATCTCAATATGTGAAGCCTTTAACTGAGGCGCACCCTCAATGGTTTCATTCGTTTCAATATAAGCCAAAATCGCTTCTTTTTCTTCATGGGAATAACCCATGACATCAAGCGCAAGCGGTACGGTTTGATTTACGATTTTTATCATACCACCACCCACGAGTTTCTTATATTTAACCAAGGCAATGTCAGGTTCCACGCCAGTGGTGTCGCAATCCATCATGAAACCAATAGTCCCCGTAGGTGCGAGGACCGTAACTTGAGAGTTTCGGAAGCCGTGAGTTAGTCCCAGCCCTACGGCTCTTCCCCAGGATTCTTGAGCTTCGCGTAAAACTGGAATTAAGCGATCTGGCAACATCGCTGCATCAATCTTTTCTGATTCATCTCTATGATTTTCAATCACTTCCATAAAAGGTACCGCGTTCGAGTGATAGCCCGAAAAAGCACCTTTGGTCTGAGCGATAATGGCTGAAGCAGCGTAGGCCTCACCTCCCATTAATGCAGTCAACGCAGCAGCATAACTTCGTCCTTCGTCCGAATCGTACGGGAGGCCTTCAGCCATGAGCAAGGCTCCTAAGTTAGCATAACCCAATCCTAAAGGCCGATAGTCATGACTGTTCTTGGCAATTTTCTCTGTTGGATAAGAGGAATCGTCAACGATAATATCTTGAGCTAAAATCAACATTGAGGTGGCGACACGATACCCATGGGTATCGAAAGTTCCATCTTCATTTCGAAACTTCATCAAATTCATGGAGGCAAGATTGCAAGCAGAGTCGTCCAAAAACATATACTCACTGCATGGATTAGATGAGTTGATACGGCCAGACTCCTTACAGGTGTGCCATTTGTTAATGGTCGTATCGAATTGAACCCCTGGATCCCCACAAAGCCAAGCAGCATCCGCCATTTTTCGCCAAATGGTCCGCGCCCGCTTAGATTCAATAGGTCGCTTATCTTTCACTGCTAAGGTGTTGTATTGGGTATCAGCTTCTACTGCCCTCATAAAAGTGTCGGTGACGCGAACGCTGTGGTTCGCATTTTGGAAGAAAACAGAATCATATGCCCCACCTTCAACATTGAAACCACCATCATAACCTGCATCGATCAACGCCCAGGCCTTTTCTTCTTCTTTGCGCTTACAATCGACGAATTCCTCAATATCGGGATGTTCAACGTCCAAGATAACCATCTTAGCGGCACGGCGGGTTTTACCACCAGACTTGATCACGCCAGCAAAGGCATCAAAGCCACGCATAAAAGAGACAGGACCGGAAGGTCGTCCACCATTACTCAACCTTTCCTTACTGCTTCTTAGTGTCGAAAGGTTCGTTCCAGTCCCGGAACCGTATTTAAAGAGCATGCCCTCTGTCTTAGCGAGGCCCAAAATAGCCTCCATTTTATCATCTACTGAATTAATGAAGCAAGCTGAGCATTGCGGATGAGGCTCTACACCAACATTAAACCAAACTGGAGAATTGAACGCTGCCTTTTGCGTTACCAACAGGTGAGTCAGCTCATCTCTGAAAATGATGACATCTTCTGGTGTCGCGAAATAATTACGACGCTCCCCCCAACCCGTAATCGTATTTGCCACACGACTCACAAGCTGTCTTATGGATGTTTCGCGATCTGGCGTATCTGTCGCACCTCTAAAATATTTGTTTACAACAATATTCGTAGCGGTCTGAGACCAGGAAACCGGAACCTCAACATCTTTCTGTTCAAAGATGAGCTCACCATTCATACCAGTGATGGTAGCAGTTCGCTTTTCCCATTTAATACCCGCCTCTTCACTCAAAGGATCGACACCAGCCGTCGTAAAATAGCGTGTGAGGTGAAGTCCATTTTCCGTTGCTGTCATGATCGGGAAACTACGATTCTCAGAGGTGCGAGAAGCGGTTTGAGGGGCAGATTTATGGGTTAAGAGATCCGGATTGAGCATGTAACCTCCAAAGGTCGTGTTGAGCGGTTCGTAGTTTAGATTTCCTGACAGCAGAGTGAACTCCGCCGTTGGCTTTAAAGAATTTTCATTTTTGAAAGCCCTATTTTTACTTTTTGTTTTGTGAAGGTGACTATTAACGAAACGCCAAGACGTTACACCAGCAGCCACGCTCGAGTTGAATAAAGCAGTGAAATGACCTTGAAGTCAAAATAGTAACCAAAAAAATTTCACCCAAAACCACAACATGTTGAGAGTCAGGGACTTAGAGACACAAGATCTAGATCGCCTTTATTCGATCGGATTAGTTCCGCTTGGCGCACTCAGAGCGACAAGTAATTAGGTCAAATAAATCAAATGCTTGAGCTCAAAACATAAAGAAGCAAGACGCCCTGAAAACAAACTGTAACTCTCCTACGTAACCGCTTGTTTTTGATCGAATTTAATTTTTTATTACCGCTGAACATTTGCGCCATTTTTTATCCGATACAAATTCAGTCGTCGTTCTTAATGGACCACATGATATTTCAGTATTGAGCTTTCACTAAGCTCGTTATCCATCCGTTTTTTATGGTGAAGTAATCAACAGTGTTTTTTACGGGACAATTTTCGCGCACACTAGCCGAACGCCGTCTTTTTTAGACATCATTTTTGATTAAGTAAGGTGATTTACAGTAGCGTCCTACTAGGAGCTTAAATGTCATCATCTCAAGAACTCAAAGCAGGACATCGTGCCCTTTCAAAGTACCTGCTGCTCGGTAAAATCGCACAAGGCGGCATGGCAGAAGTCTATTTGGCCTATAAAGATTACGGAAAGCCAGAGGAAGAACTGTTGGTTCTTAAACGAGTCCAGCCAGAGCTTAGAAATGAAGAACAATACATCAATATGTTCAAGAATGAGGCAGAGATAGCCAGTCTCATAAACCATCCGAACGTCATTTCAATATACGAAGTCGGTCAAGATGGTGATGAATGGTTTATGGCGATGGAATACTTAAACGGCCGTGACATGCTTCAACTCGGCCGCGCCTGTCGAAAAAGAAAAAAGGCAGTCCCTTTTGAAGTGACAGCACGTATTCTAGCTGAAACCTGTAAAGCCTTAGATCATGCGCACCATGTCCAAGACCAAACCGGTGCTGGCCTCAACCTCGTTCATCGCGATATGTCCCCTGAGAACATTTTCCTTACATTTGACGGCGATGTGAAAATTCTAGATTTCGGTATCGCAAAATCGGACAAATCCACTGACTTGACGCAAGTTGGTCAGGTCAAAGGAAAACTCGGTTACGTCGCGCCAGAGGCCATTAAAGGTCAAAAGATTGACCACCGCGGGGATATTTACGCCATTGGCGCAACCCTTTACCTCTTTTTAACCGGGCGCCCAGCGGTTCAAGGAGCAAACCCGTTAGAGATTTTTGAAAATGCACTCAAAAAACCCACTCTGCCAAGAGAGCTCAATTCACATATTCCAGTTGAACTTGAAAACATCTGCCTCAAGGCAATGGAGGTCAACCCTAAGGACCGTTATCAGAACGCGAGCGAAATGACTGATGCATTAGAAAACTTCTTGGCCACTAGAACACTCCAGCTAGATAGGAAACAAAGACAAAAATTCATGGCCATGTTGTTTCCACCAGATAAAGATGCCTCTCGAATTCGTGTTCAAAAAATGCGCGATGACTTCCAAAAACAAGCACAACAATATCTAACAGCACCTCAAAATAAAAAACCAAGCCAGGCAGAAGAGATGCGCGCAGCTCAATCCATCGCTGAAACACATGATGCACAACAATTTCTCAAAATGGAAACCGACCAGACTGATGCCTCTTTTGCACCAACAAGCTCTGGGCCCCCCACCGATATTCCGCATACAGGCTCCATCGAACTGAGTGTACTTTTATCTGAAAAAGAACGTAGATTTAAACCGATCCCTTTCGTGGTGGGCCTGACCATCGGAGGAGGACTTATGGCGCTGACCCACCTTGTAATGTCTGGTATGTAGAGGACTCTTATGAACGTTCTGAAAACAAATCCAATGCGACCGTGCCAAGGTTTCATTCTCAGTGCTATTTGCGCGCTGCTAGGTGGCTGTCTTGCGTACAACACCTGTAGTGAGGAAAATGGAGAATATATTGGAGCCACCGCGTTAGACCTAGACCTCAGAGAAAGTATCATCCGTAAAGGCGAAGCGCCCGTGGGCAACCTTATTGCTGACGCCTTTTTAGATCAGAGTAGAGCATTGTTGGGCTGCCCCCCTCTACCTGAAGACCTTGGCGAAAACGTGGACCTTGAAGAAATAGGGAGCACGGGGCGTAATTGTCCAGTTATCGCCTTACAAAACGCCGGAGGGATCAGACAGGAAACAACCTGCGGCCTGAGGGACAATATTCCAGAAGGGCCTTTGTATAAAAAAGACATTGAAGACATGTTACCGTTCGTTAATGAACTCTGGGTCGTGCGTCTGAAGGGCAAAGACATTCGATTAATACTCGAACATTCAGTGGAAAGTTTAGGCATTATTGGTATCGCTTCAGAAGCGGGACACTTCCTTCAGGTATCGGGTTTAAACTTTCAGGTGGATTGCGACGCATCACCTCACGTTCTTTCAGCAGACCAAAAACAAATATCTTCGGAAGGCGAACGGGTTGGAAACATTCTCGTAGGTAGAGGCGCTGCCGTAGTGAACCTAGAGGATGACACTGAATATGAAGTGGTTACGAATCAGTTTATTGCAGCCGGTAATGATGGTTTCTTGGGTTTTCTACAAAGAGATGAACAAAACAAAGTACTTACAGACGGTGATGGCGCAGTAATTAGTAAAGCAGTTCAAGCGCAGGATGCCGTCGGCCTTGATGGGAAAAATACGTCGGATCAAGAAGCAGTGATTCAATGGATTCAAGACCAATATGATTCGGGACAAACCGTGGGACGGACCACTAACGGTCGCATTACCCTGGCTGACTCCTGCAAATAGAAAGTGTCTGTTTTACAGCAACTTAAAAGGGATATCTTGTCGCTGTGAAAACGGTGTGTACGGTTTTTAAAGCTCCGAAGAAAGGTTCAAAATGCAACTTGAGAAGTTAACTAAAAAGACCAAAGAAGCGTTAGAGAATGCAAGACAGTCATGCCTTAAGCAAGGGCACCAAGAACTCAACGTGGGACACCTGCTGATCGCACTCTTAAGGCAACCCAAAAGTGATACAGCTTCCCTCTTAGCTGGTTTGAATGTCACGGTCGCCAACCTTACAGCGGACCTCGAAAAAGAACTCAAATCTATACCTCAAGTTGTCGGTGCTACTGCAGACATTTATTTTTCACCCAGCATTAAGAACGCCTTTGCCAAGGCAGAAGAAGAAGTCAAACTTATTGGAGACACCTACCTCTCTACAGAAATTGTATTACTCGCTTTGAGTCAAGTGGGACTCACGGAACGCCTGCTTAAGAAACATGATGTGACA
>MDTG01130108.1_pt1 | contig 14896 bp, 11 predicted proteins | sample 811421 | NCBI WGS metagenome assembly MDTG01 (sample SAMN05326645, study PRJNA326480) | marine metagenome | isolation source: seawater | place: Pacific Ocean: South East | collected 2011
AGAAGGAAAAGGACTGCCTAAAATTAAGTTTGATACAAGGGGTGTAAATGCAACATGGAGGCAAAGAGCAGAGTTCATACAATCAGAACTAAAAAAAATAAATATACAAGTCACAATCCAAACGAACACTTTTCCTGCCTATCTCGAAAAAGCCAGAAAAGGTGACCTCGAGTTTTACATGGACGGTTGGGCAATGGACTACCCTGATGCAGAAAACTCACTGCAGCTACTATACTCCAAAAATGCCCCACCTGGACCTAACGCTGCGTTCTACAATTCCAAGGCTTTTGACAAATTATTCGATCAAATTAAAATACTTCCAGACGGCCAACAGAAAAAATTACTTCTAGATAAAGCACACGACTTGATTCAAGAGGACTTTCCCTGGGCGATGTTGTACTGCGACAGGAGTTATATGCTTTACTCTAAGAGACTGAAAAACTTTAGGTACTCTAGTTCAATAAATAACTTCATCAAATACATACGAAAATAGTCTTGTACTACTAGGCAAATACTTCTATTCATTCTAATGAATAGCTTTACTACTGACATTTCACAGATTTCTGCCGAACAACAAGTGTAAACCTAAAACTGGAAACCTGCATGAAACAATTAAGGCTTACTCTGTTAATCTTAATTTCTTTTTTCAACTTCACAGCTGAATCTAAGGAATACATTATATTCTCAGTTGAACATGAGCTGAGCATGGGAATTAACAATGAAAAACCTACATTAAAAAACTTTTTTATAAATATGGGAAAAACTCAGGGTGTCACCAAGGGTACTAGACTTAAAGTTTTAAGGAAAACTATTAAAAGAAATGAACTTGAAAACGACAAAGAGTACCAAACATTCATTCCGGTTGGGACAGTGAAAGTAATACACTCAGATGAGTATTCATCAATAGCTATTAAGGATCAAATTTTTTCAGAGGAAGGGGACTCTCTTATTCTCAGTCCAAAATCGTTCATGATCGGCGATATTATAAAAGTAAACTAGAAAACAGTTTCTATTAAAACTGCTTTTGAAATTTTTAAATCGCCGTCCTTAATTTGATATTCCAAAACATTATATAAGCCAAAGTTTGGAGTAACCTTAGATAATATTCCACTCGAAAGGCGTAAAGCTCCAGTTTCAAGACTTATAGTAAAAGCAAAATCTCCCAATAAAGCCTGGTTTAGTTTAATTTTCTTTAAATATCGTAACCTACCAAGGTACAAAAAACTTCTCATTTTATTAGGAGTGCACAAAAGATAATTCTTACCAGCACCTAAGGCATTGATATTACGTCAAGATTTTTATATTATCGACAAATTAGAGCCTGCATATATTTGACAACTTTGTTTAAAGTTTTATAGTTTCCTATATTACCTTGTCCAAAAAAGAAGCGGAGCATTCATGGCCAGAATTACAATTGAAGATTGTCTCGATAAAGTTGAAAATCGTTTTCAGCTAGTCCATTTAACAGCAAAAAGAGTAAAACAACTTAGAAACGGAAAAGACTCTTTGGTTAAGTCTAAGAACAAAGACGTAGTTACTGCTCTTAGAGAAATCGCTGCTGACAAAATTAAACTTGGAAAAATGGAAGAATACGATTCTGACGAATTTTAAACTTATTAAAAAAATTTTGTAAAAAAGAAACACAGGGCTCAAACCCTGTGTTTTTTTTTGCCTTATTTTTTAAGAGTAATCCCTAATACTTCACTGAAATGAGAAACCGGAAAAAACTTTAAGCCTTTTCTGTGTCTTTCAGGTACCTCTGCTAAATCTTTTTCATTACTTTTAGGTAATATAATTTGCTTTATTCCTGCTCTTTTTGCAGCAAGTACTTTCTCTTTAATTCCTCCTACAGGCAAAACTTTACCCGTGAGAGATAGCTCTCCTGTCATCGCAATACTTGGGTTTACTTTTTTCCCCTTTGCCAAGCTATACAAAGCCAGTGCCATAGTTATACCTGCAGATGGCCCATCTTTTGGTGTAGCTCCAGCGGGTAAATGAAGATGTACCTCGTTTTTATCAAGAAAGTCCTCTTTCTCTTCCTCTGTTGCCTCAGCTACTTTCTTTCTTACTGGTTTTTTACTAACAGCTTTTTTAGGAGATAAAGATTCGTCCTCTTGTAATAGTTTTTTTACGTAGCTGTAAGCGATATTAGCTGACTCATTCATCACATCACCTAATTGACCAGTTAACTTAAAACCACCTTTTCCCTTTAATGGTAAAGTTTCAATAAACAAAATCTCACCTCCAAAGGACGTCCATGCCAAGCCTGTAACTACTCCAGCCTTCACATGTTTTTCTTTAAGGTCAGACTGAAACCTTGCTGGGCCAAGTATTGGCTCAAGGTTTTTTTCTAGTGGTTTAAAAGTAAAATTTCTCTTTCTCTTGCCTTTAGTAATTTTCTCTAAAGCGGCTTTTCTACATAGCTTTGCAATAAATTGCTCCATCATTCTCACGCCTGGCTCTCTGGCATAATCATGTATTAATTTTTTAAGAACTGATGAAGACAAATTAACATCGGACTTTTTAAGCCCATGCTTTTTAAGCTGCTTAGGAATGATCCACTTTTTTGAAATCGATATTTTCTCCTCAAGCGTATAACCACTTATATCAATAACTTCCATTCTATCTAGCAGTGGCTCAGGAATATCATTTACATAATTTGCCGTCGCAATAAAAAGGACTTTAGACAAGTCTATTGGAACATCCAAATAATTATCTATAAAGGAAGAGTTTTGCTCAGGATCTAAAACCTCTAGAAGTGCAGAGGCTGGATCTCCCTGGTAAGACTTTCCAAGTTTATCAATTTCATCAAGCATTATAACAGGGTTACTCACCGAAACTCGTTTTAAAGCCTGAATGATCTTGCCAGGCATAGCACCGATATATGTCCTCCGGTGTCCTTTAATTTCCGCTTCATCTTTCATTCCACCAAGACTAAATCGATAAAACTTTCTGCCCAGAGCATTCGCAATACTTCTTCCCATAGATGTCTTACCCACTCCTGGAGGGCCACTAAAACAAAGGATTGTCCCATCGTAAGCAGGCTTTAACTTTCTCACTGCGAGGAACTCAAGAACTCTTTCTTTAACCTTCTCAAGTCCATAATGATCTTTCTCAAGCATTTGTGCAGCTTTTTCAATTTCTATGTCTTTTTCTTCCTCAATGTTCCAAGGGGTATCCAACATCCAGTTGATATATGTTCTTGATACATTATATTCAGGACTACTATCAGGAATTACCTCTAATCGATCGAGCTCTTCCTTAACCGCCTTCAATGCCTCCTCTGGCATATCAATTTCATCAAGTTGGTCTCTCATTCTTGATATGTCTTTAGACTTTTCATCCTCATCCATGCCTAATTCGGAGCGAATTACCTTTAACTGCTCGCGAAGAAAGTACTCTCTTTGATATTTGTTAACTTTGTCATTTACCTCGTCAGAAATCTTTTTTTGTATATCTGCAACATCCTTTTCCCTTTTCAAGTAAACAAGTAACTTCGCAAATCTTTTTTTAACCAAGAGGGTTTCAATAAAATCTTGCGCCTCAGGTATGTCCAAACTCAAAGCAAATGCAACCAAGTCCGCAAGAGAGCCGGGGCTAGGGGAGTTGAGCATGGCCAACTTCATTTCTTCATTAAAGTAAGGGTTAATTTCAGAGAGTTTTTTCACCTGATTTATTACAGACCTCGTGTAAGCATCAAGCTCCTCATCTGTTTCAATAATATCATCAAAAACCTCTACCTCAGCCTCTAGCAAGTCACCTCTCTCAATTATTGTTGATGTTCTATATCTCCTCATTCCATGAACTAAAATGTTTACACTACCATCTGGAAGCTTGAGCTTTTTGACGACCTTACAAAGCACTCCTACTTTGTATATATCCTTAGGGTCTACCGGTTGCCCGTCATCTTCTTCATCCTCTTCCTCTAGCTCCGGTCCCTTATCTGTAGGCTTTACTAAGTTCAATGCAACATACCCTGTTTTTAAAATATCTTTATCAAGTTCGATGGTGAATCGATCTTCTGACAAAATAATTGGAGCAATCATTCCAGGGAAGATAGGGCTATTTACGATAGGAATTATTACAACATTCTTAGGAAAATCATCTTGTTCAAGACCCTCATTTTTAATTTGTACTTGATACTCTTTTTCAAAATCAGACATTTCTTCCTCCCACTATTTTTTTAAATCAATCACTAATCTCGTCGGTGCTTTAAGTTGAAACACTTCTGCATATACTTTTTTATCTACAAAAATTTCCATCGAAAGAATATTATTTGCTAAAGGAAAAAAATTAACCTCGCGAATAAAATTACTCTTTATCGTTGGCTTTACAGACTTTTTTATTTTCGTATTAGATAAATCTATATTAATTTTACCGTCTCTTGATGATACAAACACATATGTTTCAGGTAAATTTTTGCTTTCAAAGTCTAAAACTATTCGCTCATATCCTCTTTTCGAATAACTAGAGTGCCTCAAAGAAGATAACTCTGAGTTCTGTTTTAAACTACCTGACTGAAAAATCGCATGCTCAACGTAGACGTTCTTTTTAGTCGTTAAAATATTTCTCACGGACAAAGAACTCTTTGCATTCGTAGATATTATAACAAGGCTAATCACTGCTAATGTTTTAATGAATCCCATTGAAAATCTCCCTATTTTCAATTCACTAAAATCTTACCAAAACAAATATGTTTTGCTTATTTTTATTTATACTTTTAACAAAAAGCTTTTACAGAGACGATATAAAGCTACTGGCACTAGCAAGAAGATAACACCCAACACTAAAGAGACAATCCTGTCGTGAAAACCACTATACAGACTTATTTTATCATTACTACTGTAATGTGCTCCTGCAGAACAATCAAATATTGCAGCTCCCGAAGAGTTCGATGAGGGAGAAGACTCCAGTAATTGACTATCTGATCCACCTTTAAGATCAGGGAAAGAAAAGGATAGAACTCCTTGTGCACACTCTCCAGTCCCTCTGTAGAATGTATTTTCAAAACTCTGACTTGAGCTCATCACCTCTACAAATAGAGCTCCTCTAGACAAGTTCTGATCAAAATTATTAGTAATAGATAATATTTGCTTCTCATCAGTTGTTAAGTCTGAACTTAAATAATTGCGAAGACTTACTACCTCTCCCTTTAAATAAAGAAAGTCGCCCTTAAATTGATCCAAACTGATCGTGACAGAGCCATCTAGGTTTATCTCACCAGACGGGCTGAATGGAACATTGAATATCGTCGTATTATTGATATCATTATTTGATATCTTATATATCTCATTTTCATACTCGGGATCAGAAAATACAGAAAAAGATATTGGACTTTCTGAATCAAGCTTATAAGAGAGAACCCCAGCTCTAATCACAGCACTCTCTCCCAACGACTCCCGTAATTCTTTGGTATTTATATTTACCTTAATATTCTTTTTCCAACTGTTTAAGTAACCAAAACTCTCAACCCAAAAGCCGAACCTATTTAGGGATAGGGCTAAAGACTTAAATTCAAAAGCCGTATCTAATGCTAAGGCATCAAGATATTCGCTCCTACTAGACTCAACACACCTCAAACCAATCTCTTTTAAGTCTATATTATTACCATTATCAAATTTAATTACATGTGGATTATTTAGAGAGTTTTCTTCGCAATTAGAGTCAACGAAAAATGGAACGAAACTTAATCCGGACGGACAAAGGTCGAATCGACTAAACCCTAAATAAGGTGGAAATTCTTTTCCGTATAAAGAGGGCTTTATCCTTACAAGGTACTTTTTATCAGTATTAACCCCATTAAAATTAAAACTTCCGTCGTGCTCAGAAAAAGAAGAGACTATGTCAAATGGAGGGTCGAGACTGATTAAATCTATAGTTGCACCAAAAAGCCCCTTTCCGTCGGGCGTTGATTTTAAGCGGCCCTCTATCATCCCCTGAAATAAGGTTTGCTTGGATCCAAAGCTGCTTCTTAAATGACTTAAATCATCTTCCTCAAAACTAAATTGCCCTTTACTCAAGTACGGGTACATTGTAGAGCTTATCGCTCCTGAATGAGCCAATCCCAAAGCATGTCCTATTTCATGAGAGAATATGTTTCCAATAAAATTGTGGTCTTTTTTATCCTCACTTAATTTAAAGGCTCCGTTAAAAACTATATTAGCCTTTAAGATTTGATTACCCTCATAAGACAGAATCGTTTTCGCTGCTTCATGATTGCTTTGAAAATTTACTGACTCATTTGAAATGTTACCTGAAAACTGGACTGAACCATCAGATATCTTGATCACAATATCAGCTAAATTTTCATTATCAATTTTGACAAAGCTAATATTCAATTCATTTTCAAGTTGATTTAATACTTCGGAAAAATGACTTCCTTCGTCAAGACTTAGCGCCTCACTTGAAAAATAAGTTGTAAAAACTGACTTACCTTTACTCCATTCAACTGGGTTACCAATGGAATCCATTTGTGGGATAAACCCCCACATCAAGCAAAGAGACACTAAAGCAAATATCCTAGTCATAATTTTTATTTCTAGAAACGAAATACAGAGAGGTTCCAAAAATTATAAGAAACAAGGAAAAGGTAAAAAAGCCAAAGTCCTCTAATATCACCGACTCCTCCTTCTCTATTTGGGCGGGCTTTCTTTTTCCAGCGTTTTGTTCGGCCAAGAGCCCTAGTTGGTAGTTGTCGACCGTTTCAACTCCCGTCATACCTTGAACTAGGCTCAATTTAGGGGAGTTCACCACTTTTTCAATATAGAATTTACCACTGTTTTTCGACAGATAGATTAAAACTTTTTCTCCAAGTGCTTTTTCGAATTTTACGCTTAGCGGATACTCAACACCATCCCAGCTGCCTCCCTCTGCGTAAACTCTAAATTTCATATAGTTAATGACTTCGGATGGATTAAGCCCGTAGTACTTTTCTAGCTTTAAACTAAAAGCAGTCTCTACTTTATTTGAATTGTTTTTAATATAGGATATTTCCTCTAGGCTGCCATAGATCCAGGTCGATGAACCAGAGCCATTTGATATGGTTCCAAATATTAGTAAAAAGAAAACAGAGAGTTTTTTTAACCATTCCACACCCAACTAGTCGGTTATTCTGCGAAAAAGTTAAAAAAAAGCCCTCCAAAAGGAGGGCTTTAAAATAAAGTTTATTTATAAAAAGGATATTAACGTTTCGAGAATTGAAATCTAGCTCTCGCTCCTCTCTGACCTGGTTTCTTTCTTTCAACTTTTCTAGAGTCTCTAGTTAGAAAGCCAGCTTTTTTTAATTCTCCTCTTAACTCAGCGTCAGCTTGAACTAATGCTCTTGCAATACCAAGTCTACAAGCACCAGCTTGGCCTGTAGTTCCACCACCTCTAACATTTATATAAATATCAAATTTATCAGAAAGCTTTAATAAGTTAACTGGTTGATTAACAACATAACGTGACGTTGCTTTTGGAAAATAATCGTTCAGATCTCTCTTGTTTACAAGGATTTTCCCGGAACCCTTAGCAAGATAAACTCTCGCTACTGATGACTTTCTTCTTCCTACTGTATGAATATCCCATTTTTTGCTTACTTCAGACATTACCAAATCCTTTTAAACTATAACTCTAGAGGTTGTGGGTTTTGAGCTTCATGTGTGTGATTTTCACCAACGAAAACTCTTAATTTTTTAAGTTGCTGACGACCTAAAGAATTTTTAGGAAGCATCCCTTTAACAGCATTAAAAATAACTCTTTCAGGATGTTTTTCCAACATTTCTTTTGCTGTTGTTACTCTCATTCCACCAACATAATCAGAGTGAGAGTAGTACTTCTTTTGATTAAGCTTATCGCCTTTAAATACAACTTTCTCAGCATTAACAACAACAACATGATCTCCAGAGTCTGTGTGAGGGGTGTATTTAGGATTATTTTTCCCTCTTAAAACGGTCGCAATTTCTGTTGCCAAACGGCCAACGACCTTATCTGTAGCATCTACTACAAACCATTTTTTATCCGCTTCAGCTGGTTTCAATACGAATGACTTACTTGTGTACATAACTATACCTTCTATTAACTTTAAAATTAGAGATAATTCTCGGTTATATACAAATAATCAACATGACAAGTCAACCTAAATATGGCCCTGCATTATCAAAAATACCCGACCATAAGGTGAAATCTTCCAAATTGTTCTTTTTCACCATTTACAAATTCCCGGTTAAGCTTTAGTCCGTAATCAAGGTTTAGTGTTCCTACAGGCGTTAACAACTTTAAGCTTAAGCCGACGGAATGGTTTAAGTTATTGAAATTTAACATTTCAGGCATTACTTTACCCAAATCATAAAATGTTGAGAGCATCACGGAAGTCGAAACCTCTCTCCTTAACTCTGCTTTTAAGTTAAAAAATGATGCTTCATCGTCAATAACATATTCAGAGATATCATTACCTCCAAGAACCCTATTAACCTCTGTTGAGTTATAGCCTCTAACGTTATCGACACCTTCAAGCCTGAAAACTTTCACCCTCGGTATGTAGGACTTGTTATCACCATCAGCACTTCCTTGGCCCAGGTTTTTTTGCCATCCCGCAGCAAGGCTTGAGGCAAAAATAAACGAGTCGAACCTTTTATAAAACCTATTTCTGGATTGAATTTTTAAAAAGTTTATTTCTAGATCATTATTCATAGATAAGAAAAGTGGGTGAGCTAGCTCTGCAGAAAGAGAGTGGTAACTACCTTTTGATGGGTTAATCACTCTATTTCTGTTATCAAAAAAATATGATGCCGTAATACCGCCGATTCGAAACTCTCCATTTTCCAAATCCTCAGTAGCATTAAACTGCTTAATTAGCTCAAACTGATACCTGAAAAATACACTTCCCTTCGTACTTAATTTTTTATCCAAACTTGCGGAAGCCCTGACAATATCTGCATCAAACCCAAAAAAGCGACGCCTAGTTAACTCAGAGGAAAAAATTGTTCGATTAAAAGACTTGAATAAATAGGGGAGTGCGTAACTCGTATTTAGTCTGTATTCAAAAAAGGTGGAAGAAAAATCACGCCTCTGGGGGTCAAGCAGAGTCAGATCCGTCCTTTTACTAATACGGCTACCGAGCAAAAAGTTTTTATTTTCACCTGAAATATTATTTTTTTGAACACTCAGATCAATTTTAGGCCCAATGTCTGTTCTAAAGCCTGGGCTAATAGACAGTACGCCAAAATCTTTTTCTCTAACATTTATAACAAGATCAACCTGATTCTCATTATTTTCAACGCCCACAACAACAGGTGAAATACTTAAGAAAGAAAAAATATTTAAAGAAACAAGCTGATCATTTAAATTCTGAATTAAACCAGGGGTTAGTGTATCCCCTTTTTGTGCCTTTATTTCTCTGAACACAACTAGTTTTTTAGTTTTCTGCAAGCCCTCAATCCTTACTTCATTTAATCTTGAAATCAGTCCTGGGGATATTTGAAAATCAACATCTACTTTTTTTGTAATAATATTTTCTTTGATAAAAGGTTTTGATGAGTCCCATTTTGCAAAAAAGTAACCTCTTTGCTTTAAACTTTTGATAAGACTTTTTCGCTCGTAATCAGCAATTGATTCAGAGAAAATGTCTCCTCTTTTTAAAGCAAAAGGTACTCTTGGCCTTATCGTTTCCAGGTCAAAACCAAGGCTTACCTTGCCAATTAAAAAACGATCTCCCAAATCTACTTCAAGCTTAACTTTCTCATTGCCTAATTTTCCTGTTAATTTATATGAGACCCTAGGATCCAAATAACCCAGCTTTTTCAGCTTTTCGACTACATATGTCCTTACTAACTCAATTTCATTTTTATTAAATTTACCTGAATTGAAATATGGTTTGTTAACCTCGCTTAAAATACTACTTATTAACTTATTTGACTCAGGCGAGAGATTGTTTAACTCAAACCCAGAGATCAACTTATAATCGCCTTCAGTGATTATAAGTTGGAAACTCAAAACAGTTTGCCCATTAGAGTCTACGCCCTCTCTCATTGATGTTTTAATGTCACCACCTAAGATTCCTTTAGTTTGGTAAAAAGACTGAACCAATGAATTTAATTGAGTTTCCGTCACCTTAGAGCCTAATCTTGCAACACCTGTTTTAATATGGTCCAGCAACTCCTTACGAGTGACAATATTATTCCCTTCGAGATGAAAAACTTGCTTCACACCAGCATTAATTCTGACTTCTAGAACCGCTTTTTTTTCATTTTCTTTATTGAAAATAATAGATTCCTCAATGTCACAGTTATAAAAACCTAAATCATTTAACTGTTGGATTGACTCTTGCTTTAACAGGTTAATTGTACTTAAGCTCCAGTTCTTACCTTCAAGCTCCTTAAACTTTTTAGTGATAATAAAGCTTGGTGATTTAATTTTTACTTTTTCAATCATTGTTGGCTCACCCAATGAAACATGAAAATCAACAAAAAGCTTTTCCTTAATTATGACTCTTTTATACCAGACCTTTGCAGCGAAAAATCCCTCCCTTGATAATTGGTTTTTGAGTTCTTTGACAGAGTACAAAGCCGAAGGCGCAGAGAACTTCTCACCTTCTCTTATTCCATATTTTCCGAAGTGAGTTTTCAAGTTTAGGTCAGTTCCCTTCAACCTTACTTTAGAAACTAACGTACTTAACTTGGCGTTAGCAGAAAAACTTACAACATTATCAATTAATTCATATTCAAAAGAGAAGCTTGAAATCAGCGGATCGTAAATCATAAATTTCAAATTAGATGTTATGTCATCAGGAGTGTTTGAACTTTTTATTGCAAGTTCAATTCTCTTTTCTAAAAATTCACAATTTGAATTAGATGGACAGCTCAAGTTTATAGACTTAATTTCGTATCCAAAACAAACAGCACTTAAAAAGAATGTTATTAAACTGATGTATCTCATTTAAAAGTCTTTTTCCATATTAAGTCTAAGCCCAAACTATTTGTAGTATCAGTATTTTCACTGTTGTCACTAGACTGTGTCTGATAAACACCTTGGATCATAATATTCTTGTCAACTTTCAAATTAAGGTTCATCTCTTGTCTCTGGTCAAGAGAGCCTCCAAGGGTACTCGAATAAGACATATCTAGTGAGTTACTAATTCGTTTAGTTAACCTTATCTTTGTAGCAGAGCGAACCCTTGTTTGAGCTTCACCTACTCCTTGGTTAACCTTCCCTTCGAGCAAAGATGTTTCGTCATTTATTATCTCTGGGGCAATAGAGACCTTAACTCCAAGAGTTTCATCTAGACTATTATTTATACCCGTTTGATCCAATAAAAAAGAACCTAGCCCTAATGAGGTAACATTATTAATTGCATTTGCTCCAAGGTTCCGGGTTTTTTTCAAAGTCACACCAATTGCTAATAGTGAAAAAATATCCTCTTGTGCCAAAGGAGGATCACTTAAAAAACTAATATTCAAATTCTTAAGGTCTCCGACAATTGATGACTTGAGATTGTAATTATCTATTTTCGTCTCAGCATTTATATCAAAATAAGGGTCTGGTTTATTAGATGATTTTCTAAGTCTTACTGCACCATCTGTTACTGAAAACATATTGCCTTTTAAAAAAACCTTTGAAGCTTGTGGCACGACCTCTAAGTCACCATAAATTTGAGGTTTAAGGTTATTACCGATCAGTTTGAGCCTAGAATCAATTTTAATGTCCATGAGATTATTTTTGATTCGAATTGGTTCTTGTGTTTCTATCACAAAATTATTTTTAAAAATCAATTTACTTTGCCCTTGAGACCTATTTCCCCCAAACAGAGAAATCCAATCATTAACACTTTCCATGAGATTAACTTTTTTCAATTTTAAAATACCGGAAAATTCGTATGGCGCCTTTTCCCCGCTAACTGTTCCACGGAAGTCAAAATTAGCATTCGATTTTTCAAGAAAGTTAGATGTAATATCAAACAAATCCACGTCAAAATCTAGAGCTCTTTTTTTATCTCCAAAAAACCCCACTCCACTTAAATTAATACTTCCCCCACCAAAGTCAGCGGATGCATTTTCTAACACCAAGCTATTTTTATCTCCTGCGACAGATAGATTTAAACCGGAAAGGCTCCGATTAAGGAGCATTGAACTAACAATAGATTCTTTAATATCAAGGTTGTAGTTAACAAAAAATTGATCAATATAATTTAAATTACCAAAAGCAAAAACATCGCCAGTAAAAGTCACTCCAAGTTTGCTCGGAATAAGTAGTTCAAATACGTCTGCATTAAGATGAGACTCTAAAAAAACTTTTGCCTTTTTAATTTTTTTACCCTCAATAAAAAAGCTTAAGTAATGCTCTCCACCAAAAAGTTTCAATGTTGATTTTTCTATTTTACCGTTCGAAATCACAATTTCATTAAATGGGTATTGAATATATAGACTTGTTTTTTTTCTCTGAATAAATAAATCAGAAACACCCAGGTTTAGATTTAAAGCAGTAAACTTATTCATAAAAAAATCTGAAGCAAGAGTAAAAGAGACTTGAGAGTTGATATCTTTACCTTCAATAAGATTTGGCTGATAAAGAGATAGAACATCACTCAGCCTAGGCATATTGACTTTAAGGTCCACACTAGACTTACTCTTTGACGTTAAGTCTAGAAAAGAGCCAAGCTTTATTTGTCTATCAAAAAAACTCCCACTTATGTCAAACAGCCCTCCCTTTTTAGAAACCCTGAGTGTGTTTTTGTTATACCTAAATTTCGAATTTCCAAAATTATTTAACTGAACCTCAAATAAACCGTTACCCTTAGCAAAACTTCCACTGTGCTCAATTTTTAATCCAAGATTGCCCTTTGTATCTGGAAAATATTCTTTAATAAATTCTAAATTTTCAATTTGTAGATCTTCGCCGGAAACCCGAAGCTCTAAATTATTTTCAGAGAACTTAAAATTACCAGAAGTGTAAATAGAGCTACCTCCCTTTTTTAACACTAGAGGCTCTAGCGAAAATTCATTTTCATCAATTTTAGTGTTGAGCTCAAAATTTTCAAACAACTCACTTCCATACTTAAAGTAATTTCCCTTAAGCCTAACTCCTACATTAAACTTTCCAGCATAATCACCTTTAACCAAAAAGGATGAATGACCCCTAAAATCTAATTTTTCTCCTCCCGACACTATCTCTTTAAAGTTTTGCTTCAGGATTGTTTTAATCGCAAGGCTATTTAAATTTTTAGAAGTTCCACGAATCTTAAACTCACCACGAGAAAAAAGGTCGAATGTAGCATTCAAGTCTAGAATGGATGACTTAATATCAGTTTTCAGGTCTTTAACTGATAACTTATCATTGAGAAAATCAACAATAAGTTTTCCTTGCCCATCTCCAATAAAATAATTAGAGACCAGCAAGTCTTGCCCTTTTAAATCAAAGGTCAGACTACTTACTTGTTTATTATGTTCAAATTTCAGGTCGCCTTGACTTATTCCTCTAACCTCGACTCCAGAAAAATGCCCAAACTCACTTAAATTTATCAAAGCATTACTAGAAGAAATATTTAATCCCTTCTCAGAAATATCGCCACGGATTTGCAAGCTAGAACTCTTTGATTTAGCATTTAAATTGAAAAATGCACCTTCTCCACTCTTAATTTCTATTGGCCCCTCAAAAACAAAATCTCTTAAAGAAAGTATCTCTGACGATCCTCCTAACCTTAGTGACTTGAGGTTCAAAGATTTTAACCCCAGTTCAAGGTCATCTTTTTGAGTAAGCACCAAATCTCCATCAAGTTTCCCGGACAAAGGAATTATTTTTAATTTTTTAAAAAACATTTCGTTCGTATCAATTAAGAAGTCCTTAAACTCTAATGTTGTTCCATCAATAAGTTTTTCATTTTTTAGGTCATACGTAGCTTTACCATTTAGATTTGCGACTCCCGAACCAAAATTAAACACGCTAAGTTTTTTCAAAACAAGGTTGGAATTGAATAGTTCGAGACTCGTTTTTATTTTCTTTAAATTAAGATACTTTTTTGAGGGACTCTCGATTTCTAAATCAAGCTTTAAACTTTTAAGATCATTATTCTTGTAAGAAAATTCACCACTACCAAAAATTTCCATATGACTACCAAATGATAGTGATTTCATATTTCCCACAAAATCATTTGTAAGAATCATAAATTCATACTTTCCACTACCCATAAGTCTTCTTAAATCAAACTCTATTCTCTCAAACTTGAGTTGACTTACTCCTTTGAGTAGTTGGCCTTGTACCATAATTTTATTTCCGAAAACACTTCCAGATATGGAAGCTGTATCAATTTCATAACTCTTAAATTTGGAACTATTTAATTCAAGCTCATATTCAACCTTTCCCTTCCGCCCCTTTTTTATTAAGAGATCATTAACACTCAGAAAGATCCCTGCTCTTTCACTTTCAAAATTCAAATGATCAATTATTAAATTACGAAAAGGTAGTGTATTTATAATCTTCTCGAGATTTATTTTTTTATTGGAATTATTTTTTTTTCCAAGAAAAGGGTCTGCTTTTAACTCTCCTCCCCGCAGAGACATCTCTCCTATACTTAGATTTCTTTTTAATAAATCTCTAAGGCTAAAACCAAGACTTAAATCTGAGTTAGAAATTACTTTCTGATTATCTTTTTCAACAGATAAGTTTTTTAAGGTAGTTTCTAAAAATATAAAAGATATTTCAATACTATCTGCTGATAAAGATATACCCTCTTTTTCAGGAATTACCTCTTCAATATATGAGATGACATAATTAGTTACAAAGCTCGATTTTAAGGATAGCTTTAATCCCCAATATGGAGAGAACAACACAATTAAAAATACAAGTATTATTCTGTTTATTTTCATTTCAGAGATATTAAAACCTTATAATAAAAATGACTTATATTTGGATTGCTATCATTTAT
>MDTG01239065.1_pt1 | contig 14896 bp, 15 predicted proteins | sample 811421 | NCBI WGS metagenome assembly MDTG01 (sample SAMN05326645, study PRJNA326480) | marine metagenome | isolation source: seawater | place: Pacific Ocean: South East | collected 2011
AACCTCAGAATCAGAGTCAGTTTTTAAATGTCGCATTTCGGCGTGAAATAGCTCATTTGAAAGTTGTTTTGAATTTGTTAAATTGCCATTATGTGCAAGGCTAATGCCGTATGGTGAATTAACATACATAGGTTGAGCAAATTCTTTGCCATTACCTCCAGCAGTTGGATATCTAACATGCCCTATTCCATAATTACCTATAAGCTTATCCATATGTTTTTGTTGGAAAACATCACGAACATATCCCATAGATTTGCGACTATTTAATTTATCTTCTTGATCGCAAACAACCATACCTGCAGCATCTTGGCCTCTATGCTGAAGCATCAAAAGAGAGTCATATATCTCAGCTGCTACATTTGATTCAGCTGAAATTCCAACTATGCCACACATTATGATTCCTCATCTTTAACATCTTCTTCATTCTCTGGAAGAAGCTCTCCTTTTAAAGGCTCTATCTTTTCCATGGCTTCTTCAACTAAATCTCTATCACCTATTAAATCTCTAAAATATGCTTCAATTTTTGGAGCATAATTTTCAATTAATGGAGCTATTTTGGAATTAGTAATTAAATCAGTTGTTTTTATATTTTGTGGTAATAACAAAAATATTATGAATAAGAATATAAGCCCTCTACCCAATCCAAATAATATTCCAAGAAATTTATCAAAGCCTGAAGCACCAGACCATTTAATGATTTTAGTAATAAATTTAATTACTATACCCCCTAAGAATATAAAAATAATGAATACAACTACATAAGAAATAATCTTAGAAATATCGGGATTTCCGATGAACTCATTAATTTTGGGTGTAGCTAAGTACTCTAGACTAATTGCTGCAATAAAGGCAACAACCCACAACAGTAATGATAAGACTTCTTTAGTGAACCCCCTTATCAATGACATAATTCCAGAGATTGTTAATACAACAATAATAAACCAATCAGCTGGATTCAAACCTAGAGCTTCCATCTTATAATTTCTCCATTATATGATTCAGATATTAACTGAATCGAATTTATATTCATAACAATATCATCTTCTGATAAAAAAGGCCCAACATAAATTGCAAATAAGTTTTTCTTCTCTCCGTATGGCTCAACAAAGGATGGATAACCACCATCATTAATCTTGTTTTTTAAATTTTCTGCATTTTCTTTTGAAGATAGCACATGAGCTCTGTAAACAAAGAAATCAAAATTTGATTCACTAAAAACTTTAAAATCATCTTTAGAGGAAATATTTACTTCATCCCTTTCTAATTCTGTAGTTTTATCTGATGGGTAGAATACGAATAAAATTAAGGCAAATATGGCAATAAAAACAATCAGCCCTATTAATCTTTCAGTTTTCATATCTTCTTATATATTTTTTTTAAGATACCACTAATTTTAGATCTTAACTCTTTCCTATGAACAATCATATCTATAGCTCCATTACTAAGGAGATATTCTGATTTTTGAAAATTTTCAGGTAATTCTAAGCGAACTGTTTGCTCTATTACTCTTCTACCAGTAAAACCACTTAAAGCATTTGGTTCTGCAATATTAATATCTCCTAACATAGCTATGCTTGCAGACACACCTCCATAAATTGGATCAACTAAGACAGATATATATGGCAATTTTTCTTTTTTTAATTTTTGAATTGCTGCAGATGTTTTAGCCATTTGCATTAATGAAATCATTGACTCTTGCATTCTTGCACCACCACTTGTTGCAAAACAAATAAGTGGTGATTTATTTTTTATTGCTGTGTTTATTCCTTGTACAAACTTTTCACCAACAACACTACCCATTGAACCTCCTAAAAATCTAAATTCAAATGCTGCCACTACAACATTAATTGAATCCAGCTCACCATCAACAACAATTAGAGCTTCTTTCTCTCCTGTGGAAGCGACTGCTTCTTTAACTCGAGAAGTGTAATATTTAGAATCTTTAAATTTTAAAGGATCTTTGGTTGTAAGATCTGAAGCTATTTCTTTATAGGAACTATTGTCTAGAAATATTTCAAGCCTTCTTCTGGCTCCTATCCTAAAATGATAATCACATTTTGGGCAGACATATAGTGATTTTTCTAATTCAGGTGCATATAAAACTGATTCGCATTTCTTGCATGAGCTCCATAACCCATCAGGAACTTTGCTTTTCGATTTGAAAGTGCCAATTGAAGGGATAAGCCTTCTTAACCAATTCATGATATAGCCTGCTTTATTTCAGTAATATACTTACCTATTCTATCAAATTCTTTTGATTTAGAGTTCTCTTCTATCATCTTTACTAAAGATGATCCAATAATAACTCCATCCGAGCATTCTGCTAGTAGTTTTGCATCTTCAGGAGTCTTGATACCAAAACCTGCCAAAGTTGGAACTGATGAGTATTTCCTAATCTCTTGAATGTTTTGATTAATTTCGTCAACATCTAAATTAGAAGATCCTGTTACACCTCTTAATGTAACGTAATAAACAAAACCAGAGCTATTTTTAGAAATAGATTTAATTCTTTCTTTGTTGGTTGTAGGCGAAATTAATGAAATTGTATTAATGTCCTCATTGGCTATTCCATAATCTTGTAAATTAAATTCGCCTGGTATATCCACAATAAGAATAGAATCAATTGCATTATCTTCATTCTTTTCTATTAATTTTTTATGAGATATGAAAGTATTTAAATATCCCATCAAAACTATTGGGGTTGTGTTGTCTAAAATTCTAAATCTTTGAACCATTTCAAAAATTAATCTTAATGAAGTTTGTTTTTTTAGCGCTCTATCATGAGCTTTTTGAATTATAGGTCCTTCTGCAATTGGGTCCGTAAAAGGAACGCCGATTTCTAAAATATCTACTCCAGATTTAACAAACAATTCCATTAGTTGAATTGTGCTCTCAATATCCGGATCGCCAGCAACTAAATATGCCACTAAAGCCTTTTTTTCTTCTTTTTTTAATTCTGCTAACTTCTCTGTTAACCTATTCAAAACTTAATACCATCTATTTTAGCCACAGTATTAATATCCTTATCGCCTCTTCCAGAAACATTTACAACAATATTAGAATTGGAGTCAAAATCACCCATTAAAGTATCTAGATATGCAAAAGCATGAGCTGTCTCAAGAGCAGGTATGATGCCTTCAAGTTCTGAAACTTCATGAAACGCTTTAAGTGCTTCATCATCGCTGACTGCAACATATTCAGCCCTTCCAGAATCTTTCAGCCACGAATGTTCTGGTCCAACTCCCGGATAATCTAAACCAGCAGAAACTGATTTTGTATCCTTGACTTGACCAGACTTGTCTTGCATTAAATAACTTAAGGCTCCATGTAAAACACCTGGACTTCCATCATTTAGAGGAGCTGCATGTTCACCTGTTTCTACTCCTTCTCCACCAGCTTCTACCCCAATTAGCCTTGTTTCATTAATATTAATAAAGGGATAAAAAATTCCCATTGCATTTGACCCACCTCCAACGCATGCAACTATTGCATCCGGCATTGAATTAAATAATGTTTTTGACTGAGTTAACAGCTCTTCACCTACGATGGAGTTAAAATCTCTTACAATCATAGGATATGGGTGAGGCCCTGTGACGCTTCCAATTATATAATATGTGTCATCAACATTTGTGACCCAGTCTCTTAATGCTTCGTTTAGAGCATCCTTCAAAGTAGCAGAACCTGAATCTACTGAATGAACTTCAGCACCTAAAAGTTTAATTCTATAAACATTTAATGATTGTCTTTTTACGTCTTCAGCACCCATATAAATATGACATTCAAGACCAAGCCTTGCTGCCACGGTAGCAGTGGCCACTCCATGCTGACCCGCTCCTGTTTCAGCAATGATTCTTTTTTTGCCCATATGCTTTGCAAGCAATATCTGGCCAACTGTATTATTAATCTTATGTGCTCCAGTATGATTAAGGTCTTCTCTTTTAAGCCATATAGATCCAGTGCCATAATGTTTTGTAAGTCTTTCTGCAAAATATAATGGTGAGGGCCTGCCAACAAATTCTGAAAGATCATTGTAGAACTGCTTCCTAAAATTCTCATTGTTCTTAAGGGTTTCGTATGTATTTTCTAATTGCTCCAAAGCAAACATAAGTGTTTCTGGAACAAACTTGCCACCGTAGTCACCAAAAAAACCATTTTTGTCTGGCATATTCATTTTTTTAGATTTCATTTTTAAAAAATTTTAAAATTTCATTTATTTGATTTAAGTCTTTTGTCCCAGCATTAGATTCAACACCTGAATTAATATCAATGCACCAAGGATTTGTATTTATAGCATTATCAACATTTTTAATGTTAATTCCACCTGAAATAATAACTTTCATATCTAAACTTTTTATATTTCTTAATAATTCCCAATTAAATGAGCTGCCAGTTCCGCCAGGTTGACCTTCTTTAAAATTTTCCAATAAAATTGCAGACGCATCATTATATTCTGAAAATATTTTATTGTTTATTTCATCCTTAACTCTTATCACCTTCCAAAAGTCTTTTTTAAATGAATTACAAAATTCATTAGTTTCGTCGCCATGAAATTGCAAGATAGGATTGTCAAAATATGAGGATGTGCTTTGAATAAATTCCTTGCTTTCATTCACATATACGCAAACTGGTCTTTTATTTTTAAAATTTAGATTTTTTATTTCACGTAAAAAATCTTTTGTTACATTTCTTGGGCTGGATTGATAAAAAATAAATCCCAGGAAATGTACTTCATCTATTTCCACTAATTCCTTTAAGATATTTAAATCGTTAATTCCACATATCTTTACTAATGGCTTCATTACATCTCTAACCTATTAAATAAACTTAATTCTAAGCTATTTATTTGAAAGTGTTCAGGATAGCTTGGGCCAAGAAAGAAAAGACCCTTGGCTGGAGCCGTTTTACCGGCAAATTTTCTATCCTCTTTTTTAAGAATATCTGCTATGGATAAATCATTTTCATTTTTAGAAATATCTACAATTGTTCCTACCATAATCCTCACCATGTTTTGCAAAAAAGCATTTGCAGCAATTGTTACTATAATAAAGTTATTTGTTCTTTGAATATCAACATATGAAACTTTTTTTACTGGATTTTTTGAATTACAGTTTGAGCTTCTGAATGAATTAAAGTTATGTTCTCCTAAAAACATATTTGATTGGTGTTTCATTTCATTTATATCAAGCTTATTAGTGACCCAATAAGAAAATTTATCAAAAAAAACTGGCTTTTTCTTAGAATTATAAATTACATAAGAATACCTTCTTTCTAAAGCAGAAAACCTAGAATTAAAATCTTCTTTCACATTATAAATACTTTTGACTGAGATTGATTTTGGCAGGTTAGAGTTTATGCCATTAATCCAATTATCATGATCTCTTTCAATATTGGTATCAAAATCAAACACCTGAGATATTGCGTGAACTCCTGCATCAGTTCTTCCTGAATAATTAATCTTTATATTTGAGCCTGTTACTCTTTTTAATGCATATTCAATATGCTCCTGAATTGTTGTTGCATTATCTTGTTTCTGAAAACCAGAAAAATCAGTTCCGTCATACTCTACTGTAAAAACTAACCTCACAGTCAACTAAGTTTTTTGAGTAGATTGGTTGCTGCAGTCTTAATTTCATTGCTCTTGGAAACCTTTATTAGATCTGCAAGTATCTTCTCTGCATTTTCTTGGTCATTCATCTCAAAGTAAGTAACGGCAAGGTCAAACTGTTGTTGGTCTTTATTATTTTCAATACTTAAGCCCTGAGGAATGCTTGAGAGCATGGATTTATCATCTTTAGCCTCATCAAAATCATACTCCAAAGTTTTTGAGCTTTTCATATTTCTAAGTTGAATAAATATCAATGCAAGCAAGCCACCAGATGCGAGTGATATTAATGATATAAAAATTAAATCAAATAATTCAAAGTTGTCATTCTTCTCCGAATCTATTTCTTCAACTATATCAACTAATTCTTTAACTGTTTCATTTTCAATACCTAATGAAACTTGTCTTGTATTCTGCTCAATAATATCTTTTGGATTTGAGCTATCATTAACAAAAGTCATTGCTTCTTCATCTTTAAATGGTTCTATCTCTTTTATCTGCTCAATCTCTTCAATAACTTTTGGCGCCGTTAGAACCAATAGAGACCTCGTAGCAGTTGAAAAATTTTCTGCAAATGAAATATTCATTTTTAATATTGAGTCTTTAGCAAACTGATATGAAATATTTTGCATATCAGCCATGGGTGGCACGACGACATCCAAGTCTTTCCTTATTAAATTAATATTATTATCTAAAAATGCGTCCTTATTTCCTAAATATATTGACCACATAATTTGATATATTGATATTTGCTCCTTATTTTGATTTTTAATTTGTTCGGCCATGCTCCACACTGTTGTGATCTCAGAACCTTTAAAAATTAATGGAGAGATATTTATTAAAGGCTGCTCATCAACCTTGTTAATTATTGGTTCAATATCATCTGGCTTTATAACAGGTTTCGATTGATATTCTTTTTTTTGAGGTTCCTCATAGAAATTTCTAAGTTTTGAAGGTAAAAATATAAATATATCTTTTGTAAAGTCTTCGTCAATTGCTATCTTAAAACTAAAATAATCTTCTGCATATGTTTCAGATAAAACAATCTTATAGGACTGATACCTCTCAAAACTCTCTAATAAAGTATATGCAACCAAATCTTTATTAATAAGACTATCAGTCTTGTATTCATATAAGACTATGTCGCCATCTTTAATGATTTCATTTGTGATTTTAAACTCTATAACTCTTTGATCTTTTGCGTTAAGGCTAATTTTTGGAGACGATAAAATGATATCCCCATAAATATTTAATGAAATCGTAAATAAAAATACTGATGTTAGTCTCAACACAATTTATTATTTTCGATAAGGCTTTCGATAATTTGAACAGTATTCAGAGCAGCGCCTTTTCCATAGACATTATCAGCAACTATCCACATAGAAACCCAGTTTTCATTATTTATTTCTTGTACCCTAATTCTTCCAACATACACATCTTCAGTATCATCTGCATTCTCAAGCGGTGTTGGGTATTCTAACTTTTCCGGATTATCTATTATCTTTATTCCAGGCGATTTGTTTAATAAGTTAAAAATATCGTCTTTATTGATAGCTTTTCTAGTTCTAAAAAATACAGCTTCCGAATGCCCATTTACAACTGGAACTCTAACGCAAGTGGCTTGAACTTCTATATTTGGGTCTAAAATTTTTTTTGTTTCCCATGTAACTTTCATTTCTTCTTTTGTGAAATCATTTTCAAGAAATATATCGCATTGAGGTATTACATTAAAAGCTATTCTTTTGGGGTAAACTTTTGATTGAAGAGAGCTATCATCTACTTGGTTGTTAAGCTCTTCAACTGCCTCTTTCCCCGTGCCTGATACTGCTTGGTAAGTAGCTACATTCAATATATCAATTTCAAATTGTTTATGAATAGGTTCTATAGCCATTAAAAGCTGAGAAACAGAGCAGTTAGGATTTGCTATCAATGTAGGTTCATTAATATTCTTAAGAATATGTCGATTAATTTCTGGAATTATTAAAGGTACTTCTTTTTCATATCTAAACTCTGAAGATAAATCAATTACATATGCGCCTTTGTTAATAAAATTATTGGCATATTTTCTTGCAACTTTTGATCCTGCAGAAAAGATTGCCAGGTTTACCTTTGAAGAATCAAAATCAGATGTATTTCCTATTTTAAATTTTTTTTCATTAAAAATAATTTCTTGTCCGACAGAAGAAAATCCAAGAGGGTAAAAATTGCTAATATTTACTTTTTTCTTTTCTAATAAAGAAATTATTTTACTTCCAACAACTCCAGACGCGCCAACTAATGCAATATTTATTGGATTACTCATCTTTTAATATCTCTATAATTTTTTTTGCAACCTCTGAAGTCATTAAATGATCTCCAGTAGTTTTAATATCAATTGTTCTGTTTCCAGCTTCAATAAATTTTTTAATTGCTATATCGATTCTATCAGAGATATCAATTTCGTTTAGAGAATATCTTAGCGCCATTGATAACGAAGAAATCATAGCCAAAGGATTGGCTAAATTTTTTCCTGCTATGTCAGGAGCACTTCCATGACATGGCTCAAACATGCCTTTAAAAGAACTATCCAGTGATGCAGATGGCAACATGCCAATTGACCCAGTAAGAGTTGCAGCAATATCGGAAAGAATGTCGCCAAATAGATTACTAGAGACTATTACATCGAATTGATTAGGGTTTAAAACTAATTGCATAGCCGTGTTATCAGCTAGCTGATGTGACAGTTCAACATCAGGATAGTCTAAAGACATCTCTGTTATTGTAGATCTCCAAAACTTCGAGACTTCTAATACATTAGCTTTGTCAACAGAACACAATTTCCCATTTCTTTTTTGAGCAGATTCAAATGCTATTTTTGCAATACGTCTAATTTCATCTTCGTTATAAACCATTGTATTAAAAGCGAAATTAGGTTTCTCTTTTGTAACAATGCCTCTTGGTTCGCCAAAATAAATACCACCAGTAAGTTCTCTTACAATTAAAATATCAAGATTTTCAATTATTTCTTTCTTTAGCGGAGATGCTTCAGATAATTCATTGAACAAAAATGCAGGTCTTAAGTTTGCAAAAAGATTTAATTCCTTTCTAAGTTTTAGCAATGCATTTTCAGGTCTAAGATCCCAATCTAAATTATCCCATTCCTTACCACCAACCGCGCCAAACAATATTGCATCTGATTCTTTGGCTGTATTGAGGACTTCTTGAGGCAAAGGTGTTCCGCTTTCATTATATGCTGTTCCACCTACATTCATTGATTTTACTGCAAAATCTAGGTCGTACTCTTGTATAAGAAAATCTAAAACCTCAACTGCAGAAGCTGTTACTTCTTGACCTATGCCGTCTCCAGGTAAAACTAAAATATTCTTACTCATTTACAAAAATCCATGGTCTTGTTTCTAATCTAGATTTTTCAAAATTAGAAATCTTATTCTTCTCTTTTAGTGTTATGTCGATATCATCTAATCCATATATAATTCGATTGATTAAATAGTCATCTACCTCAAAATTGATTTCATCCTTATTGCTTGTGAGAATTATTCTTTTTTGAAGGTCTATTGAAAATCTAATAACCTCTTTGTTTGCGATATTAAAAAGTTCATTGATTTGATTTTTTTCTAACTTAATTGGCAAGACTCCGTTCTTAAAACAATTATTATAAAAAATATCTCCAAATGAAGATGCTATCACCGCTTTGATGCCAAAGTCTCTTAAAGCCCAAACAGCATGTTCTCTTGAAGAACCGCATCCAAAGTTGTCTCTTGCTAAAAGGATTTTAGAATCGCTATATAGTTTATTATTTAAAATGAAGTCTTCATTTATATCTCTTTTTTCTTTTTTTACTCCTAGCTTTCCGTCATCTTTATATCTCCAGCCATCAAACAAGTAATCTTCATAACCAAATTTCTTAATTGATTTTAAATATTCTGTCGGGATAATTTGATCTGTATCAATATTATCTCTATCAATATAACTAACAACTCCGTCAATAATTAATCCTTCACTGTTAGATTTCATGATGGCTCGCCAACTGTTCCATTTATAGCTGTATAGGCCGCCATAATAGGACTCATTAAGTGAGTGCGTCCTAAGTAGCCTTGTCTACCTTCAAAATTTCTATTAGATGTAGAAGCGCATCTTTCATAAGGCTTTAATTGATCTGGATTCATTCCTAAACACATTGAGCAACCCGGATCTCTCCATATGAATCCAGCATTTTTAAATACTTCATCTAAGCCTTCCATTTCAGCCTGCTCTTTAACCATGCCTGAACCAGGCACAACAATGGCTTCTGTAATGTTGTCTGCAACGGTTTTCCCTTTTACCACTTCAGCTGCTTGTCTTAAGTCTTCAATTCTTGAATTTGTACATGAGCCTATAAAAACTTTATCAAAAACTAAATCTGATAATTTTGATTCATTATGAATACCCATATAGTTTCTTGCGAGCTCTATATTCTTTCTATTATCTTCAGAAACATTTAGAGCGGTTGGAATTTCATCATCATAATTAACAACCATTTCAGGAGAGGTTCCCCACGTTACTTGTGGCTTAATTTTAGATACATCAATAATTATTTCATTTTCAAAGTTTGCTCCGTCATCAGTATTTAAGTCTGACCAGTAATCTTCTGCTTTTTCTAATGTATCTTTATCTAAAAATGATTTTTTTCTAACATATTCAATTGTGGTTTTATCTGGCGCAATTAAACCAACTTTAGCGCCAGCTTCAATTGCCATATTGCAAATAGTCATTCTGCTCTCGATGGATATTTCATCGATATAATTCCCAGCAAATTCTATTGCATAGCCCGTTCCGCCAGCTGTTCCAATAAGCCCAATAAAATATAAAACTATATCCTTTGATGAGACATTATCAGCAGGAGTTCCTTCAAATTTAACTAACATATTTTTAAGCTTAGACACTTTCAGGCATTGAGTAGCAAGAACATGCTCTACTTCAGATGTGCCTATTCCCATTGCTAAACAGCCAAGTGCACCATGAGTTGAAGTATGCGAATCACCGCATACTATTGTCATGCCAGGCAAAGTGTAACCCAGCTCTGGGCCTATTACATGAACAATGCCTTGTTTCGATGACTTTATATCAAATTGTTTAATTCCAAAGGTATTGCAATTTTTATCAAGCTCAACAACCTGAATCTTTGAAATTTCATCCTTTATTTGTTCAGAGTTAAAATCATTACCTCTTATTGTTGGAACGTTATGATCGGGTGTTGCTATATTTGCTTCAAGCCTCCAAGGTACTAAGTTTTTCTTTGATAGCCCTTCAAATGCTTGGGGTGACGTGACTTCATGCAAATAATGTCTATCTATATATAAAAGTGACTCTCCCGATTCGAGCTGGGTGACATGGTGCTCTTCCCAGAGTTTGTCGTACAAAGTCTTCATTATACTTATTCACTAAATGGTAGTTTTTGATCGATAGAAGCACATTGTGCTCTGTTTATTAACAAATGGTCTACTAATACAAGACTTACCATAGCCTCTGCAATAGGTACTGCCCTGATTCCAACACAAGGATCATGTCTTCCATTAACTTCTATATCAACTTCTTTACCATCTGCATTTATAGTCTTTCCTTTTGTTTTAATACTAGACGTTGGTTTAATAATAAAACTCAAACTAATGTTATCTCCATTTGATATGCCGCCTAAAATGCCGCCAGAATTATTTGAAGAGTATCCTGATGAAGTTATTTCATCTCTTGCTTCAGAGCCCTTTAGGTCTAGAAGGTTATCTGCATTACCAATTGATATTGATTTAACAGCATTTATTGTCATGATTGCTTTTGCAAGGTTGGCATCTAGCTTGTCAAAAACTGGATCACCAAGTCCTACCGGACAATTTTCAACAACTACTCCAAGCCTTGCCCCTACAGAATTACCCTCTGCAATTAAGCCATCAAACATTAGGTCCAAGTCCGAAAGTTTTGATTCATCAGAAAAAAAGTATTTATTGTTAATGTCTTTGTAGTTAATTGAATCAGCCTTTATATTGCCTATTTCAGAAACGAAGCCATTTACTGATACTCCCTCTTTTTTAAGTATCTTTTTAGCAATTGCTCCAGCAGCAACCCAATTTGCAGTCTCTCTAGCACTTGCTCTTCCACCACCCCTGTAATCTCTAAAACCATATTTTGCTTGGTAGGTAATATCTGCATGATTTGGTCTAAAAACATCTTTTATATTCGAATAATCTTTGGATTGCTGATCTTTGTTGTAAATTATCATTCCTATTGGGGTTCCTAAAGTTTTTCCTTCAAAAACTCCTGACAAAATCTCAACAGCATCATCTTCTTTTCTTTGTGTAGTTACATTTGATTGACCAGGCTTTCTTCTGTCTAAATCGTGCTGAATATCTTCTTTTGTTAGTTCTATTTGAGGCGGGCAGCCATCTAATATACAACCCATAGCAGTGCCATGACTCTCACCAAAAGTCGTAATTTTAAATATTTTTCCAAACGTATTACCTGACATGGCAATAATTATAGTCCAAAAAGCTAATAATGCTTATTTTTAGGGGTTTTTTGAAAAAATTGACTGAAAATCTACAACAGATGTTTTCTCAAGCTCTTTTTGATTCATAAAAATATTAAATATTTTGTCCGATAATTCTTCATCATAAGAAATGGCTAAATTTGCCTTAAATTTCTTTTCTAAGATAGGTATCCCCTCTTGTCTTCTTCTTTTATGACCAATAGGATATTCGACCTCTACTTCTTCTGTTGAAGTGCCATCATTAAAATGAATTTGTATCCTATTAGCAATTGATCGCTTATCTGGTTCAAGATATTCTTTTGAGTATCTTTTATCCTCATTAATAATCATTTTTTCCCTTAAGGCATCAATTCTTGGATCATGAGCAACATCATCTTCGTAATCCTCAGCAACTAAATTGCCTTTCAATAAACCAATAGCAACCATATATTGCAAACAATGATCTCTATCAGCAGGATTATTTAGCTCGCCTACTTTGGAAATAATTCTTATGGCAGATTCATGAGTGGTAATCTCAATAGATTTTATATCATCAATTTTGTCTTTAATTTCATCATATAGTTTTACTGCTGCCTCAACTGCAGTTTGGGCATGAAATTCAGCTGGAAAGCTAATTTTAAATAGAATATTTTCCATCACATAAGTTTCAAAAGATTGTGGTAAAGACAACTTTTCACCATTAAATGAGACATCCTCAAACCCCCAAACTGGTGCCGATAGAACCCCTGGATATCCCATTTCACCAGACATTGTAATCATTGCTAACCTTACAGCCCTGCTAGTTGCATCTCCAGCGGCCCAACTTTTTCTTGAGCCTGCATTAGGAGCATGCCTATAAGTTCTTAAACTTTGGCCATCAACCCATGCTTGACTGACAGCATCTTTAATTTGATCAACTGAACCGCCTAATAATTTAGTAGCTACTGCTGTTGATGCAACTTTAACTAATATCACATGATCAAGTCCGACTTTATTAAAACTATTTTCAAGTGCTAGAACACCTTGAATTTCATGTGCCATAATCATTGACTCTAGAACAGTGCGCATTTTTAGTGGTTCTTGCCCATTTGCAATATTTTGTTGTGATACAAAATCACAAACCGATAGAATTGCTCCTAAGTTGTCTGAAGGATGGCCCCACTCAGCAGCAAGCCAAGTATCGTTATAATCAAGCCATCTAACAATACAGCCAATATCAAATGCTCCTTTTACTGGGTCTAACTCATAATCTGTACCAGGAACTCTTACCCCAAACGGAACTTTAGTATCTTTTACAATTGGTCCAAGCATTTTAGTACAAGCCGGAAATTGAAGGGCAAGTAAACCACATCCAATGGTATCCATTAAACAATTTCTAGCTGTGTCTAATGCTAAGTCAGATTTAATTTCATAATTAGACACATAATTTGCTATTTCAGAAATTAAAGCATCGAAGCCTGGTCTGATATTCAGATCAACATTTGATGACATATATTAAGACCTGTCAGAAATATCAACCCAATCTGAAGACTCAACTCCAATGTATTCAGCGCTAGGTCTAATGATTCTATTATTTGCTCTTTGTTCCATACAATGTGCAGCCCAGCCAGAAACTCTTGACATAACGAATATAGGAGTGAATAGCATGGTGGGTATGCCCATATAAAAATAAGCTGGTGCATGGAAGAAATCTGCATTTGCAAACATTTTCTTTTCATCTGCCATAACTTTTTCTACTTCTTCTGCAACTTGATACAAAGTATCATTATCCGCGAGTTGAGAAAGTTGTTGTGCAAATTCTTTAATAACAGCATTTCTAGGATCCTTAATTGAGTAAACAGCATGTCCAAATCCCATAATTTTTTCTTTTCTGCTGAGCATTTCAATTATGCTAGCTTTAGCTTGTTCTTTAGAAGTCCAATTTTCAATTAATTCCATAGCTTTTTCATTAGCTCCACCGTGTAACGGACCTCTAAGAGACCCAATCGCCGCAACAACACAAGAGTGAATATCTGACATTGTTGAGGCACAAACTCTTGCAGTAAAAGTGGATGCGTTAAATTCATGCTCTGCATATAAAATTAAAGATACATCCATAACTTTTCTGTGTAGATCAGATGGTTTTTTTCCATGTAGAATATGAAGAAAATGGCCTGCCATAGTATCTTCATCATTAACTAAATCAATGTCTAAACCCTCATGAGAGAATTTATACCAATACGTAACAATAGATGGCATAGTTGCTATCATTCTATTAATTGAATTCACTTGGTTTGAAAAGTCTCCCTCGGGTTCTAGATTTCCTAGCATTGAGGTGCCAGTTCTCATCACATCCATTGGATGAGCGCTTGAGGGAATTTTTTGGAGAACCTCTTTTAATGATTCTGGTAAGTCTCTTTGACTCTTTAATATAGATTTATATTCGTTTAATTCAGATTGATTAGGAAGTTTATCGTAAATTAAAAGATAAGCTACTTCTTCAAAAGTTGCTTTTTCTGCAAGTGTTTCAATTTTATGCCCTCTATATGCAAGTCCCTCAATCTGACCAACTGTAGACAAAGAAGTTTCTCCAGCAACCTGCCCTCTTAAACCAGCTCCTTCTAATTTTTTTGTCATTTACTATTCCTTATTCTTTTGAAAGTTTGTCATCAAGCTCTTTTTCAAAATTGTAATAATCTAATACTTCGTACAATTCTTCACGGGTTTGCATTATATCTAATAGAGGCTCTTGTGTCCCATCTTTGATAACTGAATTATAAACATTTTCAGCTGATTGACTCATTGCTCTGAACGCAGTT
>MDTG01395427.1_pt1 | contig 14896 bp, 14 predicted proteins | sample 811421 | NCBI WGS metagenome assembly MDTG01 (sample SAMN05326645, study PRJNA326480) | marine metagenome | isolation source: seawater | place: Pacific Ocean: South East | collected 2011
TAAATTTTATAAATGAAGATAGCATTTGATCACCAAATATTCTGTAATCAAAAATATGGAGGAATAAGTAGATATTTTACAAAGCTATCAAAAGAATTGATAAAAAAAAATAGTGATGTAAAAATTTTTGCTCCTCTTCATCAAAATATTTATGCAAAAAATTTATCAAAAAAAGTTTTGGATGGTTTATATATAAAAAAGTTTCCACCTAAAAGTACGAGATTTATTTCTCAAATAAATAACCTAATAGCTAATAAAAAAATAAATAATTGGAATCCAGCAGTTATTCATCGTACGTACTTCGATGAAGCTATAGTTAAAAATGAAGTTCCTATTGTAGTTACAGTATATGACATGATTCATGAACTATTCCCAAATAAATTCTCCAAAAAAGATAAAACTTCAGAAAAAAAGAAATTAGCAGTTAAAAAAGCTGATCATGTAATATGTATTTCGGAAAATACAAAGAAAGATTTAATTGATATTTTGAATATCGAAGAAAGTAAAATTTCAGTAACACATTTAGGCAGTGAATTCGAAAAAGTTAATGATAGTTTAAAATTAAAAGATAAAGACCCTTTTCTTCTCTTTGTCGGTGACAGAGATGGTTATAAAAATTTCAATAATTTTATTCTTGCAGTTTCAAGTGATATTGAATTGAAAGAAATGAAAATTGTTTGTTTTGGAGGCGGTAAGTTTTCTAAAAAGGAGAGAAATAATCTTAAAAAATTTGGCATTAGTAAAAACCAGATAAAACAGGTTTCTGGAGACGATAATCTTCTTAGACTTTATTATAAAAATGCTGAAGCTTTGATATATCCTTCTTTGTATGAAGGTTTTGGTCTTCCTCCACTGGAAGCTATGAATTATAGTTGTCCAGTGATCTGTAGTGATACATCAAGCATTCCTGAAATCGTTGGTGACGCTGGTTGCTTTTTCTCTCCAATTCTAATTGAAGACATAGCATATTCAATAAAAAAAGTTTTATTTTCTGAAACTCTTAAGCAAGAACTTATAAATAGAGGTCAAGATAGGTGCAAGCTTTTTACTTGGGAAAAGTGTGCTCAAAGAACGCAAAATATATACAGTAAAATTATTTGAAATGAAAAAAAAAGCTTTAATTATTGGAGTTACAGGACAAGATGGAACATTATTGTCTAACTTTCTTTTAAAAAAAAATTACAAAATCTGGGGTACATCTAGATTCATCGAAACTTCTAATTTCGAAAGCCTAAAAACTTTGAAAATTCTTAATAAGATTAATATAGTAAAATTAAACACAGAAAATTTCACTCATACATACGAGTTTATAGATAAAATTAAACCTAATGAAATATATTTTTTAGGGGGTCAATCTTCTGTAGGTTATTCATATCTTTTTCCAAATAGAACATTGAATAGCAATATTAAATCATTTGTAAATATTCTTGAATCATCAAAAAAGATTAATTCAAAAATAAAGATTTTTTATGCTGGATCAAGCGAATGTTTTGGGGAAACAAAGAAAAGAGGTGCAAATGAAAAAACAAAGTTTAACCCAATAAGCCCTTATGCAATTTCAAAAGTTACATCAATCTGGTTATCTGATATGTACAGGAGCTCTTATGACATGTTTGTAAGCAATGGGATTCTCTTCAATCATGAATCTAGTCTTAGGCCAAAGAAATTTGTTACGAAAAAAATCATAACTGCCGCATATTTGATATCAAAAAATAAAAGAAAAAAACTTTCGGTTGGAGACATAAATATTTCAAGAGATTGGGGTTGGGCTGAAGAGTATGTAAAGGCTATGTGGTTGATTCTTCAGCAACCGAAATCCGAAAACTTTGTAATCGGTACTGGAAAGTCGAACTCATTAAAAAAATTTATTGAATTAGCTTTTAATCAATTTGGTCTTAACTGGGAAGACCATGTTGAAATAAATGAGAAGTTTATTAGGCCAAATGATATTTTATACAGTTGTGCTAATCCAAAAAAAGCAAATGAAAAACTTGGATGGAGCTCAAAACTTGAATTGGAAGAAATTATTTCAAAGATATCTGAAGATATTATTTTATAAGTTTCGCTGGAATACCGCCAATTATAGAATTATCAGGGAAAGACTTATTAACTAAACTATTTGAGCCAACTACACAGTTTTTACCTAAATTGACTCCTGGCAAAACACTCACATTTACTCCAATCCAAGTTCCTTCACCAATTTCTACTTTTCTTGGTTCAGAAGATCCTTGAAACATTATAGGAATTAAATCATTACTAATTTCATGATTATGGTCCGCTATAAAGACTCTTGCTGCAGTAAGAACGTTTTTGTGAAGAACAATTTTACTTTTTGCAGAAATTATGTTTTCAGCACCTAACCTAACCCCTTCATTAATATGAATTTCTCCATCTTCAACAATGCTTAACGTACATTTATTTTGAACCACCACTCTTCTGGATATTTTTATTCCTTTTATCTTATTTATTGTTGGGATGGAATTAAAGTAAAATCCTTTAAATAGACCAGAGAGCAAGATATATAATCCTTTTAATCTATAGCTAGAGAATTGAAAGAATAATAGAAAAAAAAAATAAATATTTTTTAGAAAAATCATCACAAATCAAGCGCTAGTTTTTGCAATTTTGAAAATTTATTCGGGCATATTGTTTCATTCTTTCTCCAATCATGCTTTCTTTGAAAATAGCCAAATCCAGAATTATAATAAGCAATAAAAGCTAATCTTGGTTTTTGACATCTACTCCCCATATGAAAACAATTTTTAGTATCTATAATAAATGATGTCCCTTTTTCTCCTTTCACAGAATTTACTCTGGATGAATCAATATGTTTATCTACAAAAGAATCATCTAAGTAATGTGGCACCAGACTAGGAATCTTTTTTGACTCTTTTGTTTTTAAAAATTTGAATGGTCCGTTTTTTTCGTCAACATCATTGCAATATATGAATAATTTAATAATTTTATTGTCAGTTCTGTCTATATGCCAAAGCTGGCTTTGATTATATTCTTCTGAAGGCAAGGATTGAATTAACTCAACTTCCTCTAAATAAGCCGAAGAGCCTAAATAAGAAGAAATAATTTCTAGGATTTTTTCATTTAAAGCAATTTTTAAAAATATACTATCATTGTCAATATCTGATAAGTTAATCTTCTGTTCTAAAAAAAGTTTCCCTTTCTTTAAGCTTCCTTCTGTTTTAATTGAAAGATTCTTTGCTTCTTCATATAAATTATCAAGTAAAGAACCAAAATATAAGTTACTATTTAATTTGTAAAATCCTTCATCAAGGATTTTATCAAGCACTAATTTAGATTCTGAAGACAAACTTAATAGGTTAAGTTGTTTTTTTCTATAAAGAAACTCTTTTATATTCAACATAATAAAGAGATATTTTTTTATATATAAAATTTTTTGATGTATTAAAAATTTAATAATCTTTATTTTTCTAATCATTTAAAAAATACCCCAAAATTAAAATAAAATTTTCGCCAGATGAATCCAAGAACTCTCCCCGTGAAAGGAATTTTTCTAATTAAAAAGAAAATCTTGATTCCTATTTCACAAAACTTAAGATATCTATAAGTTTTATTGACTAATTTTTTATTAGAAAAATTGAACTTTTTACTTTGATTGTTTTGTTCTTTTTTGGCAATTATTCTTACTCTTTCATCGGAAAATAGGATTGTAAATCCCACTGATTTCAAAAGCTCAGAGATAACTTCCCTACTGTAAGTGAAAACATGAACGTTTTGCATATAAGTCATTGGATTTAAAGCGCTCTTGTGAATGTTAAAGATACCAGGCACTTCAATAAATAGGTAAGAGTTATTTTTCATGTTATCGAAAATAAATTTAAGATCTACTTTAGGATTTAAAAAATGCTCAAACACGTGAGAAAGTATTATTAGGTCAGAATCATTTATATCAGTAGCAGAATCTCTAAGAAATCCTTTTTTAAAGTTTATATCAAAAAGTTTTTTTCCTATATTGATAAAGTCCTCATCAACGTCATAAGCAATTTTTTTCCATGTTCCTGAAAGTCCAGCAATTGTCCAACCGGCTCCAGCTCCTATCTCTAAAGCCTTGGGCATTGAATTATTTAAATGTATATCTTTTAATTTTTTGTTGAGCCAAAAAGAAGTACCTTTTTTTGAAGAAGAATCATTAAAGAGTTGTCTTATATATTCTTCTTTATCAGATATGAAATAGGAATAAAGATTTCTGTAACTATTTTCGTAAAATTTATTATATCTTTCCTGATTCCATCTTGGAGAGAGCCAAATGGTCCCGCAATTTTTACATAAATTATTAAACGCACTAATACCATATCTATCTATTTCAGAGAACTGTAAGGGGTCGGCAGAATTGCATATACAAGAAGCTTCTTCATAATCTAATGAACTATCCATTGAGTTTATTTGCAATACAATTTTTTTTTGATTTTCGCTTAAATTTCTAATTCTATTAGAATTTTTTTTATAAGCTTTTCCTAAAAAAAATTTTTTCATTTATAAGTTCTTTGCCGGAATGTGTAATTTTTTATTTTTCATGATTGCTTCATGAATAATATTTAAATTTTTATCATTTGCAAAAGTCGAAGACTTTAAAAAGTCGATATCAAAAAAATCAGACTCTTTTTCTAAATTAGCCGCTACGATATCAATACCTTTAACATCGATCATTTTTTGAAAAAAATAGAAGTAAGCAAATTTCTTTGCATTCAAGATCATTTCTTTGGAGTTAGGACGAAAATTTTCTAAATCATTTAAAAAATTTAAATAGTCATTTTTAGAATTTGCATCATAAGTAAAACCTTTGTTTCTACAAAAAGATTCTCCAGAAATAATAACTGGTACTCCTCTAATTGCAATCTCTAGAGCCATTTTCGTACCATAAATTAGAGCAGCTTTAGAAAAAGATAAAATGCTATATGAGCTAATATTGCTTTCAGCAGATATAATTTTTATGTTGTTAGGAATATTTTTGTATCTATTACGAATATCTACTTCAATAGGTTGATTAGTTACATACCCACCTTTAGTCTCAGCAGGATGAACTCTAATTATTAATTGTAAATTGGGATTATCAATAAAATAGTCAATCGTAAAATAAAGCCATTCAAAAATATCTTTAAAAGCATTATTAACATGATAAATCTGAGCATCCCAAACAACATTAGTAAATAAAGAAAATACTGGTTTTGATTCATCAATTTTCAATTGATCTTTAATCTTTTGTAAATCAAAAATAGGATTCGGATGATACATTACATTGTCCTTTCCTCCTGACAATTTGGATTCTAAGTAGGTATCTAGTAATTTGTTTTGGATTTCATCAAGTTTCAAGTCACTAAAGTAACTGACATCTTCTTTAACTAAAGCTTTATGATAGGTTTCATCTTTACAAAAAAGAAGTGTATTTTTTCTGTATGGAGTTTGATAAATGAAAATGTCATAGCCTTTTTGATTACAAATATCCGCAGCAATTCCATGGAAAAGATAAATTCCATGGGTGCCAACAACTTTATTTGGATTTATTTCATCTATTAGCTTAGAAAATCTTTCCACCATTATAATTGAAGAGAGTAATTGTTTTTTTATAACTTTTATATGATATTTATTTTTTAAATCTATCTCTCCTTTCATTAGAATTCTTAAAGTCGACGAAAAAGCATGTTCTCCAACATTAATTTCTTTATAGATAAAATTTCTTATATCTTCTAAATCAACAGAGGAAACTAACTTCCAAATTTTATTTTCCTCTCCTTCGGTTTTATACGCATCTAAATAAAGAATTTTAGATTCTACTGCCTTCATAATTTCAACAGAATTTCTTTCACAATTATTACATTGCTTTTCTCTAACAAATTTCGAATATCCTTTTTTTAGATCGTCAAAGTTAAAATGTTTTTTTCCATATATATTGAACTCACAGGATGGAAGACTGCCCCCACAAATCACTGAGTAACAATCATGACCTTTTTGATTAAAAAAATGAGATAAATAACTTTCCACTGATAGAGCATTAGTATTAGTACCAATACTTCCGGTCAAAAATAAAATTTTTTTTTGTTTTTTTTCCAAATGTTTTTTTTGCTTATCTTTAGTAATTTCTGCCCATTCAAATAAGATTTTTTTTAAATTTTTATCTTGTAAGTCATTTTTAAATAAGAAAAAAAAATTATAAATTTCTTGAGCAAATCTTAATAAAAAGGTATTCATTATTTTTTTTCTATAATCCCTTTAACTTTTATAAACTCTTCTTTGTTATCAATGGAAATGTGAGATTTTTTAGATTTAAAAAAGCCTGGATTTTTTCCCATCAAAGACTTTCCACTTAATACTAAGTTTCTTGAAAGAACATAAACAGCGCCATTCCTATAATAGGTTTCTCTTAATTGTTGTCTAGCGATTATTTTCTCTCCTTTGTTTTCATCAAAATATTTAAGTTGATTTGAATTAGAGATCCATAACTGTTTATAAGGATGATATTTTAAATCTACTCCAGAAACAGACCAAACTGAATCATGATTGTTTTCAATAAAGATGTTAATACTTTCTAATACTTCATGTTTAGATCTCATTGGAGATGTGGGTTGAAGCATAACTATTAAATCAAAAGTTGTTTTTTCTCTTTTTTCTGCCATTTGTAAAGCATGTTTTAAAACCCTTATATCAGAAACCCTATCTCCGGAAAGTTGTGATGGTCTTTTTAAACAAATTCTTTCGTTAATTTTAGAAACATCTTTTAAAATTTCATCATTATCACTAGAAACTAAAACTTTATCGATAACATTCAGTTTACTTGCCAATAAGGTAGCTCGTGAAGTAATCGAGATTCCTTGTATTTTCAGCAAATTTTTTAATTTCACACCTTTAGAGCCTCCTCTTGCTGGAATAACCGCTAATATTTTCTTGTTTTTTATCATGAAAAAATAATTTTTTGCAGTTCTGGAGAATTTAAAGAATTTTTCTTTGAGCCGCGTCCATTTATTTTAAAAAAAGTACAATTTAAATTCCTTGCACTTTCTTCATCATCATTACCGTCACCAATTACAATAATTTTAAAAGGCTTATAATGACATTTAATTTTTTTTAGACTAGCCGTTTTATTTTGAGGAAATCCGTAGATTTGTTTGAAAAAACCATCCCATTTTCTGTTAGCAATTATTTTTAAAAGCCAATATCTCGGTGTAGCCGAACTTAAGTATGTATCAATTTTTTGTTTTTTTAACTTATTGAGTAATCTCGATGCTCCGAAAATTTCTCTTGCATTAGATACTTCATTGGTTGATAGCTTATTGTAATCCGATATTAACTTTCTATAACTTACTTTAAAATTTTTCTGAAGATAAGAATATTCTTTTATTATGGTGTACCTATCTGAAAAGCCTGAGTTTAAAATTTTTTCCATGATTTGATGACCCAGGGGATGACATTTAACAATCTCAAAAAAAATATCTTGCTTTAATTGGTTGCTATCTACAAGAGTACCGTCGAAGTCAAAAACAACTGCCTTGATCAAGTTTAGTCAAGAGGGTTTATCTTTGCTTCACGCAATTGCTCATCGAGTTGAAATCTACCCCAATGATCTACAATTGTTTTTCTTTGTTTAGAAGAAAGATTATTAATTTGCTCATCTCTATATACTGAATCGTTAGCAAAAGCAGTAGTTGATATTTCTTCGAAGATACATCCTGTCTCTGTTTTGAAGGAATGCCAGACCCCCGGAGCAACCATTAGGGTATCTCCTCGTTTTAGCACCTTTTCTTTTCCATCCAATTTACTTATTAATTCTCCAGATACAATTAGAAAAGTCTCTTCTTTGAGCTTGTGATAATGAGACGGATGAGCTTGTCCAGGAAGTTGAACTAAAACTTTCTTGCAATAATCTCTATTTATAAGATTAATTAATACAGCTCCAACTTTCCTAAAATTTGCAATACCATAATGATGAGAATATTCAGTTGTAAAATCGGATGTGAGAGGAATTTTTTCGTGAGCTAACATTGCTTTAACTTCGTGGATTGCTTTCTTTAAAATTGATATCTCTTCGTCAAAATCAATAGATACGTCAACCAGAGGAATAGCTTGATTACCTTTTAAATTATTATTGAGAACCATGCCTTCTTTGAAGTCTCCGGACGACAAATGTTTTTCTTTATATGGAAAAGCAAAAAAAGTATTTTTATCGTTCAAAACAGAACCTTTTTTCAAGTCTCTTTTAACGAAAACCCCTCTTTTTAATGAATTGATAGAATTCATTTCCTCCTCTGAGGGCTGAGATCTTTCAAAGCTTCCAAGTAATTTTTCTGATCTATTAAGCGCGATCATCCAATTTTCTAAGTTATTAAAATTAGATGAATAAGCATTTAATTTAATTTCATCTGTTTCATGGCCCACATGTCTTTCAAACATTTCAGCTCCAAGAGCTTTTACAAGTCCTATGTGAGTTGTCTCCTCAGGTGATTCATGAGTAGACCAGCCAATTGTTAAATTAGGATATCTAGATTTAAACTCTGATATATTTCTGAGGTTACATTTTTCATCGGGAGTAGGGTAAATTGCGACGCAATGCATAATAGAAAAATCACACCCTTTGTGTCCTAAAAAACTTACAAGATCATCAACCTCTGATAGAGTGAGCCCCCCTGTTGAAGCAACAATTGGTAAGCCACTTTTAGCCACTTTTTCTACTAATGGCCAATCTTTGCTCGAACAGCTAGCAATTTTTATTATATCAAATCCCATTTCTACAATTTTATCTACAGAAACTTCATCGAATGGAGTACACATTGTCAACATACCCTTACTTAAAGCATATTCTTTAAGAGATTTAAAATCTTCCCAATTCATCATAGTTGATAAAAAACGAGGAACATGTTTATTTTTTGAGTCTTTCTGATCTTCAGAGTGTATAAAATTTGGAAGATCTCTAAATTGGAATTTAATAGCAGCCTTTAACGAATGACTTTTTGACAATTTTGCGCAATTATCTATTATTTTTTTTCCATGAAATAAATTTCCCTGATGATTGTTTGCTAAATCCAAAACTACTAGATTCTTAAAATCGAATTTTTCTTCCATTTTTTTTAAATTTTTAGGATTAACTTCTTACGAAATTATAACCAATTATTGTAATCTATGTTCACAACTTTGCCGATTTTATTTGATTGATGGGCTGCATTAATCACAAACATGGTTTTGATACCATCTTCAATTGAAACCTGATTGCTTTCAGAGTCTCTTTCCAAACATTCCCTGATGTGCAGTAACTCTTTCTTGAAATCGTCTGCTCTTGTTTTTGGAAACTCGAATACCTCATTTTCTGAATTGAGTTTTATCTCAACTCTGTCAACTCCAGGTTTTGAATTGCATTCCCATTCAATAAATCCTCTCTCAAACTGAATTCTAGCCCATTTCCTTGAAGGGCTTGTAACAACGTCTTGAACGCATCTTCCCAATAAATCGGACTCAGTTCTAAAATTCATAAGGCATATTTCATCATAATTTATTAAATCATTTTTAACGTAGTTAATATTTGCTTGCACTTCAGTAATATTTCCTCTCCCTAAAATATTAGAGAAAAATTGCCATAAATTTATTCCATGAGAATGTTCTCCAGCGGCTCCGCCGCCTCTCTCCCAGAATCCTAAATAGGTGTCATGCGGGCCAGAAAGCCATGGATGTGCATCAAATATCCCCCCCCAAAATTCTCTAAATTCTACATCAAGAGTTTTCGCCTCTCCAAAGTTTTTACAATCTATTAATTCTTTAACTTTTTGTGATGCATCTCCCAAAACATGATCGTAACCTACAAAAACTTTTGTTTTGTTGCTTTTGTAAATTTTCAAGAAATCTTCAACATTTTTCATTTCTGGTGTACATATTGGCTTTTCAATTAAAATTGCTCTTGGGGCCTCTTTCAAAGCTTCTAAAGCAATAGGAATATGTGTATCAGGGGGAGTTCCAACGAAAACTATATCGAAGCCTCCTCTAGGGGCTGCCTCGTTTTGAAATAATTTAATTGAATCATTCCAAATTCCATACCTCTGAGGATAAATTTCTTCTTTAGTTCTTTTCAAAGCTTTCTCATCAATATCGCAAATAATAACCTCCCACCCTAGAGAACTTGCTGCATTTGCGTAATGGTTTCCTATTGAACCAGCACCAATTATTTTAATTTTCATTAAACTTATTTTGATAATTCTTAATTTGATCTAATGTAAAATTTGACATGTCTGATTTTGAGTTAAAAGCTAACTGCCATTCAAACACTAAACCCAACGCCTGCTCCAAATTTAACTTAGAATTCCAGCCCAATTTTTCTTTAGATTTCGCGCAATCAAGATTCAATAAGCTTGCTTCTTTAAAATTTGAAGATCTGTCAAGCTTCCAAGAAAAATTTTTATTCGAAATTTTTTCGGCTAGTTTTACTACCTCCATCACTGTCTTATTATCGTTAATGTTTGGTCCAAAGTTCCAACCCTCTGAAAATTTGCTTCCATCTTTAAAAAGTCTCTCAGCTAATATCATATAACCTTTAAGAGGCTCTAAAACATGCTGCCATGGTCTCGTTGCTTCCGGATACCTGATTATCAACTCTTTATTGTTCTCTATAGCTTTTAATAAATCAGGGATTAATCTATCTTTTGCCCAATCCCCTCCACCAATAACATTTCCGGCTCTAGCCGAAGCTAAAAAAATATTTTTTTCATTCAAAAAAGACTTCCTAAAAGCTGTGGTAACAATTTCCGCACATGCTTTTGAAGCGCTGTACGGATCTTCACCGCCTAATGGATCATCTTCATTGTAGGGCGCTTCTTTTTCAGAGTTTTCATAACATTTATCAGAAGTGATATTAACAATTGATTTCAATGATTTAATTTTCATAGCAACATTCAAAAGATTTGACGTCCCCATAATATTTGTTTCCAAGGTTTTTAAAGGATTCAGATATGAAACTCTCACTAAAGGTTGAGCTGCTAAATGAAAAATAATTTCAGGTTCTGATTTAATAATAAAATCTTCAAATATTTCTTTATCAATAATATCGCCATAAAAAGATTTTTCTATTTTTTCCTGTAAATTTAATACATTAAACAAGGAAGTTTCTTCCTCGGGAGGGAAAGCATATCCAAAAACTTTTGCACCTAGAGAATGCAACCAAAGTGATAACCAACTGCCTTTAAACCCAGTATGACCAGTAATTAATACTTTTTTGTTATTCCAAAAAGAATCAGAGTTTAATTCCAAATTTTCCATGGTGCTTTACCTGTCAGAAATAAGTCTTCAAGTATCTTTTTTTCTCTGAGAGTGTCCATAGGTTGCCAAAAACCTTTATGAGAAAAAGCCATCAATTCGTTTTTAAGAGCTAATTGTTCTAAAGGATCTCTTTCCCAAATCGACAAATCTCCATTGATAAACTCTAGAGCCTCCGGCTTTAAAACAAAAAAACCACCATTTATTTCATTTTCTATCTCAGTTGGTTTTTCTAGAAATCTTTCAACTTTATCTTTATCCAATTTAACAGAGCCGAATCTTCCTGGTGGAGAAACAACAGTCATAGTTGCGAGCTTGCCATGGTTCTTATGATATTTGATCAATTTTTCTATATTTATATCGGCCACACCATCTCCATAAGTCATACAGAAATCATCATCAACATAATCTTTAATTCTTAGTAACCTTCCCCCTGTTTGAGTATCTTGGCCTGTATCGATCAAGGTGACCTTCCAAGGTTCAGATTTTTTCAAGTGAACTTCGATTTCATTTTTAGTTATGTCTATAGTGACGTCTGAATTATGTAAGAAATAATTAGCGAAATATTCTTTAATCAAATAACCTTTATAACCGCAACAAATAATAAATTCATTAATTCCATAAAATGAATATATTTTCATAATATGCCAAAGGATCGGTTTTCCAGCCACTTCAATCATTGGTTTCGGTTTTAAGATACTTTCTTCTGAAATTCTAGTTCCAAGACCGCCAGCTAAAATTACTACTTTCATAATTTAGATTCTTTTATCAAGAGTTCCTTTTTAGCTTTTTTTAGATCCTCCTCAATCATCTCTCTACACATATCTTTCGCACTAATACTAGGCTTCCATCCCAACTTACTTTTTGCTTTATTTGAATCTCCTAATAAACTTTCTACTTCTGAAGGTCTATAATATCTCTTATCTACTTTAATTAAAGAAGCCCCCTCTTTTAGTGCAGGAGCTTTCTCACCATTATTTTTTCTCACCACACCTTTTTCAGCTAAACCATGTCCCTCAAAGATTATTTCTATGTCTAAAAACTCACAACACCATAATATAAAATCTCTTATTGAATGTTGTTCACCACTTGAAATTACAAAATCTTCAGGATGATCCTGTTGAAGCATAAGCCATTGCATTTCAACATAATCTTTGGCGTGTCCCCAATCCCGCATTGCATTTAAATTCCCTAAAAAAATTTCATCCTGTAATCCAATAGCTGCTCTCGCCATTCCTTGAGTTATCTTCCTAGTTACGAAGGTTTCTCCTCTTCTTGGACTTTCATGATTAAAAAGAATTCCATTGCAAGCATACATGCCATAAGCTTCTCTATAATTAATTGTTATCCAATATGCAAAAAGTTTTGAAACCGCGTATGGGCTTCTAGGATAAAACGGTGTCTTTTCATTTTGGGGAGTACTTTGCACTAAACCATAAAGCTCAGAACTAGACGCTTGATAGAATCTTGTTTCTTTTTCTAAATTCAATATCCGAATGGCCTCTAATATTCTTAAAGTCCCTAAAGCATCAATATCAGAAGTATATATTGGATTTTCAAAGCTAACTGCAACATGACTTTGAGCTGCTAAATTATAAATTTCAGTAGGTCGAACTTTTTTTAAAATATTAATCATACTATTTGCGTCTGACAAATCGCCATAATGCATTTTAAAATCAACATTTTCTGTGTTCGGGTCAATATATATTTGGTCTATCCTAGATGTATTGATGATACTCGACCTTCTTTTTACGCCATGAACTTGATATCCTTTACTTAGCAATAATTCAGCCAGATAAGAACCATCCTGGCCCGTAACGCCAGTAATTAAAGCAATTTTCTTATTCATAATAATTTAGATCCTTTGTCTTCAAACTCTTTTAAAGTTTTTCTTATTCCATCTTCTAGATTTATTTTTGGCTTCCATCCAAGGTTTTTTATTTTAGAAGAATCTAGAAGTTTTTTTGGTGTTCCATCTGGTTTTGTTTTATCAAAGACAAAACTTCCTTTAAACCCAACTATATCAGATATAAGTATTGCGAGATTTTTGATAGAAATATCTTCTCCTGTTCCTACGTTTAAAAAATAAGGAATTTCTTTGAAAAAATCGTCTCCTTTTTTTTCAATTAAGTTCATACTAAAAATTGACGCCTCTGCTAAATCATCAACGTGCATAAACTCTCTTAAAGGTTTTCCGGTTCCCCAAATAGTAACTTTTTTTTCCTTTCTTTTTGTAGCTAAAAATATTTTTTTTAACAACGCAGGCAGCACATGGCTATTTTGAGAATCATAATTATCACCCGTCCCATACAGGTTAGTTGGCATTAATGAAAAAAAATTAATATTATGTGACTTACCATACTGCCTGTTGTAGCTTTCGCACATTTTTAAGCCTGCTATTTTTGCTATCGAGTATGGTTCATTTGTTTTTTCCAAAAAACCTGTAAGCAGCTCCTCTTCGGTGATAGGTTGATTCGCAAATTTTGGATATATGCAACTAGATCCTAAAAAAATAATTTTCTTTATGCCTGCTTCAAAACTACCATTAATTAAATTTGATTGAATTAATAAGTTCTCGAATATAAAGTCCGCTGGATAATTACTATTGGCTAATATTCCTCCCACCTTTGCTGCTGCAATATAAACATGATCGATATTTCCATCTTTGAGAAAGTTTTTTGTTTTATCCTGATCAAGAAGATTGAGTTCAAATCTAGACTTTAGTAAAGGAGAGAATTTATTTTCAACAACTACTTTTCTTAAAATCGAAGAACCAACCATTCCTTTATGCCCGGCTATGTAAACGTTTTTTTTCACGTTTCTAATAATACTTTAATTAATCTATTAAAAGTTTGAAAAATTTTTCAGAAAAACCTTCAGACCCATATTTCTCCTTCGTTCTATTGAATTGATTTTCAGAGATCTCATTAAGATCTTGAGGACTCTTGGTCAATAGTGCGCTCAAAAGTTGCTCTAGGGCTTTTTTATTCTTAAAAGTGAGAGCTTGAGTGTTGTTAGAAATTTCTTCAAGTCCGCCTTTATTTCTTAATATACTTATGCATGACGCAGCCATTGATTCTATTGAAATGAGCCCAAAAGGCTCTTCCCATTTTGACGGCACAATAATAATATTTATTTTTTTTTTATTTATGAATTGATTTATGTCATCTGTGAAAGGATAAAATTTAACATTCTTAGATGCCGAATCTTTAAGCACCGAAAACCATTTTTCTCTTCCCTTTCCTACTTTTCCAATAATAAAAAAATTTAATTTTAAAAATTTTTTAGCTATATTTATAACAGTATCTTGACCTTTATCTGGAGTCAGGGTTCCAAAGACCCCTATATTAAAGTCGCTATTTTTGAATCTTTTAGTGAATGGTAAATTTTCAAATTTGTCGTCCAAACAATTCTCTATTGTTAAAATCTTGGAATTATCAAAATAAATTTTTTTATATTTCAAGAATCTCATTTCAATGAAATTTGAATTTGAGATTATTTTCTTAAAGTTTGGAAGATAAGAGAAAAAAATAATGAATAATTTTTCTAATTTTGAATGGTCAATGTGGAGATGTATATAGAATTTTTTTAGACAGAGAGTAGATAAAATTGCACCTGAAAAAATTAGTCTCAA